>ENA-OXEK01000152-OXEK01000152.1-human-gut-metagenome-genome-assembly--contig:-NODE-152-length-24692-cov-27.378455_pt1 | contig 24692 bp, 29 predicted proteins | sample MGYA00249825_ERZ652244 | MGnify/ENA primary metagenome ERZ652244 (study PRJEB26925, sample SAMN05826968) | human gut metagenome | biome: ENVO:2100002; feature: ENVO:00000062; material: ENVO:00002003...
TAGCGCATCTCCATGGCATGGAGAGGGTCGGGGGTTCGAATCCCCCTAGCTCCACGACGAAGCCATCAAATCAGGCGATATGGTGGTTTCTCCGCTGGTTCATGGCGGGTCTTGCGACTCCCATGAATCGGATAGCTTCACTCGGGGCTATAGCGCAGCTGGTAGCGCATCTCCATGGCATGGAGAGGGTCGGGGGTTCGAATCCCCCTAGCTCCACAATCAAGGCCGGTGCTTCATGCACCGGCCTTTCTCGTTTTCTGGCCTATCGGCCGACTTTTGCGCAACATTCCCCGGAAAGCGTCGCCAAGGGGACGCTCTTCCGATTGGCGCGACACCGGCGTGAGCGATAACAGTAATCGCCACTACAATGAGGTGTGGTCCCTATCGTGTTGATTATCAAAGGAGACAAAAACATCGTGACCGTCACCCGTGTATATATCGCCAGCCCTGAAGGCGCCAATGGCCGCAACGTCGTCGCTTACGGCATGCTCAACGCATTGACTTCCAAGTACAAGACCATGGTGTTCCGCCCTGCTGTGTCCAACCATGACGAATTCACCCCGATCCTGCTCGCCGCCTCCAATGCCGGACTCGGCGTGGCCCTGTCCACCGGCCTCGATGTGCACAAGGTGCGCGAGGATAAGGACACCGCCCGTGGCGATATCGTCGGCGCGTTCAACGATGCCATGGACGTTTCCCGCGCGGACGCCGCCCTGATCGTGGGCACCGACAAGTCCCACGTCAACGATCCGACCAGCTATGAATTCGACGCGAATGTCGCCGCTGATCTGAAGGCCGGCGTGTTCCTAGCCGTGTGCACCATCGACCGTTGGCCGCACGAGCTCGACGAGACCGTCAAGCTGTCCATCGAGGGCATGGAGGCCGCTGGCAACAAGGTGCTCGGCATCTTCGTGACCGGATGCGAGCCGCGCCACGCTTTCTCCGTTAAGGAGACCCTCGCCAAGTACGGCCTGCCGGTCTGGACTCTGCCGCAGGTGCCGTTCACCGATGAATCCACCAAGGATCTGGCGCTGGAGACCTTCCGTAAGAACGCTCCCACCGATGAAGTGCTCGCCGCGCTCGATGTGGACGTCACCGCGCCCATCACCCCGTACGCCTTCCAGTTCGGCCTGCTCGGCAAGGCCAAGAGCAACAAGAAGACCATCGTGCTGCCCGAAGGCGAGGAGGACCGCATCATCAAGGCGGCCGACTACCTGCTTGAGCGCGAGATCGTGAACCTCATCATCGTGGGCAACAAGGACGCCATTCTGGCTCGCGGCAAGGAACTGGGCCTGAACTACTTGGAGCGCGCCCGCTTCCAGGCTATGGACGACGAGAACGTGTTGAAGCCCATGGTCGCCAAGCTGTGCGAGTTGCGTGCCAAGAAGGGCATGACCGAGGAGCAGGCCCGCAAGCAGCTGGCCGACGCCAGCTACTTCGGCACCATGCTCGTGGTGCTCGGCTACGCCGACGGCCTGGTCTCCGGCTCCGTGAACTCCACCGCCAACACCGTGCGCCCGGCCCTGCAGGTCATCAAGACCAAGCCCGGCCAGAAGCTGGTCTCCGGCGCATTTCTCATGTGCTTCAAGGACCATGTGGCCGTGTTCTCCGACTGCGCCATCAACCTCAACCCGGATGCCGAGCAGCTTTCCGAAATCGCGTTGCAGTCCGCCGAGACCGCACGTGCCTTCGGCATCGACCCGAAGGTCGGTATGCTCTCCTACTCCACCCTCGGCTCCGGCAAGGGACCGGACGTGGACATGGTCGAGGAAGCCACCAAGCTGCTCAAGGAGAAGGCTCCGGATCTGCCGGTGGTCGGTTCCATCCAGTTCGACGCCGCCTGGTCCCCCACCGTGGCCGCCACCAAGGCCAAGGGCAACGATGTGGCCGGACACGTCAACGTGTTCGTCTTCCCGGACCTGTGCGCCGGCAACATCGGCTACAAAGCCGTGCAGCGCTCCTCCGGCGCCTTGGCCATCGGCCCGGTGCTGCAGGGTCTCAACAAGCCGGTAAACGACCTGTCCCGTGGTGCTCTGGTGCAGGACATCATCAACACCATCGCCCTCACCGCCATCGAAGCGCAGTGAGCCCGGCTTAGCTCCCGGTGGCTCCCGCCAGAGGGAGCCACCGTAATGCTTATTTTGTAGCAAGCAACGAGTAATCTAATCAACGGTAACCCGTGTCTCACGGGAACATTCAATCACAATGGAGGATGCCCACAATGGCGAAAACCGTCCTTGTCATCAATTCCGGCTCCAGCTCGATCAAGTACCAGCTGGTTGATCTCGAATCCGGCGAAGGCCTCGCTTCCGGCCTCGTCGAGAAGATCGGTGAGCCGGTCGACGGCCACTACAAGCACGAGTACAACGGCGAAAAGCACGAGCTTGAAGAGCCGATTCACGACCACGAGCAGGGTCTGAAGCGCGTGCTCGGCTTCTTCGAGGAGTACGGCCCGAACCTGTCTGAGGCTGGCATTGTCGCCGTCGGCCACCGTGTGGTGCAGGGTGGCTCCATCTTCCCGAAGCCGGCCCTCGTGACCAACAAGACCATCAACCAGGTCAAGGATCTGGCTGTGCTCGCCCCGCTGCACAACGGCCCGGAGGCCAAGGGCGCCGAAGTCATGCGCTCCCTGCTGCCGGACGTTCCGCAGATCTTCGTCTTCGATTCCTCCTTCTTCTTCCAGCTGCCGAAGGCCGCCAGCACCTACGCGCTGAACAAGGAAATCGCCGATCAGTACCACATCCGCCGCTACGGCGCCCACGGCACCTCCCACGAGTACATCTCCTCCGTGGTGCCGGACGTCGTCGGCAAGCCGGCTGAAGGCCTGAAGCAGATCGTTTTGCACATCGGCAACGGCGCTTCCGCTTCCGCTGAGGTCTCCGGCAAGCCGGTTGAGACCTCCATGGGTCTGACCCCGCTTGAGGGCCTGATGATGGGCGGCCGTACCGGTGACATCGACCCGGCTGTGGTCTTCCACCTGATCCGCAACGCCCACATGAACGTGGACGAGCTTGACGCCCTGTTCAACAAGCGTTCCGGCATGATGGGCATGACCGGCTATGGCGATTTGCGTGAGGTTCACCGTCTGGTGTCCGAGGGCAATGAGGACGCCAAGCTGGCTCTGGATGTCTACGTGCACCGCATCGTCAGCTACATCGGCAACTACACCTACCAGATGGGTGGCTGCGACGTGATCACCTTCACCGCTGGCGTGGGCGAGAACGACGACGTGGTCCGCAAGATGGTGTGCGACAAGCTCGCTCCGTTCGGCGTCAAGCTGGACGAGGAGAAGAACGCCACCCGCTCCAAGGAACCGCGCATCATCTCCACTCCGGACTCCTCCGTGATCATCGCCGTGATTCCGACGAACGAAGAGCTGGCCATCGCCCGCAAGTCCGCCGCAATCGCCGAAGCCGGCACCGACACCTACGGCAACACCTTCGCCAAGTAAGTAACCGCCGTTAGGCATCTCACCAATCTCTAGTTGCAACACTATGGGGGCTGATTCCGATTGGAATCAGCCCCCATTCGTATATGGTCATGAGACCCCTACCCCTGCGTCATACTCCCCCTCAGTCGCCTCCGGCGGACTGAGGGGGGTCCACCAGAACACAGGACCCCTTACTGCCTCAGCATGCCGCTCCACATACCGACGAAATCAGGCAAGGTCTTGCGCGTGGTGGCCACGTTGATGACCTCGATATCGGGAATACGCAGCCCCAGCATCGCGGCGAACGTGGCCATACGGTGATCAGCATAGGTTTCCATCACGGCACCGTGCAACGTCTCCGCCGGCACCGGTTCGATACGCAATCCATCAGGCAATTCCTCAGCCGCTCCCCCAACACGACGAATCTCGTTGACCAATGCCTCCAGACGATTCGTTTCGTGGCCGCGCAAGTGACCAATACCAACCATGTCTGTCGACTTATCAGCAAACACCAGAATCGCCGCCAACGAGGGCGCAATCTCCCCGGCCGCCGTCAAATCGAACGTACCCAGCCCACGCACGGTGCCGTCACCGGTCACCTCGCAATAGCGCACGCCGCCGATGGTCGGGAACGATACTTCGGCACCCATCTGCTCCAGATATCCGGGCAACAGGCCGCCCGGCTGGGTGGTGGTTTCAGGCCAATGAGGCACCCGGACCGTGCCGCCGGCGATCAATGCCGCGCCGAGGAATGGCGCCGCGTTCGACAGATCGGGCTCAACGGTCACCTTGCTCGGCAGTTGCATTGCGCGCGGTTCAACCGTCCATGTGCGGGCGGATTCGTCGGCCTCAACCGCACCGCCGGCACCGGTCACATCGGCCACGGTCATGCGAATGTGCGGCAGGCTCGGGGTCTTCTCCCCCGTGTGCGCGAGGTGCAGACCGCCAGGCAGTTTGGAACTAATCAGCAACAGGCCGGAGATGAACTGGGAAGAACCGGACGAATCGATGCTGACCTGCGCCTGGGCAGCCGGCAAGGTTGCAGGCGGCGTAATAGTGAACGGCAGACGGCCAACCTCGCCGTGGTAATCAACCGTTGCACCCAGCTGTTCCAAACCGTCAAGCACCGGCTTCATCGGGCGTGCATAAGCCTGTTCGTCGCCATCAAAATTCACTGGGCCATCTGCAAACAGGGCAAGGCCGGGCACGAAACGCATCACCGTGCCGGCCAGTCCGCAGAACACATTGACGTTGCCATGGAATCGGCCGGATACAGGAGGAGTAACCGTTACGGTGGTGTCGGTTGCGGAATCCACGTCGCAGCGGACACCGAGGGCTTCGAGTGCGCCCATCATAAGGTCCGTGTCGCGCGAACGCAGCAGGCCAATCAGAGTAACGGGCTTGCTGCCGAGGGCGGCGAGAATCAGGTAGCGGTTGGATAGGGACTTGCTGCCCGGCACCGTTACCGTAGCGTTCAACGGCTGTGCGGCGAGCGGGGCAGGCCAGAGATTCGTGAGTCGTTCAGTCATAAGGCCAAATCTATCAAACAAATTATTCACCGGTCGGCAGCGATGCGGGATTCGATCTGCTGATCAGGTGCGGAAGACGGCTGCTCAAAACCGCCTTCGATGGCCTGCGCGTGCAACAACTGAGCGGCCGCGCGATCGGCCTCGATGGCGGCGATCTGGCGCGAGAACACGATGAACCAGCCGAGGAACGCCAGACCAGCCAACGCCTCCACATTGGTGAGGGTGTTGTGACCCATCATCATATTGACCCAGAATGCAGCGCATACGAGCGCGGTCAGGTCGGAGGCCACCATCACTGCTTTGGACAGGCGTGGCGCAAGCCACGGCAGGAGCACGAACAGCAGCAGCATGACGAACGGCAGGCCTTTGGCGCATATATTGTGCAAGAGATTGTGTGGCGTGTACCGAAACACGCCGATGCCGATGAATGCCAGGCCGGCCACCATCAGCAGGAAGGACAGAATGGAGATGCGCAGCATGAAATGTGGGATTTCGTAGCCGCGATTCGGATCTCTGTTGGTGCGGTCGTGCCAGAGGCGCTGTAGCCGTTCGGTGGTCACCAGTTCGGAGATGGCGAAGTAGCTGACGATGATGATGCATGTGCCGGCAAGAATCAGCGTGGAGTTGAACATACGGGCCGCAAACGTGGTTCTGTCGCCGAGCTGCGAAAAGTTGTTGTGATACCAGTATGGGTCGTCGGTGGTCATGCCGGCGGTGACCACGCCGGAGATGACGAAGAACGGCAACAGACTGGCAATAGTTTTGGCGTTCATCATCTCCGCCTGTACAAAGGTCATGTACCCCGCCACGCCGGCGAAGGCGGCGCAGACGCTGGAGATATAGCCGGAGAAGATGGCATTGCCCATCATGTCGTTGGCCGCACCGATGAGTGCAAAAGACGACAGGAAAATGGTCGAGGCATACACCACCGAAAGGGCGACGATTTCGAAAATGCGACGAATCGGTGCAAACCAACCATGTTTGAGGTTCAATGAACGTGATTTGCGCGCATAGCCAATAATGAAGGAAATGACGCCGCATGCCGCCACGATGCCCGAACATACCATGAATCGGCGTTGCGTCAGCTGCCAGATGGCCGGCGCGTATTCCATGTACAGGTTCATCGATACCGCGCCAACGACGGCGCAAATCAAGAAGGAGATGAGTCCGGAGGTTTCTGCACGCTGATGACGTCCCATGCCGGGCCTCCCCTATCTATTCGATGCCGCGTTATCTTTCAACAACAAACAAAACTCCCCCCGAGGACAACGCTTTACTAGCAAGCCAGCGGGATTTGGCTGTCGCCATTCTACTGAAAATCTGAAACACTACAAAAAAACGATTATGTACGGGCTTCTTAGCCTTTGCGACTATCGTTACCGCCTTGCCGAGTACCGTTGTTCATGCAGAAAGAAAGCAGTATTGGACACAATCGAATGAGCGTGTCGGTATCGTTGAAAAAGTAATGAATGACGGTTCTATCGGTTCAACCTTTAAGGGACGAACCAGCCGCGGCACCATGGCGCTGATGCATGACTATGCCGAGCTCATCAATGAATTACGTCCGACAGCAGAGCAATTCACCGAGATCGAGCAATACTGGGTCAAACGAATTCAGGCGTTCTTCACCAGCAAACCATTCAAGCTGGAGTCCGACAACTCGCTTTCCGTTGATGCGGCCGTGGAACATCTGCTGCGGCAGGCAGCGCAGCGGCGAAGGGAGAATCCGGGCACCATGTACGTCGGCACCGTCCTGCAGCATCTCGTCACGGCAAAGCTCACCATCGTTGCTCCGGAAGTGGAAATCAACGACGCGTCCGTTGCTGATGATCCGAGTCCGCGGCTTCCAACGGTGAGGCCGCGGACCGTCTCACAAAACCGTCCGCGGCTCCGCCCTCCTGTTTCGTCGCAACTGACTACACCGACGGGTTCGGGCGCTTCGTCACGAAAACGCCATTGCGATGCACCGTATACGCGCCGCCGTCACTGCCCCGTTCCGCCCGGAACAGGACGATCGGCTCCCCTGCGATGTCGCGCAGTTCGACATCCGATCTGCCACGTGTCAGATAGAAGTCGAATATGGCGTCGTCGGATTGACGCATGGTGTGCAGAACGTCAGAGGTCACGCCGCTGGCGGGCGACCGCAGGTTGGCTTCCGGCTGCCGGCCATCCTGCGGCTGCGCGGCAAGCCAACCTCCCACGAATCGCGTCAGATCGCTCACGCCCAGATCGCAGCCGAGGAAATACGCCTCCCCTTCGCCGTACGTGTTGCGGGTGATCGCGGCCATGCCGTCAAGCTCCCACTCATCCGCTTCTTCGCCGGCATACGAGGCAAGCACCTGCACATGCGGTCCGGCGACGGTCACGTCACCGAGCTTGTCGATGACGCGATCGAGCCAGTCGAAATCCCAATGGTCTTCGATGGGCTGGAGGCGATCTCAGCTGAAGATGGCAAGGGCCACGGTGTTGACGCCGGCCTGGCCCATCAGGCGGATGTCGTCATCCCAGATTTCCTCCGGCCATTGGTCGGGACTATAGTCGCCACCGAAAGCGATGCCGCGTCCGTCCGCGGTCAGCAGTTTTGGCCATGCGAAGTCACGTCATGCACGCACGGTTATCTCCTTTGGCAGGCGGCGCAGGGCCACGGCCCATATCGGATACCAGCTGATACTAGCTGATAGACACTCCTGGCCGATAGTCGACACGCCGCCGGTTCCGGCCCCACTGCCGGAACCGACATGGGTATGTTCATGACCGCCGACCGCAGGAACGAACAGGCCCGTCCGCCACGGACCGCATCTTGCGGTTCAGGCGGACGGGCCTTATGGGAGGGATGGGAACGGGAGATCAGTTCTTAATAACTGCCTGCGCCTCATCGTCGACGATCTCGCCGGAAGCGAGCTTGGCTTCGAGCTCCTCAACGATCTGCGCATGCATCTTCTCATCGATCTTGACCTTGAACCAGAACACGACGAGGCTGAGGATGATGAGAACAAGCGGGACGTAGAAGGCGAAGGTCTTGAACGTGGCGATGTTGGACGCGGTCATGTCGGCTGCCGTGGCATGACCGGTCATGCCAGCCGCGAGGGCAACGGCACCGACCGCACCGTTGGACATCGCGCCGCCGATCTTGTCGAGCATGGGACGCACCGACAAGGTGACCGCCTCGTTGCGCTTGCCGTTCTTCAGCTGGCCGTACTCGATGGAGTCGGTCAGCGACAGAATCGCGGTCATCTGGATGAACTGCGCAGGCACATAGAAGAAGATCAGGGCGACGATGACGACCGGCAGGTTGCTGGAGAACAGGGCGAGCATCGTGTAGCCGATAATCATGGAGACCATGCCGCCGGTGAACAGGTAGCGACGGGGAATCCAGCGGTTGAGAATCGGGTACAGCGGCGCCATGATGAATCCGGCGATCAGCGGGATGATGCCGGTGATGGAGAAGGCGGCAGGCTCGTCAAGCACGAACACGAAGAGGTAGTACATCACACCGGTCGTGATGACGTTTGCGATGGCGTACAGCAGGTAGGACAGGGCGACCCACAGCAGCTGGTCGTTCTGGAACAGCGCCTTGAACGCCTCGAACGGGTTGCCGTTCTTCTGGGCCTTGGCACGCAGCGCGCTGGTGCTTTCCTTGGTGCCAAAGGCGACGGTCCAGGCGGTAATCAGGCCGAGGAGCGCGACGATGAAGCCGAAGGAGGTCCATCCGGCCTGGCCCTGGCCCTTGGCGCCGGTGAACGTCCAGGTGAAGTAGCTGACGATCGGGATGACGATGACGGTGATGCCGTTGTAGCCGATAGAGCCGGTGAAGGTGCCAAGGGCGGTGTAGGTGGAACGTTCGTGGGAGTCGGAGGACAACGCCGGGATCATGCCCCAGTAGGAGATGTCACGCAGGGAGTAGAACACGTCAAGCACGATGAACGTGATGATGAACAGCACGATGAACAGCGTGGTGTTCACGTTGACCAGTCCGAACATGCCGGAGAAGATGAGCATGATCAACACGGAGGAGACCAGTCCGCCGATGAACTGCCACGGGCGGAAACGGCCCCACTTGGTGGTGGTGTTATCCACGAGGTTGCCCAGCAGCGGATCGATGAAGATCTCGGCGATGCGGATAACGACGATCAGGCCGGTGATGACGGCGATCATTTGGGCGGCTAGAGCCTTGCTGTAGCTGACGAACAGGCAGCTGGTGACGTACGTGACGAAGTACGTGCTCATCGCGTTGTAGAAGGCAGCCTGCCCCAAGTTGCCGCACGCGTAGGCGATGCGCTGGCCTAACCCGCCCTTCCTGCGGACGTCACCGTCCGCGACATTTTCGTTGCTCATTAATCTTCTCCTTAAGAACCCAGAGCATGGAATCACTCATTGATTTTGTAAAGTATAGCATACAAGTTTTATCACCGTAAGCATACAAGTTTTATCACCGAAAGTAAAAAGCATTAGTAAACAAGGAGATAAACAGCGTATCGCAAGGATGGGATAACATGAGCTGAACCGAGACATTGCATGGACGCGGCGTAGCGTCGACGGCAAGCAGTGCCAGTGATTTGGAAGCGGTAAACAGGATTTGCGTTTTATATAAAAACTGTTTATCCTTTTCGGTAAAGGAGGCCCCGGCCTCTTCCATAATATCATTCACAACGAGGTAATGACAGAAAGCAGGAGAGCATGACAGACGTCACACATGTCGATCGCGCATCGCAGGCTTGGCTGACCGACCCGACGGTGTTCGAGGTGAACCGGACTCCGGCCCATTCCAGCCACAAGTGGTACGCCCGCGACCCCCAGAGCGGACAATGGTCCGATCTCAAGCAGAGCCTTGACGGCGAGTGGCGGGTCGAGGTCGTTCAGGCCGCCGACATCAACCTCGAAGAGGAACCCGCGACGGCCGAGTCGTTCGACGACTCCTCGTTCGAGCGTATCCAGGTTCCGGGCCACCTGCAGACGGCCGGTCTGATGAACCACAAGTACGTGAACGTCCAGTATCCGTGGGACGGCCACGAGAACCCGTTGGAACCGAACATCCCGGAGAACAATCACGTCGCGCTCTACCGCAGGAAGTTCACCGTCTCCGCCCCCGTGGCAAACGCCAAGCAGGCCGGCGGATCGGTGTCGATCGTGTTCCACGGCATGGCCACGGCGATCTACGTGTGGGTCAACGGCGCGTTCGTCGGCTATGGCGAGGACGGCTTCACGCCCAATGAGTTCGACATCACCGAACTGCTGCACGACGGGGAGAACGTCGTGGCCGTCGCCTGCTACGAATACTCCAGCGCCTCCTGGCTTGAGGATCAGGACTTCTGGCGTCTGCACGGCCTGTTCCGCTCCGTCGAACTCGCCGCCCGCCCGCATGTGCACATCGAGAACACGCAGATCGAAGCCGATTGGGATCCCGAGGCCGGCACCGCCTCCCTCGATGCCGCGCTGACCGTGCTCAACGCGGCCGACGCGGCCACGGTCCGCGCGACCCTGAAGGACGCCGACGGCAACACGGTGTGGCAGACGACGGGCGACGCGGAGGCGCAGACCGCGATCTCCAGCGGGCCGCTGCAGGGCATCGCCCCTTGGAGCGCCGAAAGCCCGACGCTGTACGAGCTTGACGTCGACGTCATCGACCAGGCGGGCGACGTCATCGAATGCACGTCCCAGAAGGTCGGTTTCCGCCGCTTCCGCATCGAGGACGGCATCCTGACCATCAACGGCAAGCGCATCGTGTTCAAGGGCGCCGACCGCCACGAGTTCGACGCCGAACGGGGCCGCGCCATCACCGAGCAGGACATGATCGATGACGTGGTCTTCTGCAAGCGCCACAACATCAACTCCATCCGCACCTCGCACTACCCGAACCAGGAACGCTGGTACGAACTGTGCGACGAGTACGGCATCTACCTGATCGACGAAGCCAACCTCGAAGCCCACGGCAGCTGGTCCCTGCCCGGAGACGTCCTCACCGAGGACACCATCGTGCCGGGTAGCAAGCGCGAATGGGAAGGCGCCTGCGTCGACCGCGTCAACAGCATGATGCGTCGCGACTACAACCACCCGAGCGTGCTGATCTGGTCACTGGGCAACGAATCCTACGTGGGCGACGTGTTCCGCGCCATGTACAAGCACGTGCACGACATCGACCCGAACCGTCCGGTGCACTACGAGGGCGTGACCCACAACCGTGACTACGATGACGTCACCGACATCGAGACCCGTATGTACTCGCATGCCGACGAGATCGAGAAGTACCTGAAGGACGACCCGAAGAAGCCGTACCTCTCCTGCGAATACATGCACGCCATGGGCAACTCCGTGGGCAACATGGACGAATACACGGCGCTCGAACGCTACCCGAAGTATCAGGGCGGCTTCATCTGGGACTTCATCGACCAGGCCATCTACGCCACCCAGCCCGACGGCACCAGGAGCCTGCGCTACGGCGGAGACTTCGGCGACCGTCCGTCCGACTACGAGTTCTCCGGCGACGGCCTGCTGTTCGCCGACCGCAAGCCTTCCCCCAAGGCCCAGGAAGTCAAGCAGCTGTACTCGAACGTCCACATCGACGTGACGAAGGACTCGGTGTCCGTCAAGAACGACAACCTGTTCACCGCCACCGGCGACTACGTGTTCGTCCTGAGCGTTCTCGCCGACGGCAAGCCGGTCTGGCAGTCCACCCGGCGTTTCGACGTGCCCGCCGGTGAGACCCGCACGTTCGATGTCGCATGGCCGGTGGCGGCGTACCGCGCCGACGCCCGCGAACTGGTGCTGCAGGTTTCGCAGCGTCTCGCCAAGGCGACCGATTGGGCCGAAAGCGGCTACGAGCTCGCCTTCGGACAGACCGTGGTGCCCGCGGACGCCACCGCGACGCCCGACACGAAGCCGGCCGATGGGACCATCACCGTGGGCCGTTGGAACGCCGGCGTGCGAGGCGCCGGACGCGAGGTCCTGCTGTCGCGCACCCAGGGCGGCATGGTCTCCTATACCTTCGCCGGCAACGAGTTCGTGCTGCGCCGTCCCGCAATCACCACCTTCCGTCCGCTGACCGACAACGATCGCGGCGCCGGTCACGGTTTCGAGCGCGTCCAGTGGCTGGGCGCCGGCCGCTACGCCCGCTGCGTGGACAACGTGCTCGATCAGATCGACGACAGCACGCTCAAGGGCACGTACACGTATGAGCTCGCCACCGCGCAGCGCACCAAGGTGACCGTCTCCTACACGGCCCACACCGATGGCCGCGTGAACCTGCACGTCGAATACCCTGGAGAGCAGGGTGACCTGCCCACCATCCCGGCGTTCGGCATCGAATGGACGCTGCCTGTGCAGTACACGAACCTGAGGTTCTTCGGCACCGGCCCGGCGGAGACGTACCTGGACCGCAAACACGCCAAGCTCGGCGTGTGGAGCACCAACGCTTTCGCGGATCATGCGCCGTACCTCATGCCGCAGGAGACGGGCAACCATGAGGATGTGCGTTGGGCCGAGATTACCGACGATCACGGCCACGGCATGCGCGTCAGCCGCGCCGATGGTGCCGCGCCGTTCGCGGTAAGCCTGTTGCCGTACTCCAGCTTCATGCTTGAGGAGGCTCAGCACCAGGACGAGCTGCCGAAGCCGAAGCACATGTTCCTGCGCGTCCTTGCCGCACAGATGGGCGTTGGCGGCGATGATTCCTGGATGTCGCCGGTGCACCCCCAGTACCATATCCCGGCGGACAAGCCGATCAGCCTCGATGTCGACCTCGAGCTGATCTGATCAGAATTGATCCGATAGTCCACCGTGCAAACGATGTGGCCCCCGACTTCCTCGCAGGAAGTCGGGGGCCACATCGTTTGCACGGTCCTTGTTAGTCCAGCGGATGCGCCGGATATCGATGCAGATCCAAACCTAGTCGTTGTAGAGCATCAATGAATAAAGATGTCACTCATAAGCTATCAAGAGAATCCAGAACCTTTTTTGAATTCATATGCTCGACACGCAATGTATCCAGCGTCGTTTATAATGATTCATTGTGCCTTAATGACGCATCGGGCTATAGCGCAGTTTGGTAGCGCGCCTGCTTTGGGAGCAGGATGTCGCCGGTTCAAATCCGGCTAGCCCGACCAGAAACCCCGGAATCTCAACGATTCCGGGGTTTTTCCTTTTATCCGGTTCAAACCGATTTATCCGATTTTATCCGATGACCGCAGAACCTACGCCGCCTCGTCCAGTTCCTCCGCCCTGGCACGGCCCACAGCATCGGCCACCTCATCCAGCTTCTCCGGCCACAACCGCGCATACGTGTCAAGCGTGACCATAGCGCTCGAATGCCCCAACTGGGATTGCAACGTCTTCACGTCGCAGCCGTTGGCAATCGCGATGCTCGCATACGTGTGGCGCAGGTCGTGGATGCGCACGCCGGAATCCTCCATACCCGCACGCCTGACGGCCGGACTCCAAATGCGCGACCTCCACGTGTTGACCCACAGATTGCCGCCACGGGCCGCACGGAACACATAATCATCAGGATCACGCCCATCGCACTGACGTTCCAAACCAGCCACAAGAAATTCAGGGAACGCCACCCAACGCGCCTTCCCGTTTTTCGGGGAACCGAGAATCATCTTCCCGTCCTTATCCTCCGCCCAGGTGCGGCGGATGCGCGCTCGCCGACGGGGAAAGTCCATGTCCTTGACCTGCAGAGCGAAGGTCTCGCCGATGCGCGGCCCGACGTAGGCCTGCCATCGAACGATGAGCGTGTCCTGCGGGTCGTTCTTTACTCTGCCGGCCTCGATGGCTAGATCCTCCACCTCGGGAATCGAGAGAAATACCATGTCGTCGTCATCGTCGACGACGCGTGGAGTGGCGACGGACTGCATGGGATTCGCGGTGATATATCCCTGTTTCAGAGCATGGCCGAGCACACCGCCCATGACCACGCGCACGATGTTGCGGATCGACCGTGGCTTCAACGCGCGAGTGTTTTCCGTTCCGCGTTTTCTGTCGGCCGGATAGCCGCCCTCCGACAGTTGGTTCACCCATTTCTGTATCGCTTCCGTCTTGATGTCCCCTATGGGGGTGTCGCCCCATTGGGGGTTGATGTAGATTCTAAGTTCTCGCTTGTAGCGGCGCAGGGTGCCGGGTTTGATGTCGGCTTTCGTTGCCGTCCACTCCTCGGCGACCCGACGGAATGGCTTCTGCGCGAGCTTGGGGTCGTGGTAGCGGCCGCGCCTGATGTCGTCCTCCATGGCGGCTTTGAACTCCTCCGCGTCCGACAGGAGCCGGAACGTTTTGGACTTCTCGGTCTTCACGCCCTGTGCCTCGGCGTACCAGCGGCATCGCCAGCGGTCGTACTTTCCGTAGGTGCTGCTGCGGTGTTCGGCGGGCACCTTGGCCTTCATGGGGTCTTTGGCGTTGGCGAGACTGCGCTTCATCGCAGCAGTCGGCGGATTGCCGTTCTCGTCGTTTTTGAGCCAACGGTCAACGATGAACACTCGTGCCATAGGTATGCTCCATCTTCATCTCACGTGCTCATAGAGCAGCGCCCTGTAGTCTTCGATGATTTGGACGGTGACGTTGAGTTCGGCGGCCATCTGGTAGGGGTCGCCATCGTACATTCGTTCCGCCAAAGCGTATTCCGCCGGGTCGATGAGCAGTATGGCGGTCTCCCTTCGGCAGCGGCGTTCCATCTTGCCGCCCATGCAGCCGCTTGTGGTGTCGTCGCCGTGCCTCCAGTGGACGAGCTCGTGCACGAGCGTGCAACGTTTGCGCGTGTAGGTGATGCGCCGGTCGATGAGGATCGTGTTCGTCTCCAGGCAGTAGATTCCGTCCAATATACCGGGAAGGAGCGCGCTGGACACGTTAAGCTCCGGAGCCACGTCGTACAACGCCATTCGCATCCGCCCATAACTCATTCGTGGCGACAGCGGCGGAAAAGAGACAGTCTCCGTTCGCCTCACCGCGTCGATGATGCCTGCATCGCGGTTCATGATGCGACCTTTCCGTGCCCGTATGGACACACCGACATTGACAGTCCCGGCGCTCGCGGACTTAACTTGTGGGAGGGGATCGGCTTTGTGGATTACGGCTGGGTTCCCGAATGGGGAGTAGGACTTTGGGTCGAGAATTCCTTTGCTCCTGTGGCCGGTCTCCGATTATTTCTGTTTTTAGCTTGTGATGTTTGATTTGACTTCTGGAGTGTCGTGTGCAAGAAAAGAAGTAGCTCATCTACCTAGTTGTAGAAGGAGTTTCCTGGGTCGCTGCGGCGGCCCTTGTTTCTTTCTACTGTATTTTGTCTCCACGATTCTTGGCCTGCTCGTAGCGGCGCAGCTGTTTTCTGTAGCTGTGTTCCTGATCTAGATAGTAAGCGGTGACGAGCATGCAGTATGGCCGGGGCTTCTCTGGATGCGGTTCCAACACCACCAGATAACGCTCCGGGTCCACGAGGATGTTCACCCTTGTCCGTCCTCTCCATGGTTCCTTCCAGACCATTGGTTTCTCGCAGATTGTGTAGGCGCATTGCGGGCATTGACGGCAATACTGGACGGTGGGTCGTGGATATCGTATGCGCTCGCAGCGTCGGACATCCGTGATTCGTTCCCCGGTGGCATGGTCTTCAGTGCTGGTGATGTGGAAGAATCCGGCCCATTTGCCGTCTTCTTCTTCCTCGTGGCGTCTAACGGTCACGGTCAAATTGTCATAGGTTGGGTGTGACAGGATGAAGTCTCTGCGGAAGATGTCGTATAGGCGGTTCTCGTACGAGCTAAATTCCTCCCCTATGTTCTGTGTTTCGAGTTCGGGTATCCAGTGAGGCGTCATGACCGTTCACCTTCCCATACGAAGATGTTGAATTTTCGCGCGCCCAGACTGGTGGACTGAGTGAGGCGCAAATTGGTCTTAGAGCGAATGCGCTCGATGATTTCACGTTTCGCCCCCTGCGGCAGGGGAATTGTCGTTCTGTTAGCTCGGCAGACCGCCCCGTTGATGATGTCCACTATCTGCATCATTTGCACTTCGTCGGAGCGTATTGGTTGTACTTTCTGGATACACTCGTGGTTGAAGTCGTAATGGCTGTTGGCGCATACCTCTTCGAGTTTTTTGGCTCGTTGAGCAGAGTGCGTGTCTTTGATGTCGATATATACGTTGTATTGGTTCACGGGGTCGAACAGCCGGTTGAGCATCGTGAAGTACATCTTGTAATACCAATCGTTGTGCGACTGGTGGAACGACTCGTGCCGAAGCCTGGTCTTATCCGCCACGAGCACACGGAAACGCAAATCGTCATCATAGAAGAAGTAATCCACGAGCTCTCTGTATAGGTCGAGCTTTGCATTGCTCAGCTTCGTCCATTTAACTTCGGTTCGAGCCTTGACCCCATGCCGTTTCTTGATGTCCACGATGTTGTCGCTTATTTCCTTTTTCTTATCCTTCGGCAGTATCAGGGCACCTAGTACCATAACGTTGCTGTCGTCGTTTTCCAGATGACAGCTCTCATCGCAATATAGGTTGTATTCAGTCATGCCGTCTCCTTTGAGGTCAGTCATTTTGTAGTGGTGTACAAAATGACTGGAATTCAGTGTTTTCAACGATTTATGTCATTTAATACATGTAAATACATTCTGAACAGTCAAGGCTTACGCTGGATCGTCCCCATCGCCATCGAACTTGTGCTCATCTTCTAGGGCGACGATGTCCATGTCACCGCGTTTGAGCTTTTGGAGCGTTTCAGCCACTCGTGCCTGCTCGTCATCAACAACAAAGCGCTCGCTGGCGGGTTTCTTTGTTGATGCGGTTTGTTGTTCGAGTTCCATACGTCTTGCCTCGGTGATGATCTCGCGCAGGGTTTGCACCGGATCGGCACCGCAAGCGTCGCAAATTATAAGAAACTCGGATAATCTCACTGGCGCTTTAAGAGCATTGCGAATATCACGTACTCGGTTATATCCTATTGCGCTTTTCGAGGCTCGGTCAATTGCTGAGTTATTCATACCCGCTCGACTAACTACTTTGTCGAGTATTTTTGCGGACACATCATCGACGATGGTTCGCTCTCGCTTGTTCGTGCTCATGCGCTCAACTATAGCAGACACGCCGAGCACTTGCTACAAAATATAGCAGGCGCTATATTCAATCTCACTAGAGCAAACGCTATAAGGGTGGTTGAGATGGCACGGATCGATTACAGGAAGATTCCGGTCAGGGAGCTGTATCTGTACATGAATCTCGTGATGGGTTTCTGCACGGATATGCGTCGCCTGTTGCGCGAGGGGAAGCTGACCGCCGAGGCAATTGACAAGTACGAGATGACGGCGGTCAACAACCTGATTGCCGAGGTCAACCACCGATCGCAGGCAGCACCTGAGCAGCAGTCAGGCCCCACACCACAGCGTTCACCCCGACCTGAGCGATAAGAGGAACCATGAACTGCTCATTGAACTTTTCCCACACGGGATGCTTCTTCGTTTTTGTTTCGGCCACTCGTAATGCGTTGCACAGTCGGTCGAACGCCACCGACAGCTTGAAGTCGCCGGTCAGCTCGTATTCGTCCAACGCTTCGCGGGCTTCGCGAATCAACCGGGACAAGTACGCCAGCAAGTCGGAGGGCAGACTGTCATCCGCACGGACGCATTTGACGGCTTCCTCGATCATGTTCCTCATCTTTTGCCGGGCATCCTCGGAGTACGAGACGGTGGAAGCCGATAGTTTTTCGGCTACGGATTGCAGTCCCATGAGATCGCCGTCGGTAAGTTTCTCCTGCGTTTTCGCATGGGTGAACATCGACATGTCCCACCGCAGCTCATCAATGTCCATGAACGTGTTTAATGCCGACTTCTTCCACCGTTCAAGGCATGACCTCATCAGATGCACATCCACACCCATGGACTCCCATGAGTCAATCGCTGACTCGACTTCGCTGAGGGCTTGCACGACATCAGGAAACCGATACCCCTGCCTGTCGGCTTCGTCAGTCGTCCCGGCTTCGAAGAAGCCAATCAGATACTCAGCCGCATTCACCATAACCTCCAACCAGTCAAAGGAGTCAACACATGCCTAATCTACCAGCAGTTGAAGCCACGAAACGTGCCGTGCACGACACCCGCACCCGCGTGCTCCTGTCCAAAACCAAAATGACCAGCATCGCCGAGGCCTGCGGCCGCAACCGCATGACCGTCGCCAAATGGCTCGACGGCGACGACATCAGCCTTGCAGCCTTCATCGCCGCACAACAACTCTCAGGCGGCGACCCACTCGAAACACTCGCCAACGCGCTCAACGCCGACAACACCGATCCCGCGCTCGCTGCCGAGAACACCATCCCAGCGCTCGCCGAAGGAGGTGCGAAATGAGTGGATATAAGGCAACCCCTGCGGTGCAAGCGCAGGGGTGTGGTCACGGCCCGTTCTCAGATCTGTTCGAAGCTGATGGGGCATCCGGGCGTCCAGTACGCAGTTACGTCGTTCCCGGAATCCGCGAGCTTGCCGCTGAAGACGACCCCTCCTTGCGTCCTGGTCGACGTGGTGAGCTTCTGGGAGATCGCCTGCGTTTCGGCGTCGTCGAACGGTCCGATCAGCTCGTCGTTAAAACGGATATTCCATTGCGCCATGTAATCACCTCCCTTCTTTGCGTGGGTGCCCTCATTGTCTCGCTCGAACTCGCCGGCAAGGAGGTGAAGTGATGGGAACCGTCAGCACCCGCATTGAAGAAGGGGACGGTTTCAAAGTCCTGAGATACGGGCTCGGAAGCATCGTTCTCATCATCGGCTATCCCCAGTCGGAAAGCGACCTGATCGACGCGCGAGATGCCATCGCCAAACAGTTCGATTACGAAATCAGCATGAACGGGCGACGGCACGGCGGACATCGTTCCGTCCGCGCCGCCGCCATGCCGGAGTCAGTCGTCGATCTCAACCAGCGACCACCACAGGGCGGCACGCGGATTGAGATAGATAAGAGACCCCTCGGGGACACCGAGAGCCCGACCTCGAACCGAAACCACGCCACCCGACGCGGCGGCGCTCTCCAATTCATCGAGAATCTTCGACGGATACTCTTCTCCCGCTAAATCGACAAACCGTCGCTTATCGGCGGTCGTCTCAAACACGAGTCGATACGTCATTATTCTTCACCTCCTCTCATAGCTGGTAGTTACGCGATATCCAGCTTAGGGGAGGTGGGCCAACGCATAAAAAGGAAGAAAACCAATGAGCGAGAAACTCACCATCGCGAACCCCGAGGACGGGAACCGTCCCCTCTCCTATCAGGCTCTCAGCCACGGCATCGACGAAATCCGTTTGGGTGACATGGGCATCACGGACGCGGTGTGGCGCGGGCCGCACAGCGAGCTCGTGGCGTTGGCCCGTCGAATCCTCGACGCGGAGGCCGGACGATGAACGCCCGGGATTACGGACAGCACGCGAGCGGCTACCGCAGGCCCGAGCTCGACGAATTGCCTCGCGGCTTCATGGTCCGGTTGATTCTCTGGGCCGTGGTTTTCGCCTTCTGCATCGGCTGGGTGATGTCGCACGCCGGTTGCGCGCATCCCATCGGCAATGGTTTGGCCTCCCTTGTGGGATTCGGTTGCGCGCCATTGCGGCTCCTGTGCCTTGTGCTGAGCGAGGCGGGAGTCGAATAACAGGCTTGCCGGGGTTCCTGTTCTTTCCTTCCCCGGCAATCGACAAGGACAGTCGTTAACACCATCGCGCCGCGCTCGGAGCAGCGGGTGTGGCGCATGGGGCCGGCAGGTTCGCCCCCGCTGGAGATCACGGTGTCATGTACGTGGCAAACAGCGGGAAGCCGTTCGATTCGGCACGGTCCACCCCCCATATCCACCGACATCGAAGGCCCCTCATACGGGCCGGAAAGGAGAACCATGGCCGACGAAACAGAACCCGCGATGTTCGACGCGTTGGAAAAGGCGCTGATGCCGTTGAACAGCGCACGCCAGCTGGCCGAGCTCAGCGGCATCGGCGAATCCACGCTGGCCGAATGGCGCGGAACGCACACGGGACCCGCCTACGTGAAATCCGGCCGCCGCGTCCTCTACCCGAAGGAGGCCGTGCTCGGCTTCATGCGCGCCAACCTGCGCGAATGCAAGAAGGCCAGCGCATGACCGGCCAGCCGAACGACTACGAGCATCGCGCCGAGGGCGAGTCCACGTTCGAATGGCCGTTGGATTCCGCGGGGATGCGCATGAGCGCGGGCGAACTATTGGACAGCCTGCTCGCCACCATCCAGCATCTCAACCGCACGGACGCATGGCCACTGACCATACTGCCGCCACGCTGGACGGACGTGATGGTCGACCGGGAACGCCGCCAGATCTCGGCGGTCTGCCTGTGGAAACGAAAACCAGCCAAAAACCATAAGGAGAGATAGATGTGCGAGAAACCCGAAACCGAAACCGAAACCGTGACGCCGCGGGTGGCCTTCGCCACCATATTGCAGTCGCTGGTGGCCGAGTCGCCGAACAAGCCCACGCTGCCCGTGATGCTGTCCATGCTTGACCAGGCGATGGATCATACCGGGCTGCGACTGGAGCTCGCCGCCGCGCCGGCGGACCATGAGGACGATGTGGCGAAAGCCAGCCGCCGCCTCTCGCGCAGGGCGTATGACATGACGAGCCTGCTGGCCGACGGCGCGGCCGGCGCCGGCGACTGGGAGCTGTTCGACCTGGCCGACGAGGCGCGTTCCGCCGCCGTTGCGCTGCTGCGCGCGTTGGATGGTGATGCGTGATGGCGGGAGAGACCGTTCTTACCATCGTCGGCAACCTGACCGCCGACCCCGAGCTGCGTACCACGGGCGGCGGGGCGACCGTGGCGAGCTTCACGATCGCTTCGACGCCGCGCAACTGGAACCGGCAGGCCAACCAGTTCGAGGACGGGCAGGCATTGTTCATGCGCTGCTCCGCATGGGGCGACATGGCCGGCCATTGCATCCAGTCCCTGCACAAGGGCATGCGCGTGATCGCCACCGGCCGGCTGAAGCAGCATTCGTATCAGACGCAGGACGGCTCCCAGAGAACCGTCATCGACATGACCATCGATGAGATAGGCCCCTCGCTGCGGTACGCGACCGCGCAGGTGACGCGCGTGCAGTCCGGACGCGGCTACTCGGGCGGCAGCACGTATGGCGACCCGGCCAAACCCGCCAACCAGCAACAGGGCTGGCAGGACGGCTCCCCGACTCCCGCGCAGAACCTCGGCGCTCCCGAAGGCGACCCGTGGGCGCAGGCGCCGGCCACGACGCCCGGCACCGCGTTCGGCGTTTCCAACGATTTCCCGTCAAACGATTCCGACCCCGAATTCTAAGGAGATTCAATGTCACGAAAGAAAAAGACCGATGGCGTGCAGGACGCGCTGATACCCGACGAGATCACGCCGCTCATGCTGCTCGCCCTGACAGCCAAGGCATCACGCATGAAGGACGCCGCGGCCGCGTTCCGCATCGCGGCCAGCAAGATGCTCGACCTGGCCACCAAGGATGAATACATCGAAAAATACAAGAACATCGACCCCATCACCGACGCCTTGTACGACGCCTGCGATCTCTCGCAGCACATCTTCGACGCCGCCAACGCGGTCAACGACCTCATTAACTATCCGGTCGAGGCCCGCGAGCGCGTGGTGAAGGCGGATATCGAGCGCAGTTTGTTGGATCCGTGGCGTGATTTGCCCACTTCGGGTGGGGATGTGGATCCGGATACCGGTGAAATCAAGGAGGACTGAATCATGAGCAAACGCAAGCACGGACGCCAGCAACTGGAGCATGAGCGCCAACGCCGGCGCAGGAAGCGCATGCCGCACCTGCCCGTACACCAGAATCTATCGATCAAGGAGCAGTGACCCGATTCAGTGGCCATCAACATCATCGATATCAACGTAAAGAGCCTCATCCCGAACCCGAACAACCCCCGCAAAGACGTGGGCGATGTCACCGAACTCGCCGACAGCATCAAGGAGCAGGGCCTGCAGCAGGCGCTTGTGGTAACCCCCGACCATGAGGAGCACGGCGAGCGCCTGTTTCGTGTGGTGATTGGTCATCGTCGTTTGGCGGCGTGCAAGCTGGCTGGCATTGAGCGGGTGCCGTGTGTTGTGCGTGAGTTGGATGCGAAGACCGAGCGTGAGCTGATGCTGGTGGAGAACTGCCAGCGTTCCGATTTGACGCCGTTGGAGGAGGCTGACGGGTATCAGGGTTTGCTCGACCTTGGTGCCGGTGTGGGGGAGCTTGCGGCGAAGACGGGCCGTTCGGAGTCGTTCGTGCGTGGCCGGTTGCGGATCGCGCGTATCCCCGCCGATGTGCGTTCCGGGTCGGAGGCGTTCGCTCAGTTGTCGCTTTCCCAGTTGGGTGATCTTGCGGAGTTCGAGGCTTATCCCGACATGATGGCTGAGTTGGCTTCGATGGCGGGCACCAAGAACTGGGATTGGAAGCGTGGCCAGCTGCGGTCGCGGGTTCGCGTCGAGGCGTGGCAGCAGAGCATGAGAACAGCGCTTGAAGCTCTGGGCCTGACTGTGGATGTCTCGGCTTCGACGTGGACGACGCCGGAGGGCTACCGGTTCTACGACGTGTGGAGCGGCGAGCCCGACCAGTTCGAGAAATGGTGGAAGAAATGGCATGAGGCCCACCCGTACGGACAGCCGATAATCCGATTCTCCGAGCGCACCGTATTGTGCTTCCCGCAATTGTCGCCTGAGGAGATCGCCGAACGTGACGCCAAGAGCGAGCGGAGGGAACGGGAGCAGGCGGCATTCCAGGAGGCGCTGGCCGCCCGCAAGGAATTCGACAGGCTGGCGTACACGCTGCGCACGGACTGGATCAGGAAGCACGCCACCGGATTCAACGGCGGCCAGTTGCGCAAGGCCAACACCCGTCTGAGCCTGCTCGCGCTGACCGGCACCAACCTATGCGACGGCCTGATCGCAGGGGCCGAATGGAACAACCTCGACCACGTGCTCGACGCATACAACCTGCTCGCCGCCACGCCGCTGCCATGCGACGACACGAGCGATAGGGGACTGTGGCGCGAAACGAACCTCGCGGAACTGCACCGCCGCCAGCACGTCGAGGGAGCCGCGAACAGGGAACTCCTGCTCATCCTGTGCGCCCAGATCGAAGCACTCATCAAACCCGGCACATGGGCCGACGAGTGCGACATCACCATCGCCCAAGCCTACTACCACACGCTCGCAGACCTCGGATACCCCACCAGCGACGAGGAAAACAAGGCACTCAACGGGTGTTTCCTGCCCGAAGACGACGAGGCGGAGTGAGCCATGACATGGACCCAGATAGACGACGGGCTCAACTTCAGCCCGCAGACCATGCCCGGCACGGTATCAAACGCCGCGTTGGGCCTATGGGTCAGACTCTGCGTGCACACCGCGTACCAGCTGCGATTTCCCGCATTCGACGGCGCATTCGACCTCACGGTCGTGCGCTCGCTGAAAGGCAACGCACGGCAGGTGACGGAACTGGAGGCCGCGGGAATGCTCGAACCGGCGCTCGCCGCCGGCCGGTGGATGGTGGTCGAGGCCGACACCCTGATGAAATTCGGCGGCACTTCCGGCAGCGAACTCAAGGAGAAAAGAGCCAAGGCCGGGCATGCCGGCGGCGTCGCTTCGGGCGAGTCTCGGCGAAGCAAACGCGAAGCAAATGCTTCGAAGCAAAACGAAGCAAGTGCTTCAAGCAAACCGCGAAGCAAGACCGAAGCAAACCATGAAGCAAAAGACGAAGCAAACGGTGAAGCAAAACCGAAGCAAACGTCTGAAGCAAAACGAAGCAATTGCTTCGAAGCAAACGAAGCAACCGGTCCTAACCTAACCATACCTAGCCTTACCTCCCCTGTAGCCCCCTCCGCGCCGAACGCCGAACCGGAGTCGGCCGAGCCGAGCCAAGCCATGGCCGAATCCGGCCACGCCAGGCCGGTGACGAGCCTCGCCGAAGCCGAGGCCTTGGCCGAGGCCGACCCGTTCGCGTTCGCCTGGGACCGGTACCCGAGCCACACCGGCAATCGGGAACAGGCCCGAAACCTGTGGCGGGCCATCACCGGCGGCGACCCGACCGTGCCGCACGTCGAGGCCAGCCAACTGCTCGGAGCCGTCATCCGCTACGCCCAAACCGTGCGCCAGGACGGCGACCGGTTCACGCCATCGATGCGCAAATGGCTCGAAAACCGGCAATACGTCAAATGGCTGTCAAACACACCGGCACACACCGAATGGGGCGGCATCACCCGCCAATGGCTCAACCAGCACGCCATCAGCCAAGTCCCCTCAGGCACGTGGACGGACAGCGTCGAACAAACGTTCTGGGCCCACGTCAAAACCGGCGAAGAGCCGGAGACCGTGGCCGCAAGGCTCGTCAAGGAAATCAACGAAAGGAGCCAGGCATGAGCGACCAGCCCACATCCGAGACCCTGCGCCTCGTGGAAGGCCGCGAGTCCAACCGGTGCATCGTGTGCGACCGATACCTGCGTGCGGGAAACTGGCCCGGCATGAGCCACCACCACAGGAAACGCCGCAGCCAGACATACGGCGACCCCGAACGGCACAGCCCCTCGAACGTCATCGACGTGTGCGGCACGGACAACAGCACCGGATGCCACGGATGGATCCACCAACACCCCGAACAAGCCCGAGCATTGGGCTACCTGCTCAAAAGCTACGACCCCGAGCCAAGCCAAGTGCCCGTGTACAGCTGCCGGCGCGGCTGGATACCTGTCTCTTATACACATCTGACGCTGCCGACGAATAGCCTTGTGTAGAT
>ENA-OXEK01000171-OXEK01000171.1-human-gut-metagenome-genome-assembly--contig:-NODE-171-length-22147-cov-9.106056_pt1 | contig 22147 bp, 16 predicted proteins | sample MGYA00249825_ERZ652244 | MGnify/ENA primary metagenome ERZ652244 (study PRJEB26925, sample SAMN05826968) | human gut metagenome | biome: ENVO:2100002; feature: ENVO:00000062; material: ENVO:00002003...
CACAAGGCTATTCGTCGGCAGCGTCAGATGTGTATAAGAGACAGGATAACGGTCAGGCCACCGGCGGCAAGCACGCGCTCGCGCTCGGCCTTGCAGGTCTCCTTGGCCTCGGCGTTAAACTGCTCGAGCTGCTCGGGCGTCACGTCCTCCATGGTCAGGCCCTCGTACTCAAGGCGCTCGCGCACCAGCTCGTCGGGGTTGCCGCCCAGCAGGATGTCGGTACCACGACCGGCCATGTTGGTGGCGATGGTCACGGCGCCGTAGCGTCCGGCCTGGGCAACGATGTGGGCCTCGCGCTCGTGATGCTTGGCGTTGAGGACCTCGTGTGCGATGCCGCGCTTGGTAAGGGCGGCGGACAGCTTCTCGGAGCTCTCGATGGAGACGGTGCCCACCAGGACCGGCTGGCCCTTGGCGTGACGACGCTCAACGTCGTCGGCAACGGCGTTGTACTTGGCCTGAATGGTGCGGTACACCAGGTCCTCGTGGTCCACGCGCTGCACGGGCTTGTTGGAGGGGATGACCTCGACGGGCAGCTTGTAGATCTCGCGGAACTCGGCATCCTCGGTAAGTGCCGTGCCGGTCATGCCGGAGAGCTTATCGTACAGACGGAAGTAGTTCTGCAGGGTGATGGTGGCCAGGGTCTGGTTCTCCTCGCGCACGAGCACGCCCTCTTTGGCCTCGATGGCCTGGTGCAGACCCTCGGAGTAGCGGCGGCCTTCCATGATGCGGCCGGTGAACTCGTCGACGATCTTGACCTCGCCGTTAGTGACCACGTACTGTTTATCGCGGTGGAACATGTACTGAGCCTTCAGCGCCTGCTGCAGGTGGTTGACCAGCTGGCCCGAAAGGTCGGCATAGATGTCCTCGATGCCCAGGCGGTGCTCGATCTTCTTAAGGCCGCGCTCGGTGGCGGCAATGGTGTGCTTGGCCTCGTCCATGACATAGTCGCCCGTGGGTTCAACATCCTCGGTGGCGGTGAGCATGTCGTGCGACACGTCCTCGCCGCGCTCAAGGCCACGCACGGCACGCGCGAAGTCCTTGTAGGTACTGGCGGACTTAGTGCCAGCGCCCGAGATGATCAGCGGCGTCCTGGCCTCATCGATCAGGATGGAGTCAACCTCGTCGACGATGGCGTAGTTGTGGCCGCGCTGCACGCGCTGCTCGGGACGGGTAACCATGTTGTCGCGCAGGTAATCAAAGCCGAACTCGGAGTTGGTGCCGTAGGTGACGTCGGCCTGGTAGGCCGGGCGCTTGAGCTCGAGCGGCATGTTGTTCTGGAGCAGACCGACGGTCATTCCCAGGTACTTGTAGATGCGGCCCATCCACTCGGAGTCGCGCTTTGCCAGGTAATCGTTGACGGTAACGACGTGCACGCCCTTGCCGGCAATAGCGTTGAGATAGCCGGCCAACGTGGAGACGAGGGTCTTACCTTCGCCAGTCTTCATCTCGGCAATGTGGCCCTCGTGCAGTGCCATGGCGCCAATGAGCTGCACGTCAAAGTGGCGCATACCCATAGTACGCTTGGAAGCCTCACGCACGGTGGCAAAGGCCTCGGGAAGCATGTCGTCGAGCGACTCACCGTTGGCGTAACGCTCGCGGAACTTATCGGTCTGGGCGCGGAGTTCCTCCTCGGTCATCTTCTCAAACTGGGGCTCAAGACCGTTGATCTGGTCGACGATCTTGTAGTAGCGCTTAAGGTCCTTATCGGATCCAAAGGACAGCAGCTTTGACATGAATCCCATGTGGTTTTCCTTTTTGGCCATCGCCCACGCCGTGCAGCTGCGGGCGAGTTAAACACAGATGATTGTACTTTAGCCAAACAAGGCGCGGCCTATACGGTCGAGCTCGACCGCCACGTAATAACTACGACCCGACCGACCTGCCAAAAAGGGACTGGTTTATTTTGGCAGGTTTTATCTGGGAAAACGCCGTCACTCTGCCATTTGGTGCAAACCAACCCGTCCCCTTCGCACCAATCTGGTGCAATGGGAACGGGTTAGCCTGCACCAATAAAAAGAAAAGGGCCGCGCACCCAAACGGATGCACGGCCCTTATGCCATGAATGCGAGCGATTCCGCGGCGAGCTATTTACTCAGCGGCCTCGGTGGTCTCGGCCTCGGCAGCGGCCTCCTCGACGGGAGCCTCTGCGGGAGCCTCGGCGGCCTGCTTGGCAGCCTCCTCGGCGAACTTAGCGGCACGCTTAGCCTTCTCGGCAGCCTTAGCCTCAGCGGCGGCCTTGCGAGCGGCCTCGGCCTCAGCAGCCTTGGCGGCCTTGGCAGCCTTGGCCTCCTCAGCCTTCTTGAGCTGGGCGGCAGCGGCGCCACCGAACTTGTCGGCGAAGCGCTGGACGCGTCCACCGGTGTCGACGAACTTCTGCTGGCCGGTGTAGAACGGGTGGCACTCGTTGCAAAGCTCGACCTTCATCTCGGACACGGTAGCGTGCGTCTTGAAGGTGTTGCCGCAGGAGCACGTCACCGTGCACTCGACATACTGGGGATGGATACCCTGCTTCATGGTAGGACTCCTTATTGGTCAGGCGCTGGTTACCGATCAGCGCATAAGGCGTCTTGGTTTCCGACCAAGACAACAAACTCGGCTATGGTACCACGGCGCCGCGTGTCCCACAAAAGGTTCACGGTCTTTTCGGAACGACACGAATCTGACCCATCGAAACACATCTCCACCGTTCCTTCAACTGGGAAAATGCCGTCCCCGGGGCCTGAGAAGGGCCCCGGGGACGTTCGACTGACTGCGGGAACGGCCTTTCCGCTCAATGTGTTCGGCTGAGATCGGAAATCAACCAAACTGAACTAGGTTCAGTTGACATGGCTAAAAACGAGGGGCGACGCTTTTGCGTCACCCCTCGTCCCGGCCGGTTGCTTTAGTTGTACACACGGTAGTTACACTTGAACTGGGTTATGTGTCCATAGTTGGAGCGGTACCAACCCGACGTATAGCTGATTGCCTCTGCGCCTAGATAGTCGTAGCCCTTGTTGTAGCGAAGCTGACGGTAGGTCGTGTCGTACTCTGCTACGTAAAACGTGTCTCCAGAGAAGGCTTTGTACCGGTCCTTAACCGTCGAAGCCATGTACGCGGGTTCGACATCGCCTTTCTCCCCGTTGAGCGCATAGACGGGTGCCGCGATTCCGCATAAAGCCGTTGCCACGAGGATGACGTAGACAGCCATGCGCGACGCATTGGACTTCAGCTGTTCAAATAGTTTCATGTCATTCACCTCGCTCGTATGTATCGAGGTATTCCTGCTTGAGCGTCTGCGAGGACGACTTGATCTTTTCCACGAGCGTGCCGGCTTCGATGAAGTAGAACGAGTTGGTAAGGTCTGCCAGGTCGTCGAGTAGATGGCTTGAAATGAGCACGCTGCGTCCCCGCGCCACCTCGCTGCGCATCGCGTCGCAGGAGGTTTTCCGTTTTCCCGGATCGAGGCCGTTCAGCGGTTCATCGAGGATGAGGTACGGGCAATCGGTCGCTATCGCCATGGCAAGCTTTACCTGCTGCTTCATTCCTGTCGAGAGTTTACGGGTCGGCTTGTCGAGATATGGGGAGATTCCGAGGGAGTCGCAGAGCGAGTCGATGTCGGCGGCCGATTTCCACGCCTCCCTAACGAAAGCAAGGTGCTCGATGGCCGATAGCGTGGGATAGAGATCCGTGCCGCCTGAAGAGCTCAGGTAGACGAGTTCTGCAAATTCGGCTGATCGACGTTGGCTGATTCCGTCTGCCGCCAGGCTTCCCGAGCGGATGCGGGTGGGAAATTGGCCCGACAGCGCTTCAAGAAGGGTGGTTTTCCCCGAGCCGTTGGGAGCAACGAGGCCCGCCGCCGTTCCCGGGCTCAGGAAAAGCGACCCGATTGAAAGTATCGTCGTGCTTCCGTATCCCACGCTCGCGTCCAGGAGCTCGAGCCCATGGTGCTTTTTCGCGGGTCCAGGCTGTTTGGGGGAACGTGTCGCAACGGCGCCGACCGCAAAAAGGACCGCGACGTATGCCAGGGCCACGGCAAGCATCGATGCGCTGCCTGAACCGGAGCCAATGAATTCTGTCGGGAAGCATCCCACGTAACCCGCTGCCTCGATAGGCGAGAATACGGCCAGCGGCAGGAGATTGAGCGCGGCGTTATGCTCCAGTGCCGAATCGGACAGTAACGGGAATGCCGGGGCCGCGACAAGCAGCGCGGAGGTAAGGGGGCCCGCGAGGACGCGCCTCGTTGCGGTCGATAGGACGGCGGAGCAAACGGATATCAAGGTTCCGCCCGCAAGCAGCGCGAGAAGCAGGGCTGTGAAGACGTTTCCCGCGGTCGTGGTGGTAAGCGCGCCGTCATGGAAGAAGGCGATCGGGTACCCAATTTGCCCGAAGCCGTTTAGGGCCAAGGCGTAAATGCCCCCGGGTGCGAGGCCGGCGAGGAGCATCGCGGTCCCCGCGGCGATTATCGAAAACACGATCTGGATAAGGTGCCGGAATTTGGGCACGGGCGCCTTTGCCGCCAGGGTCCCGGGCCTTGTGGCGCCGAGCACGAGTATCGACGAGAGAAGGAAGGGGATGAAGGGAAGGAAGGACGGCGCCGTGGCAATGGCGTAAGGCAGGAAGGAAAGGAATGGCAGGTCGTTTGCGGAGGCCGGGATATCCGTGATGCCGGAGCTGCTCAGGGCACGGCAATATGCGAGCGCTGCGTCATTGGTCTCTTGGTCTCCCACGATGGACCCGGATTGGAAGCCTTCGCCCATGAGCGCGTAGTAGCTCTCGGCAGAATCGAGAAAGGCGGCGTCGGTTTGAGCGGCAAGGGCGGCGTTCGCGTATCTTGCAAGCTCCGCGTCAGCTTGCTGCTCTGGCGATAGGTCTGTGCCGCTGGCCTGGGGCGCGCGCGTATTGAATGCGTCGACAAAGCCCTGCATGCCCTGTTTCATAAAGAAGGGCCCGTAGATGGGTGAATTGAACGCAATGGGGACGGAAAAGGCTGCAGCGAGAACGAGCGTACAAATCCATACGGCCTTGTCTCTTAGGATTAATTTGAGAAGAAGTCGACAGTACATTTAGAAGCACCTACGTTCCTCAAAGAATTGTTAGATTAAAAGTAACAGACCGGATGAAGATACGTGCGACGGGGGCGAGGCGAATGGCTGAGCGGTATCGATATGCGGGTTCAACGGTATCACATTGGCCACATAGATTTTTAACTTGCATTTCTACCCGCCCTTTTCGTAGAGTCGCCGATACGTGCTTAGCGCACCCTCGGCGCGTCCGGCAGGCTTTGCGAAATGGGATCCAGGAGACTTCAGCGCAGCATCATCTTGCGGAATGCTTCTAATGAGCCTCCCATCCTTCAAAAACAGAATCTCATCGCACAGCCTATCGACCGAATCCAAGATGTGGGATGACATGATGATGCACGTACCAGAATCGGCCAGCTTCCTGAGAATCTCGGAATGCAAGTCCACCCTGCTGGGGTCGAGCGCGTTCATGGGCTCATCTAATAGAAGGTACCGCGCGCCCGTCGCATACGCAATCGCCAGGGTAAGCTGCTGCTTCATGCCCTGGCTCAGAGTGCGGATCCTCATCTTCGCGAACTCGCCTATCTGCGTTTGTTCCACTATCTCTTCGATATCGCGAGCATGCGGCCACATATCGCAAACCATCTTGAGGTGATCTTCCGCACGCAATCCGGGATACAGCAGCGTCCCCTCACCAGGTGCATAGAAGATCATAGAACGGACCTCTCTCGCACCCGTACCCTGCACCTCATCCAGAACGATGCTCCCGTCCACGCGAGGACCCGGCAAACCTGCCATCGCACGCAGCAACGTCGTCTTTCCATGCCCGTTCGGAGCGACGAGACCGTAGACCGTACCCGGGGCAAACTCAGCGTTCACCGAATCTACGAGCACCTTCTTTCCATAAGAGATCGTCAGCGTTTGAAGGTCAATCATCGAGATCATCCCCTTTCGATCTTTGGAACACTCAGGCGCACCATCAACGGAGATACGGCGCCCAAGACCACCAGCAGAGCGCCCGATGCGCCGACGACCTCTCCAAAAGGCATCGCGTTCGTCCCTCGCCCAAGGAACCCAATCGTCCCCACCTGGGAAGCGGGATCAAACGAGGCGAATGGAGCCAGCAGCGCGACGCCCATGCCCACGCTTTCAACATGAGCGCTCAACGAACCCAACACCAAGAGAACCGCGCAAACCATTCCGGTGACAACGGGGTTGCGGCTAATCGCTGCTGTCAACGCAGCGACGACGGAAATCACGCCGTATGCCATGACCAGCAACGGAATACTGCACAACACCGCCTCCCCCACCATGGACGTTGTCGAAGCTCCCGCCCGAATGAGAGCGACGGGATACTCCGATCCACCCGCACCGTTCTTAATCACGGACACAACGACAGCGGGAACCATCGACACCAAAGCAGCACCAAGCCAAGCAGGAGAGCCAGCGCAACAGCCGTCAGAAAACGCACATGCGCTGTTGCGGGGATCTGGAGAACCAGAAGGGAACGACACTGCAGGTGGGTGCACGCGAGCGATGTGACAACCACGGGCAACAGCAAAAATAAGGAGGGAAGCGCTGCCTGGAGATACGAAAGGAGGATTAATGGGGGCATCTTCGTACTTAACTCGTAAACCTTGGGGTCCGGCAAGCTCGCGATCGACTCAAGCAGAAGGGCGCGCACCTCCGCACGAGAAGGAGTCTCCGGCTCGATTCCGATCGATTGCAGGAGAGTCGCATCTGCCGCGCCCAGCTCACCTCGAGCGCGCTCGTACGTCGCAAGGCTTCGAAACCCCTCCGCAGGCATAGGCGCGTACACGAAACCCGAAAGAGCATCCCGCATGTCTTCCAGGGCCGCTTTGCCCTCGACGTCCATATTCGCAGCGTTCTGCTCTAGATACCGATCTATTGAACGGAGCTCCCCATCCCTATACCGAACAGCGGAAACGTTATCAGCGTCAGGAAACATCTCGACCAGAGCCGGGGCCAGCATCGTCGTCGACATTGCAATCGCGCATACGGCGAGGGTAGGAGAACGCAGGAGCAGTTTCCCCATCGTTCTTACGTATGCAACGGCGGAGGCACAAGCGCTCGAACGAGTTGCCGTTCTCGATGCAGTGAAGGAACCTCTCTCAAGACAAATCGGGGATATCGGGCACGCGCAGCCGCTCTTTCCAGCAACGCAAAGCAGGCTAATTGCCAGCACCTCGATCCCGATTGCGCATACGAGGGCAATCGCGCCACGCTCGAAGCAAAGTCCAGGCAGATTCACTATCTGCGTTGTCGGGTACGGGCTATAGGCGCCGACGGTCAACTCAGTGTTCGCATACGTAAGGGGATTCAACAGGGCGAACTCACGTAAAGCGATGGATCTTCCGTAATACCCGGGAACCATCGTCACCCCCATCAGGGCACATACGAACACGATTCCAAGCGTAGGGTTATTGGCAATCTTCACGGCAAGGTGAACGACAAGCGAGATGAACGCTGCCACCAAGAATTGCAAGATGGCCGTCTGCGCGAACACCAGCCAAGCCGGTTTGATAACCGGAGTCGCATATTGAATGTAGCCTATCGGATAGAACGGCGAGCCCGGGCCATTCTTCACAAGCGCGGCGATTATCCCTGGAAGATTGATGGCGAGGACGGCAAGCATTGCAAAAACACTCGCCCATACGCTCGATGCAACAAGTCTACCCAGCTCGCCCATCGGTGCCTGGATGATGAGCTTTTCACGTTTGTTAAGACGCGCGGCAAGGAACGAGACGGCAACGGCCGTTGCGACCCATAGCAAGTACTCCTTCGATCCGTCATAATAGGTGTACTCTCCATCCGATATCTGCAGAAACGGAAGTAGGGGAGAGAGCGGTGCCAAGATAAGACGTCCCGCGGCAAGAGGGTACAGAAGCGCGGGCATGCTTGATGAAGAGGTATAGACACCGTCCTCCCCCGCATTCACAAGCGCATCCGCATAGGATGCTGACAATTCCTGCTCAACACGGGTTATTCCCGACTCGAGGTATTCGACCCGTCCGTCGATGCCAGCCGCGCTCCTGAAGACGGGCAGAGCACAAAGAACCATCAACGCAACAACGACAACACAGAGCGACCTGGAGGAGAGAAGCGACCTAAAGATCGCCTTCGAGATTTTGAGCATATTCATCGCCAACCTTAACCTCATCCAGTCGGAACAGAGGGGCCGAACAAAATGCTCGGCCCTTCCTCGCATCTAGTAGGTGCTATAGACAAATTGCCATTCATCAGTTGTGCCAAGAACACCACAGGAGCACATTGCAGCGAGGCGGGATTCCCTATGATGCGCGGATCGGCGATAGCCATTTCGGTAGGAGATCGTCTTGTAAGAGATGTTGAACATCGAGATGCTGTGCCCGCTTACGCCGCGAGGACAGCTGTAGCTCCAGTAGGTATCGACGACGTCGTCCGTATACCCGAGGGGCTCAACGAGGGCACACTGGCTGCTCTCCTGGGAAGGAGGCATCGGGGTATCCGCAAAAGCGGGGGCTCCCGGCAGCAACAGACAAAGAGCGAGGCCGAGGAAAACCAAGAGCTTACACGACTTAACAGTACTGAACATAATCCTCTCCAATCTAGAGGGGTTTCGGTTGCAGCATACTGTGATTACTTGCCGGCATAGTCAATTTAACATAAACTGTTAAAAAGTAACCTGAGTTTTTTAAATTCTTCGGAGGTTATTATGAGTTCCGACAATCGCACTCCCCGGCTTCATTCCTTCCGCATCGCATGTGCGATAGCCTCTGCGACCCTTTGCGCCACCGCCATCGCACAAGTGGCGTTCTCCTTAAAGCCAGCAATCGAAGTGCTCGACAACCCTGTAATTGCAGACTCCCCCGCGTATCCAGCCCTTGCGATCTCGACATTGGTCCCTGCCGTCATCGGTATCGCTACGACCATCCTCAGCGCCGTTCTCGTGTGGACGATCAAGAGCGGAGACCCCTTCAAGAAAGGGTCTGCGACATGCTTGAAGGTGCTCGGCATTCTCTTCGTTGTTCAAGCTGCCACCAGCCTCTACGCCGGCTCACTCAAAACCTCCGTTTCGATGTTTGGCGGCGAGGGGGCCGTCGGCGCCCAAGAGATCGCTTCATCATTCGATTGGACCTCTCTGGTTCTCGGCATCGTCCTGTTCATGCTTTCCCAGCTCTTCTTGTACGCCCGAGAGCTGTACCTCGACTCCGACGAGATTGCGTAAGGAAACGCCATGCCCGTAATTGTTCGCCTCGACAAGATCATGGCCGAGCGAAAGATTTCCTCGAACGAACTTGCCGAAAGGATTGGAACCACGCCCGTGAACCTGTCCCGTATTAAAAAAGGGCATATTCGCGGCATTCGCTTCAACACACTCGAGCAGCTATGCCTCGCCCTTCGTTGCCAACCCGGAGACCTTCTCGAAGTCATGAGCGAAGAGGATGCCCGAAAGGAGTTCGGACTCGATTGGTCCGCCGAGGATTAGAGGGCGGTCGTACTCGCCCTGCACACGGGGATGCGAATCGGCGAGGTCTGCGGCCTTCGGTGGTGCGATGTGGATTTCGAGACGGGCCTGATCTCGATCAGGCACTCGGTGGCGTACGCGAAGGGAATGGGTTCGTTCATCAAGGACACCAAGACCCATGACGCCAGGGGTATCCCCATCGACCCGGTCGGCCTACTCCCCTTCCTGAAGGAGACCCACGAGATCGACTGCGGAAAGCTGCGCTTGCGCGGCCTTACCGGGGCGGTCGAGATCGGGGACTGCTACATCCTGTCGGAGCCGGGCGCGACCTTCGCGACGACAAGCTATATCCGCAGGGCGTTCAAGACGTTCTCGGAGACCAACGGCCTCATGGGCACCAACGACGAGCTGATCACGTTCCACGGCCTTCGCCACACGTTCGCAACGCAGTGGATCCGCCAAGGCAGCGATATCAAGGCGCTCCAATCGATCCTCGGCCACAAGGACGCCATGGCGACGCTCAACGTCTACACCGACATCGAGCCCATCTCCAAAATCCATAACATGCTGCGCGCCACGCCGTGCCTTTGGCGCGGGCACCTCAGGCCGAGGGTCGATCCGGGTCCCATGTTCCAACAGAGGATCCAGGAGTCCATCGAGACGCTCCAGGCGTTCGGCTACGGCATCACCGAGCCGGACGACCGAAATATCGCCATACGCGACGTGAAGACGAACAGTTGGCTCTAGCTCACCGAGTACGCGGCAGTGCTGGGCCCATCCCAACTGAGGTCACGGTGGTCCGATAGGGGCGCCGCCCGCGGCATGCGCCGCGGAACGGTATCCCCTACCGAAGGGCGGGGATGCCCTCCGCTTCCAGTTCGGAATCAGCCGTCGGAGGCGTTCGGCTGACTGCGGGAACGGCCTGTCCGCTCAATGTGTTCGGCTGAGATCGGAAATCAACCCAACACGAGCCGGACACGCGCCAGACGGCTCTTCCCCGTGCGGCCTTCCCCCTTACGCTCATGTTGCAGGCATGTAACGCCGCAGCGAGCGCGCCTTTTTTGCGCCAGACAGGTACAATGATGAACACTGTACCGTAGCGGAGCGCCCCGCGCGCGCCGCAATCACGCGAAAGGGTTTCCCATGGCCGAGATCTCGTCCTCCCGTATCGTCATCACCGTCCTTGGCAAGAACCGCCCCGGCATCGTCGCCGGCGTCACCCGTGTCCTGGGCGAGGCCAACGTCGACATCCGCGACATCACGCAGTCCATTATCGAGGACATCTTCACCATGACCATGCTGGCCGATACCGCCGAGTCCAAGCTCGACTTCGCCGAGCTGCAGAAGGCCCTGGCCGAGGCCGGCGAGCTTTCGGGCGTCAACGTGTCCATCCAGCGCGAGGACGTCTTCAACTTTATGTACCGCCTGTAGCGAGCAAGCCGCTGGGGATAGCCTGACGCGCGCATGCCCATGCAAGCCACCCCGATGCGGCCCGGAGAGGAGCGCGCATGGCCTACGACGCCAAGAAAATCTATTACCGCTTCGATGACCACTTGAGCCGCCTGGTTCTGGATTACGAAGCAAGCCGCCAGATTTCGCCTGAGAGCAAAAGCCTCTACCACGGCCTGCCGACCGACCCTTATGACGAGGGCCTGTTTGTTGAGCACAATGTCAAGCGCGGCCTGCGCAATGCCGACGGCTCGGGCGTGGTCGCGGGCCTCACTCGCATCTCGGATGTGCACGGCTACAACAAGGTCGACGGAAAGGTCGTGCCCGATCAGGGCAAGCTCACGCTTCGCGGCTACAGCATCGAGGATCTGGTCAACAATGCCCAGGCCGAGAATCGCTACGGCTACGAGGAAGTCGCCTATCTGCTTATCACGGGTTCGCTACCCAACAAGGAAGAGCTCGACGGCTTTTGCGAGCGCCTGGGCGCCTTTAGACATCTGAGCGACGAGTACGTCAAAGAGTTCCCTATGACCACGGTGTCGTCGAGCATCATGAACGTGCTCCAGCGCGCCGTGCTGCTGCTCTACGCCTTCGATGCCGAACCAGACGTGATCACGCCCGAGCACGAAATCGACGTCGCCATTTCCATGCTCGCACGTCTCCCGCGCATCGCCGCCTTCGCACACATGGCCTCGATCGCCAAGCTTCGCGGCTCCGAGGTTCACGTGCCGCACCCCACGCCCGGTCTCTCCACCGCCGAGACCATCCTACAGGTCCTGCGCGGCGGCATGGCATTCACCCGCGATGAGGCGATGCTGCTCGACGTTATGCTCATGCTGCATGCCGAGCACGGCGGCGGCAACAACTCCACCTTCGCCTGCCGCGTGCTGTCCTCTTCGGCAACCGACCCGTATTCCGCTTACGCCGCGGCTATCGGCTCGCTCAAGGGCCCGCGCCACGGCGGTGCCAATGCCAAGGTCGTGTCTATGCACGAGGACATCCGCACGCATGTCTCCAACTGGGAGGACGAGGACGAGGTTGCAGCCTACCTGGGCAAGATCCTCGACAAGCAGGCCTTCGACGGCACGGGTCTCATCTACGGCATGGGCCACGCCGTCTATACGCTCAGCGACCCGCGCGCCGAGGTCTGCCGCCGTTACGCGCGCTCACTGGCAGCCAAGAAGGACTTGGGCGAAGAGTTCGCACTCATCGAGCGCATCGAGCGCCTGGCACCGCAGGTGATGCGCGACCACGGCATGACCAAGCCCATCTGCGCCAACATCGACCTGTACACAGGCTTTATCTACAAGATGCTCGGCGTGCCCGAGACGCTTTTTACGCCGCTATTCGCCGTCGCCCGCATGGCCGGCTGGTCAGCGCACCGCATGGAAGAGCTCTTCTGCGCGCATCGCATCATCCGCCCGGCATACCGTCCGGTAATCGAGCCGCTGGAGTACAAGCCGCTCGCCGACCGCTAGGACACGGACCGTTATAGAACTCGAGCGTGGCCAGGGCATCACCGCCCTCGGCCACGCTTTTTATGCCAGCAGAAAGGGCTGCATCGAATGATAGTTTTTTCCGATATGGATGGAACGCTGCTGACGAGCGACAAGCAGATGAGCGACGCCACCTGGGTGATGCTCGACGAGCTCGCACGTCGCGGCATTGAGTTTGTACCGTGCACGGGACGTCCGCTGTCGGGCATCTTTGAGCCCATCCTCGCCCATCCCGCCGTGCACTACGCGGTCTGCGCCAACGGTGCCAGCGTCTGGCAGCTCGACGACGATGTGCCCACCGACGCCTCGCGCGCCACGTGCATATTGAGCCGTCCGCTCGATTGCGGCATTGCCCATCGCATCCATCGCATTGCCGCCGGCCACGATGTGACCTTCGATATCTTCGCGGATGGACAGTGCTTCCTCCCCCGCTCGCTTTACGGGCGCCTGGATGAGTTCTGCGGCGGTGACCCCCACATCGCGGCTTCGCTCAAGCGCACACGAACACCGATCGACATGGATATCGACAGCAAGATCGACGAAGTCGAGACGCTCGAACGCATCGCCATGTACTGGCACGACCCGGCCGATCGCGACGCCATCGCGGCGGCGCTCGACACGCTCGAAGGCATCGAGGTCACGCGTTCGTACGCCATGAATATCGAGGTCATGGGTGAGGGCGCCACCAAGGGGACGGCCCTCACGTGGCTATGTGAGCACCTGGGCGAGCGTCTCGCCGACGCCTGGGCCTTCGGCGACAACATCAACGACATTCCCATGCTGCAGGCAGCGGGCCACGGCATGGCCATGATCAACGCCGAGCCCGAGGACCGCGAGGCCGCCGGCGCCATCACCGAATACGACAACGACCACGACGGTGTCGCCCGCACCATCATGGCCGCCCTCGCCTAGTCGTTAGGGACGTTCTTAGTCGTTGGGGACAGTCTTAAACGACTAGTCGTTGGGGACAGTCTTCGCGAAAAAGCTGCAAGGACTGTCCCCCCCCACTGCCGGCAGAAAAGGAACGTCCCCATCTGCCGGATTAGGAGAGACTCTCCAGCACGCGACGGAGCTCATGCTGAACGGCGTGGTCGCGGTTGCAGCCTACGACGCGATCGGCCACCGCCTTGAGCGCGGGGCGCGCGTTTTCCATCGCGCAGCCTGTGCCGACAAAGCGAATGATCTCGTAGTCGTTCATCGAGTCGCCAAACGCCATGACCTCGTCGCGACCAATTCCGTAATGCTCCGCGAGCTGCGCGATACCCGAGGCCTTCGACACACCAGGCTGCATGGCATCGATCCACGCGTTGCCCGAAGGCGCAAAGGTAAAGAGCTGACCGAGTTCTCGCTGTAGCACGTACGCACTGTCCATAACGGCACAGTCATCGCAAAAGATACTCGCCTTGATGATATTTACGCTGGGATCGGGCAGCTCCCAAATGCGCTCGGCATTGGGAAGGTCCTTATCGACCTCGCGCACGAACTTGCACTCATCATCGAGCAAGAAGGACTTGGTTCGGTCAAAGAGCGCAAGATGCAGATTGGGAAACGTCCTGACGGCTTGGGCGAGCCTTCGAATCGCCAGGTGCGAATACACCTCACGGTCTACCATCTTGCCGTCGGCGTAGACCTGGGCGCCGTTAGCGGCGACAAAGTCCATCTTGTCGCGAACGGGCGCAAAGAACTCGCACAGGCGATCGTAGCGACGACCTGATGATGCGGCGAAATGCACGCCATGCTCGTGTAGCGCCAGAATCAGTTCGTAGGTCTCGGGAGGCACCTGGCCGTTTTCGTCAAGCAGTGTGCCGTCCATATCGGATGCAATCAGTTTAAACATAGAAAAGCTCCCTTCGGGCTTGTGGAATCGAACGTGTATCCGATTCCAACGTACCCAAAGGGAGCTCAAATAAGACTCCGCGGGCGTAAACGTTACAAGGACCTGGCAAATAGCTCACACATGCCAGAGGTCCTACGGTCGCGGCGTCAGGCGACACGCCACCCCGACGGCCAGTCGTTTAAAAACGTCCCCGATGACTAGTCGGCGTAGGTGAAGGTCGTGACGTCGAACATGCCCTCGGGGCGGATGCGGAGCGTCGGGATGACCGGCAGGGGCAGGAAGATGATGCCCATGATGGGGTCGAGCGGCGGCTCAATACCCATGGCGCGCGCCTTGACCATAAAGTCGTCGTGCTGCGCAGCAACGTCCTCGGCCGTGCCTTCGCTCATAAGGCCACCGAGCGCCAGCGGAATGCGCGCCACGACCTCGCCGTTGCGCACCAGCACGTGACCACCTTGGCCCACGGCCTCAACGGCGGCCATCATATCGGCGGCGTTGTCGCCCACCACGCACACGTTGTGCGAGTCGTGGCCGATCGTAGAGGCAATGGCGCCACCCGTGATGGTGAAACCGCGCACCCAGCCGCGACCGATGTGCTTGCCAACAAGACCCAGGCCCGCAGGACCATCGCCGTCGGCGCCCTCGGCTTGCAGCGACACGCCGCGGCCGTGACGCTCAATCAGCATAATGCGGCGCAAGTCCTCGTCAGTCTCGGGACGAACCATGCCCGTGATGGCCTTGCCCGGCACCACGTCAATCACGGCCTCGCCCGGCTTAAAGGCATAGTCGAATACGTCGAGCGAAAGATTCGGCAGCTTAACGGAGGCGCGCAGCTCATCGGCAAGGGCCGCAACCTCGGCCATCTCGGGTGCGATCTCGCCCACAAAGGTGCCGTCCTGCGCCACCAGGGCACCGGCGGCATATACGCGATGCGGAGCCGTGGCAAACGTCAGGTCATTGAGCACCAGCAGGTCGGCACGCTTGCCCGGGGCAATCGCACCGCGGAGCTCGTGCGGGTCGCGGCAGCCGTGATCCAGGCCAAACGCCTCGGCCGTGGAGAGGGACGCCATGGAGATGGCGACCACGGGGTCGATACCGGCCTCAATCGCCACGCGGCAGGCATTGTCGATCATGCCGGTTGCAAGCGCATCGGAAGGGGCACGGTCGTCAGTCGCAAAGCAGCAGCGGCGGGCGCGCGCTGGATTCTCCAGCAGCATCGGGGACAGGTTGGCCAGGTCGTGGCTGCACGTGCCCTCACGCAGCATCACATACATGCCGCGGGATAGCTTGTCGAGCGCCTCCTCGGGAATCGTCGACTCGTGGTCGGCGATAATGCCCGCTGCGGCATAGGCGTTGAGGTCCTTACCGGCAACGAGCGGCGCGTGGCCGTCAACCTGCTTGGACGGCGTCTGGTTGGCAGCATCGATGCGAGCACAGGTCTCGGGGTCGGCCATAAAGACGCCCGGCAGGTTCATCATTTCGCCCAGACCAAAGACATCGCCTGGATGCTCGGCAAAAAACGCCTGCATATCGGCAGCCGAAATAACGGCACCGGCCTGCTCGTCGGGCAGCGCGGGCACGCACGAAGGCATCATGTACTTGATGGAGATGGGTGCGCGGCGGCCGTCCTCGATCATAAAGCGCAAGCCGTCGAGACCGGCAACATTGGCAATCTCGTGGCTGTCGACAATGGCGGTGGTAGTACCGCGCGTCGCGGCCATGCGAGCATACTCGGCGGGACGGATGTTCGAAGACTCGATATGCAGATGCCCGTCAATAAAACCGGGAGCGAGATAGCGACCCTGGCAGTCGATGACCTCAGTTGCCTCGTAGGTGCCAGCGGCATCGTCGCGACCATCGTAGAGCACGCCGACGATTACACCGTCCTTGACGGCAACGCTACCGGGCGCCACACGCTGGCCATACACGTCGACAATCTGCGCATTGGTAAACAGCGTGTCGACGGGCACGCGCCCCTCGGCAGCATCGATCACAGACCTCATGACCTCAACGGACATACATACTCCTTTAACCGTAGAAAAAAGCTGCGGAGCGGACAAACCTTCACCGCAGCAAACCAATAGCCATTGTATGCCCAAACGATGGGCCAAAATACGCCTCTCCGCTTAACGGCACACGCCGCTTAGCGCAATGGAGACGGGTTGCTTTGCACCAATGACAAGGAGTGTCCCAAAGTGCCAACAACGGAAGCGCCGATGTTTTGGCAACGACAGCGAGCGGGCCGCATTTGAGACAAGGTGACGTGAAACGAAAGGGCGCTGACCTTCTGGTCGCGCCCTTGAAGTTGAACGTCAGATTGTCCAAATGCGGCCCGCACAGCGTCGACCGGTCCGCCGTTCGGCAGAACGGCGGAACCTACTTGACTCCGTACTGCTCGTAGTAGGCGTCGATGGCGGTCTTGAGCTCGTCGTCGATGACGACCTTGCCGTCGATCTCGTGGTTGTAGAGGGTCTCGACGACCTCGGCCATAGAAACGATGCTCGCGACGGGGAAACCGTACTTTGCCTCGATCTCCCTCTGCGCGGTGGTCACGCCACCCTTGCCGACCTCCATGCGGTTGAGGGACACGATCAGGCCCTTAATCTCGACATCGGCAGCAGCCTTAACCTTGGGATAGGTCTCGTCGATGGACTTGCCGCTGGTGGTGACGTCCTCGACCATGACCACACGGTCGCCGTCCTTGGGCTCATAACCCAGCAGGTTGCCCTTGTCGGCGCCGTGGTCCTTGGCCTCCTTGCGGTCGCAGCAGTACTTGACCTCCTTGCCGTACAGCTCGTGGTAGGCAATTGCGGTCACGACGGCCAGCGGAATGCCCTTGTAGGCCGGTCCAAACAGCACATCAAAGTCGTCGCCGAAGTTATCGTGGATGGCTTGGGCGTAATACTCGCCCAGCTTCTTGAGCTGATAGCCCGTCACGTAAGCGCCGGCGTTCATAAAGAACGGGGACTGACGGCCGCTCTTGAGCGTAAAGCTGCCGAACTTAAGAACGTCGGACTCGACCATGAACTTGATGAACTCTTGCTTGTAAGCCTCCATGCGGGCTCCTCTCGTAATCGCGTACGTGCTCTTCAGTTTAGCGCAGGCGAGGCGTCGATGTGGGCACGCTTTGGGGCCACGGCATTCTGTAAAGGCTTTGTCAGGGGGAATGGTTTTCCGAACAATGGGGTTGACATGTCAAACCCCCTCATCAAGAATACGGGCGGATTAAAAAGGGGTACGAGATACCCAAAGCGCGCTGCGCTCAGCCTTTAGGAGGTGTGCCATGGAAGGCAGTCCTAGTCGAAAAACCTGCATGTCGCCCTCGGCACGCCGCGAGGACTCCGCACACGCATAAACGCCACCGGCAGATCGCCAAAACCACCGCAAAGGCGCGCTGCACCCTTTGTGGGCTCAAGAGCTTGACGTGAGCGACATCTAGGTTTTTGAAGCAAATACGACACGTACGCTAACTCCCCTCAACAAGGAGGACCCTATGCTGATGCTCAAAACCGTCACGGTACTCGAAGCCATCTCCAAGCGCCGCCGCGCGGCGCGCCCTGCCGCTCATACCGGCCTGTCCAAGAACACCATATTCGCCGCCACCCATAGTGCCGAGGACGCCCTCGTACTGCTTGACGCCACGGCAAACGGCCTCACCGTCGAGCAGGCAACTGAGCGCCTGAACGCCGTCGGCCCCAACACCATCGAGGCAACGACCAAAACGCTCGCCCGCCGCATCGCCGACGCGTTCATCGATCCCTTCGCCGGCATCCTCGCCGCGCTCGCACTGGTCTCGCTCTACATCGACGTGCTCGCCGCACCCGAGCCGCAGCGCGACCCCTCCACGGTCATCGTCATCGGCATCATGCTGCTGGTATCGGGCGGCATGAAGTTTATCCAGGAAGCCCGCAGCGGCAATGCGGCCGAGGCCCTCAAGGACCTGGTCTCCAACACTTGCACCGCCCTGCGCGACGGCGAGCGCATCGAGATCCCCTTCGACGAGCTCGTCCCCGGCGATGTAATCCGCCTCTCTGCCGGCGATATGGTGCCGGCAGATGCCCGCATCATCACCGCGCGCGACCTGTTTGTGATCGAGTCCGCACTCACCGGCGAGAGCGAGGCCGTCGAGAAGACCACCGCCGTCACCGTCGTCGAGGGCGCCGACGGCTCCGCACTGCCACTCTCTGCCTGCAAGAACATCGTCTTTACCGGCACCTCCGTGCAAAACGGCGCCGCCATGGCGCTTGTCGTTGCCACCGGCTCGGACACCTACCTGGGCGGCATCGCCAAGACGCTCAACGGGCGCGGCGAAAAGAGCGCGTTTGACCGCGGCGTCTCGAGCGTCTCCATGTTGCTCGTACGCCTCATGCTCGTTATGGCGCCGGCCGTCTTTGCCATCAACGCCGCCACCAAGGGCAACGTCATCGACGCGCTGCTGTTCGCCACGAGCGTGGCCGTGGGCATCACGCCGCAAATGCTTCCCGTCATCGTGACCACGAGCCTATCGCAGGGCGCCAAGGACCTCGCCCGTCGCCAGGTTATCGTCAAGGAGCTGCCGGCGATTCAAAACCTCGGCGCGATGGACGTCCTGTGCTGCGACAAGACCGGCACCCTCACCGAAGACCGCATCGTGCTCGAGCGCTATCTCAGCACCGACGGCAACGAAGACGCACGCGTGCTGCGCCATGCATTTTTGAATAGCTTCTTCCAAACCGGCCTCAAAAACCTTATCGACCTGGCCGTAATCGACCGTGCCGATGTGACACCCTCGACCGTCGCACCCGATTCCATGCTGGGCCAGAGCCTGCGCGACCGCTACACCAAGGTCGACGAGGTTCCCTTCGATTTCTCGCGCCGTCGCCTGAGCGTAGTTGTCGCCGACGCCCAAGGCAAAACCCAGATGGTTACCAAGGGCGCTGCCGAGGAAATGCTCGAGATCTGCTCCTTTGTCGAGATCGATGGCATCGCTCAGCCGCTCACCGACGAGAAGTTCGCCCAGATTCGCAAGCAGATCGCCGGACTTAACGCCGAGGGCCTACGCGTAATTGCCGTGGCGCAGAAGACCAATCCGCGCTGCGTGGGCGAGTTTGGCATCGCCGACGAGTGCGACATGGTGCTGATGGGCTTTTTGGCCTTCCTCGATCCGCCCAAAGCAAGTGCCGCGGGCGCCGTCGCCACCCTCGAGGCCAAGGGCGTGGCGGTCAAGGTCCTAACCGGCGACAACGACCGCGTCGCCGCCACCGTCTGCGAGCAGATTGGTATCGATGCGAGCAACGTCTTGCTCGGCTCCGAGATCGATGCGCTCGATGACGCCGAACTTGCCGAGCGCGCCGAGAAAACCCACCTCTTCGCCAAGCTCTCGCCGCTGCAGAAGGCGCGCCTGGTACGTGTCATGCGCGAGATGCTCGGCCACACCGTGGGCTTTATGGGCGACGGCATCAACGACGCCGCTGCCATGCGTGCGAGCGATTGCGGCATCTCGGTCGATTCGGCCGTCGATATTGCCAAGGAATCCGCCGATATCATCTTGCTTCAGAAGGACCTGGGCGTGCTCGAGCGCGGCATCATCGAAGGCCGCCGCACTTACGGCAACCTGCTCAAGTACCTCAAGACCACGGTGAGCTCCAACTTTGGCAATGTGCTGTCCGTGACCGTCGCGAGCCTGTTCTTGCCGTTTTTGCCCATGAGCGCCCTGCAGCTGGTACTGCTGTCGCTGGTCTACGAGATCGTGTGCATCGCACTGCCGTGGGACACCGTCGATGACGCCTGGACTGCCCGCCCGCGTGCCTGGGACGCCGCGTCCATCAAGGGCTTTATGCTCGAGCTGGGCCCCGTAAGCTCGCTGTTTGACATCGTGACCTTCGCCGCGCTCTTCTTTGTCGTGTGCCCCGCCGCCGTGGACGCAAGCTGGTCCGAGCTTGCCGCCGCGGGCGACGTCGCGGGTATGGCGACCTTTGCTGCGCTCTTCCAGAGCGGCTGGTTTGTCGAGTCCATGTGGTCGCAGACACTCGTGGTCCACATGTTGCGCTCCCCGCATCTGCCGAGCCCGCGCGACCACGCCGCGCCCGCATTGTGCGTTCTTACCGTGCTGGGCCTGGCGCTCGTCACCTGGCTGCCGGCAAGCCCCATCGCCGATGTGCTCGGCCTCATGCCGCTGCCCACGAGCTTTTTTGGGCTGCTCATTGGCATCGTTACCGCCTATATCGCGCTCACCCAGCTGGCAAAGTGCCGCTACATTGCCCGCCACGGCGAGCTGCTGTAGCAAGTAGACGGAAAACACCCTGCCAGCTGCCGTTGCCACTACCACAGCTGCCAACGCCGCTGCCGCTGCCTCTGCCGCCGCCGCAGTCTATCCCCCCAGCAATTGCGGTGAAATAGTTCCTGTTTAAAGCCCCGTGACTTTAATTTAGGGACTATTCCACCGCAACTTATTGGGAGATTAGCTAGTCCTTGGGTGTCCAGGACCAGAAGAAGTTGATAAGGGCCACACGCGAGGCGGTACCGGCCTTTTTGTTGATCGAGGAAATGTGGCGATAGAGCGTGGAGCGCGAAAGGAAGAGCGTTGTGGCGATGTCCTGAACGCTCTGGTCCGAAACGACCAAGACCTCAAGAATATCGCGCTCGCGCTCTGTAAGCCCAAAGGTGGCGACGAAGGCATCGAGGCGTTCATCGGACGTGAGCTCCGCTGCCTCCACGGGCTCGGGGTCGGAGCATGTGGGCGCAAGATCCCCACCAAGATCGTCGGTGGCAAGCGGCAGTCCGTCCCGCATCGCGGCATCATCGGCTCGTTGCCCCAACTGCCCCAGCAGCGTAATCGCAATGCCCACAAACATCACGAGCGCCGCACCGACCGCAGCCAGCACATTTTGACTCGAGATAATCGCCACTGCCGGCGCCGTCACGAACATCGAGCACACGTTGTTGACGACGCGACCCATGCACGGCCAAAAATATGACCAGCGCGCATAGAGCGAGACGGCGGCATATTTTGTGGTAAAGAACACCACGAAAAAGCCCGAGCCCAGATAAAAGATGATCGTGGCAGCAAGCTCGTTGCCGCCATTGCCATCGACGATGAGCAAAAAGAACGAAAGCGTGGACAGTATGGCGGCACATGTCATGCCGATATTCATATACGAGCGGCCGTGCAGGTCAAATAGTGCGCCAGCGACCAACGAGCTCACGACAAGCAGCAGGCGCGGCCAATCGCCCAAATCGACGGCTCCGACAGCATGCAGGGTCGTGAAGCCCGCGTTGAGAGCGGCGAATACGCCGGAAAGATACGCCGTCGCCACGGTCAGGCGAACTACGGCGCGACGGAATGCCGCCTTTGCCTCGGGATCGTCATGCCACTTGGCGCCATATTCCAGAGCATCTACCGAAAGCCCGGCAGCACTGGGTTCAAAGTTGGGATTGGACTCGTCGCGCAGCTTGGCGCGTCGGGCACCGTGGAGCAACGCCACCTGCGCGATCGCGCAGACGACCAGAACAGCCTGCTGAGGAATGCCGGCAGGCATCACCATGTGGTTGAGCACCTGCACCAGAACGCCCATGGCGTAGGAAAGTGCAGCCGCACGCGCCAAGCAGGGCGTCCGTGCAAAGCGCCGCGCAAAGTTTGCATGGGCAGTCGATCCGCAGTAGCCCAGCGCGCAGCACGCCACCAAACCGCCGGCAATTACCACCTCAACCTGAACCGCCATAATCAACAGCAGCAATGCCGCCACCAGCAAAACGCCCGTAACGTCACTCGTTGCTTCAATGGCATGGGGACGGCGATAGTACAGAATGGGACGCACAAAAAAGCCAATCACGCTCGCGCCGATGACAAGGCTCTCATAAATAGGCTCTTCGGTGGTTTCTGTGGGAGAGATTCCGGCATAGGCCCAGCTCAGCGGGC
>ENA-OXEK01000174-OXEK01000174.1-human-gut-metagenome-genome-assembly--contig:-NODE-174-length-21866-cov-11.628123_pt1 | contig 21866 bp, 17 predicted proteins | sample MGYA00249825_ERZ652244 | MGnify/ENA primary metagenome ERZ652244 (study PRJEB26925, sample SAMN05826968) | human gut metagenome | biome: ENVO:2100002; feature: ENVO:00000062; material: ENVO:00002003...
GAGCGTCCGGCTGATAACCGGGAGGTCACAAGTTCGAATCTTGTCAGGTCCACCACTTTCTTTCGCAATAAACACCCCAGCGAGAGCCGAGTCGCCGCTGGGGTGTTTATTACTGTCTCCGTGGGGGTTTAGCTCAGCTGGGAGAGCGCGGGCTTTGCAAGCCTGAGGTCAGGGGTTCGATCCCCCTAACCTCCACCATGATGGACCTGTAGCTCAGTTGGTTAGAGCGTCCGGCTGATAACCGGGAGGTCACAAGTTCGAATCTTGTCAGGTCCACCATCAAAACTTTGAAGAGCCCTGGGGCATTGCCTCGGGGCTTTTTTCTTGTCTGCGATAAATCTCATTTTGGTTTTGTGTGCTGTGCGAAAGATTGGGTAGTATAGCTATTCAATGCGGTGGAGCTGCCGCGTGTTAACCGCTACGTACCGGAGGTGTTCCATGGTTCGTGTCGACATAGAGACCATCGTCATGGCCGCCGGTCCCGTGCCATCGCTTATCGTGCTTCGTGAGCGCTGCGGCAAGTCGGACTCGCCCGCGCCGCTGCGTTCCCTTTCCATTCAGACTGGTTCGTTTGAAGCTGCTGCCATCAGCCGCGGCATCGATAGCGGCCGCGCCGAGCGCCCGATTACCCATGACCTGTTGCTCGATACTGTTGGCGCCCTGGGCGCCAAGCTCGAGCGCATCGAGATCGTTCGTGCCGAGCCGCCGGTGTTCTACGCGACGATCGTCGTGCTGGCCGATGGCGAGGAGCGCAAGATCGATGCCCGCCCCAGCGATGCCATCGCCCTTGCCGTGCGCAGCAATGCTCCCATGTTTGTGGAGGATGACATCATGAATCGCCTGGGCACTGTTTCTACCCACGCCGAGGAAGTCGACGACGAGCAGGAGTTCGAGAAGTTCGACGAGTTCGTCCATACGCTCTCCCCCGATGATTTCTAAATGCGGGGCGGCCAGGTTGTGGAGCGTTCGCTGATGGCCGGCGGCATGTCGGCCGAGGCAGCGGCTATCGCGCGCGAGGCCCAGATGCGCTCTGAGGCTTCTGAGGCGGCTCGCATTGCCTATGTGATGCAGGCCCGCACGCTTCGCGAACGCCGCGGCTCGTTTATCAAGATGGTTGTCATCTCCGCCCTTGTCGCGGCAATCTGTTCGCGCCTTCGTGGTACAGTTGGTGCGCTTGGGTTTTCGATCTCTACGGGCCTCGTGATCTGGGGCGTGGTCGATGCGGTAATGCTGACCAGTCAGATCAAGGTGCTCGACAAGCGCGCGATGGATATGATGCGCGCCCGCGACGCTGCCGCCAAGATCGCCGCCGAGGCACAAGAACTGTAACGACGCCAGACTCGATGGGAAGGTCTAAAGATGGCACAGGATATGCAGGACGCCGGTAACGTCTCCGCCGAGCTCGACGCCATGGTGTGTGACCTGATTGGTGCGTTCTTGGACGACCTTGCCGCCGGCGAGAATCCGGGCGTAGTTGTGGCGATCGAGGACGCTGCTTCCAACCGATATCTGGCGGCGCTCGACGAGGACGGCGAAGAGGCGTGCCTGGAGGCGGCCACCAACTTTATCTCCGAGCACAAGATGGGTCTTAAGGACGAGGGCCTGGGCCGTATCGCCCGATATGCCATCGGCTACACCGGCTGCGTCGAGATTGACGGCGGCTATCACGACGCTCTGCTCGTGAGCTTCTTCGAAACCACGCTCGAGAGCGGTTTTTCGGCATATGTGCTGTATGAGGGCATGGGCGCCGGCGATGGTTTTATGTGGAGCGACCCTGAACCTGCAGGTGAGGAAACCCCTCTCATCTAAAATCGCTAAAATAAACGAGTTTTCGGTAAAAGGCTCAATATTCCCGCCGAGCGTTGCATTGCTGGGTGGGTCGCATACGCGTGCCGGTTTTATATAGATAGAAGATAGGGGAACTACATGCGCGTAGACAATCTGAGGAACATCGCCATCATCGCTCACGTCGACCACGGCAAGACGACGATGGTCGACAAGCTCCTGCGTGCCACGGACGCCTTCCGTGCCAACCAGCAGGTCGAGGACCGCGTCCTGGATTCCAACGACCAGGAGCGCGAGCGCGGCATTACGATTCTCGCCAAGAACATCTCTATCGAGTACAAGGACGTTAAGATCAACGTCATCGACACCCCGGGCCACGCCGACTTTGGCGGCGAGGTCGAGCGCGTACTGCGTATGGCTGACGGCGCCCTGCTGCTGGTCGACGCCTTTGAGGGCCCCATGCCCCAGACCCGCTTCGTGCTGCGTCACGCTATCGACACCGGCCTTAAAATCATGATCGTCATCAACAAGATCGACCGTCCGGGTGCTAACCCCGAGAAGGCCTACAACGACTGCCTCGACCTTATGGCCGACCTGGGCGCCACCGACGACCAGCTTGAGTTCGCCATGGAGCACGTGGTCTACGCCAGCGCCATGAATGGCTTTGCCCGTCTTGATCCCAACGACGGCAACATGGACATGTATCCGCTGCTCGATATGATCATCGACGACATGCCTGCGCCCGAGGTTGACGAGAACGCCCCGCTGGCCATGCAGTGCGTGACCATCGACCACTCCAACTTCGTTGGCCGTATCGGCATCGGCCGCGTGTACTCCGGTACCATCCACCAGGGCGACCAGATCCTGGTTGTGAAGAACGACGGCTCCAGCGCCACCGCTACCGTCAAGCAGCTCTTTACCTTCGACTACCTGGGCCGCACCGAGTGCCAGGAAGTCGGCGCCGGCGACATCGCCGCTGTCGTGGGTATCGACCGCACCGATATCGGTGATGTTTACACCGACCCCGAGAACCCCGTCGAGCTCGAGCCCATCGAGATCGACCCGCCGACCCTGTCCATCGTCTTTGAGGCTTCGACCTCCCCGCTCGTCGGTCGCGACGGCGACATCGTGGGCGCCCGTCAGCTCAAGGAACGCCTGTTCAACGAGGCCGAGAACAACGTGACCATGAAGATCGAGGAGCTCGAGGACAAGAGCGGCGTCGAGGTCTCGGGCCGCGGCATCTTGCACCTGTCCGTCCTGATGGAGTCCATGCGCCGCGAGGGCTTTGAGTTCCAGGTCGGCCGTCCCCGCGTTTTGTTTAAGAAGGACGAGAACGGCAACAAGATGGAGCCTGTCGAGCAGGCCGTCGTCGAGTGCCCGGATGAGTACTCGGGCAAGGTCGTTGAGGTCTTCGGTACCTCCGGCGGCATCATGACGAGCATGGATACCTCGGGTATCGTGACGCACCTCGAGTTTAAGATCCCAACCCGCGGCATCATGGGTCTTAAGAACCGCATCATGAACGTTACCCACGGCGAGGGCGTGTTCTACCACACCTTCCTGGAGTACGGTCCTTACGCTGGCGAGATTGGCAACCGTCAGAACGGCGCCATGATCTCCATGACCACCGAGAAGGCCGTTGCTTACGCTCTGGGTACGCTGCAGGAGCGCGGCCAGCTGTTTGTTGAGCCGGGCACCGAGTGCTACGAGGGCATGATCGTGGGCGAGCGCAGCAAGGCCGGCGACATGGTCGTCAACATCGCCCGTACCAAGAACCTGGGCAACCAGCGTTCCTCGACCTCCGATATCTCCGTCCAGCTGGTGCCGCCCCGCACCTTCTCGCTGGAGGAGGCGCTGGAGTACATCGCCGACGACGAGCTGGTCGAGATTACTCCCAAGAACATTCGTCTGCGCAAGCGTCTGCTCAACGCCACCGACCGCAAGAAGGCCGCCGTCCGCGCCGGTCAGGTCAACAAATAAGCGCTGGGCTTTATAACGTCTAACGAGAAAGGGCGTCGACCGCAATGGTCGGCGCCCTTTTTGGTGCAGGGGGGCAGGTTCGTTTGCACCACAGCTGGGGCGACTATCCCCCCGATTGGCTTTCTGGTCAAAGTTAAGTTGTTTAAACATATACATAATTCCACAGAATATAACTGCTTTAATGCAAAATCGTTAACAAGTAAATATCAACTGGTATTAAATTAAAATACCTCTTGACCTGCGGTTTACATGATTGGTATCTATATTGTATTTTATGCATGTGGCATAGACGAACCGTCTTAGAAGTTGCTCCCCAATGGGTTCTTGCAATGCGCTAGGTAGGTTCTCGTTGATGTTGGGGTTTGTGTTCGATCCGACGATTCGCCGTATTCCACAACGTGTTGTAGGAATTAGGGGACAACTATGGACGCACACCGCTCACGGTCGCTGGGTATGGCGGCCCTGATTTTCATTTTGATTAGCCTCACCGCCGCAGTGTTTCACGGCGCGGCCCCCGTGCGCGCCGAGGACGTGAGCACACCGACGCCGATTGTGATTGATGGGACGACGGCGGACGTTACGGTTGAGCTGTTTACCGATGAGGGCCGTAAAACGCCTTTGGATGATAATGCCGTGCTTTCGACCAACACACTCTACGGTTCATTTAGTGCGAAGTTCGAGGCAAATCATGGCCCGAGTGTGGAGCGAAACGTTGCGGAGTACTCTCTCCCGGACAGCATTAAAGCATTTGACAATACCGGTGGCCGCCTTATGGATGATTCCAATCAAGAGGCCGGTACTTGGAGATGTGAGAACAATAAGCTGATTTTTACTTTTAAAGAGTCATGGATTAAGACACACCCATCCGACGTTCATGTTGGTGCTGATTTTTCATTCAAGCTGGCAAATGAGAACGTTGGCTCCGGCGATACAACAAAAGTTAAGTTTCCCGGTACAGCCGAAATCGACATTGCGACCATAGACGGCGATGTGACGGGAGCGAAGGAAGGAAAGTTCTCTCAATCCGGCGGCGAGGGAAAAGTAACGTGGACTCTTAAGCTGGTGGTCGAGTCTTATGCTCACAATGTCCAGCTCACCGATGAGTTGGGTAGCAATTTTACGTTTGTGTCTGAATCGTTTAAGTTGAACGGCAAGACGCTCGAGCAACAGCCAAGCATTAACGGGCAGACCGCGACTCTTAATTTGGGGAACTTGTCCAAAGGGACTCATACGATTACCTATGATTCGGTTATGAACCCGAATGTTTCTGTGGACAACTATGTTTGGATTGATGAGCTCCCCGGTTCAAAAAACAACGCCACCTGGACTTGGGGCCAAAACAAAGAAAACTCGAATAAATGTGAGGGTCAAGCAAATAAGTTTCGCTATGACATGATTAACAAGAGCGATGGCACCGGAACGCCGTCCGATATCAAATGGATCGTTACGCTCAACAACGGTGATATCAAAACCGACATGAATGGCTATACATTCACCGACACGCTGGACGACAAGCAGACGTATACGGGTAATTACATCGTTTATAGGGGACTCTACGGGGAAGACGAGATCGCTCGCGGCGATTTCGATAGCTCCACTGGTAAAACGTTTAGCTATAAGTTCTCAGGTCTATCTGACACAGATAAGTACAAGCCCTATCGCATTGTCTATCACACTCAAATGAAAGATCAGGACTCGTATGACACGGTGAGCAATAGTGCGAATATCTCGCGTGACAATTCCGTTTCCGGCACGGACAGTGGCACGTTTACGCCGAAGCTGGTGGGGACGCAGATTGTAAAGAGGCTTTTGAAAGAACCTGATGCGGCGACAACAGGTCGGGCAACCTGGGAGCTACGGGTAGCGCTGGGCTCCATTGTTGACGCGATGAATCCGGAGACGGTTCGAGTGTTTGATACGTTCCAGACTGCTTGGAAGCAGAATATCGGCCCAGACGCCGACAGCTATTCCATTATGATCGGCAATGTCCCTTTGGAGCGGGGAACCGATTGGTGGTTCGATGATTACAATGATTCAACGTCGTTTGCAACCAAGAAGAACTTCAACCTTACCATTCAGATAAACAACAAGGTAAGGGATGCGCTCAAAGATAACCCAGATGCGGTGCTTACTTATATGACAAAATCCGACGCGCTTCCTGGCTGGTACTCCAATTTTGCATCAGTGGAAGTAAACGGTACTAAGTATTTCACGGACTTTATCTATTACTACGTCGATGTGGACTCGACTCCTAAGGTTGAGAAGCCCTCTGCGAAAACCGCTGTTTCCTGGCGTGAGGATTTCGACTGGAGTAAGATCGATGGGTCTTCCGAAAAAGGTGCATGGATCGTTGAGTGGACGGTCTATGCGAATAGGGCCAAGGCGCCGGGAGGGGAGCCTTACGGCGCTGGCAAGCTTAACAACCAGCCGCTGAACGTCATTGACACGCTGCCGAGTGGTATGAGCTATGTGCCAGGGTCTGCCAAATACTCGCTGTTTCAGAATCCGTATGACCAGAAAGCAGGTAACGGTACCGCCCAGCGAGAGAAGACCGTCGCCGACAGCCTACCCCCTGCGAACGTCAGTGATGACAAAGGCACCGTTACCTTCTCCATCCCCACGACGGCGCTCGGCAACTATGCTGGTTACGCTAAGCTTACGTATCAGACGGCGGTCAAGCGCGGTGAGCTCGATACCTCTAAGAACGAGGTGAAGTTCACCAACTTAGCCAGTGCCGAGTCGGGGAGCAAAACGTTCGACTCCGGTAGTGGGACCGTCACCATTAAGAACAACGTACTGCAAAAGACCGGCGACCAGGTCGCCAATAGCAACCGTATCAAGTACACCATCTTGGTTAACGAATCGGCAGTTAACCTTAAGAGCGACAGCGACTTCCTCGAGCTTGTCGATGTCATGGATGCCAAGTGCACGCTGGTGACGGATTCGGTCAATGTGTCCCAATACGATGGGACAGGCTGGAAGTTGCTTGGCTCTGACAAATGCCCCGTTTCCGCTAGGACCATTGAAGATGAAAGCGGCGCGGCGTGTACAAAGATGACGCTCCGCGTTCCCGATGGGGAATATCTCAAAGTTGAGTATGAAGTGATTCCTGCAGGTAACGAGGGGGAAACGGTTTCTCTGAGCAACAAAGCGTCGCTTACGGGTGTCTACGACGGTGATACGGTCCATTCAAAAGACTGGGTTATTCAAAAGGTGTCCGGTTTGGCTGGTGGTAGCGGTTACGGCGTAACGATTACCAAGGTCGACGAGAGTGATATCACAAAAAAGCTGCCCGGTGCTGTGTTCACGCTCTACGAGGTTGATATGAACAAGGCATTAACGTCCGGCCTCGATTCTGCGAAAACGAAGATTCGGAGTGCTACAACAGACGAAAAGGGCACGGTAACGTTCGGCACTCCTACGCAAAAGATGGAAGCCTACAAGTTGTATTGCCTTGAGGAGACCAAGGCGCCGAGCGGATATAACGTTATCTCTAAACCGGTGTGGATCTTGCTCAAGGGCAACAAAGAGGACGACTATCGGAAGGCCCTTACTAAGGCAGAAGAGCTGAGGGCAAAGGGCGTCGACATTGACACCCCAACGCCGAGTACCGACATCAAGGTCTATGATGCGCCCTATAGCGGCCAAGCTACGATTTCTGCTAAGAAGGTGCTTGAAGGTTCAACCTTGCAAGAAAGCCAGTTCGGGTTTGCGCTCAAGGACAAGAACACCGATAAGGTTCTCCAGGCCACCAAGAACGGTGCGGATGGTGATATTAACTTCGTCTTGGATTACACCAAGACGGGGACCTATGAGTACACCATCTCCGAGGTCGTTCCCAAGGACGCTGTAAATGACGTCAAGGACCACATCACCTACGACAGGACTGTGTACAACGTCAAAGTTGAGGTGACTAACGGTAAAAAACAGCTCGATACCAAGGTCACTTACACCACCGCCGACCCCACAACCCCGCCGACCTTTACCAACAGATACTCGACCACGCTTCCTGAGGCGGGCGGGGCTGGCTTGACTATGACGTATCTGGCTGGTGCATCGCTGCTGTGTTTTGCTGCGACATGGATGCATGCTCGCCGCCATCGCGATCAAGATCGAGGTGGTCGCCGTGAGTAGGCTTTGGCGCCGCTTGCTGACCGTCATGATGGTGGCCATGACGGCTATCCTCGCTTTTGCAGCGTCGCCCGAGATGGCCCGTGCCGCCGATGCCGGAGCCATCGCGATTGGCGGCGACGTCGCGACGCAATACGATGCGTACCAGCTCTTTTCGGCAACTGTTACCGATAAAGCCGGCTCCGATCAAAAGGTCGCGACGGACTTGGCGTGGGCGAGCGATGCGATTCGTCAGGCTGTTCTTCCCGTTCTTTATGATGCGGGGCTTGATGGCTCGGCATCGACGGCGCAAGCGACTGTCGAGTGGCTGAATGCCGATGGGCATATGACGACCGCGCTGACGGCAAAGCTTGCCCGCGCGATTTGCAATGTCGGCGCACCTTCCGTGGGCCTTAAAGCGGGCACGGCGGTCGAGCTACCAAGCGGCTATTGGCTCATCGTCGCCGACGACGACGCCATCGCCCAGGGCGAGGCCGGCACCGCGCCGATCATGGCACTGGTGGGCGGCAGCGCCGTCACCGTCAAGCCCAAGGCCGCGACGCCCAGGGTCTCCAAGCATGTGCTGGAGGACGGCACCGCCGCCTGGCAGAAGGCCGCCGACGCCACGGTCGCCGACGACCTGTACTGGCGCCTTTCGGCTACGGTTCCGGCCGGGCTCACGGCCTACGACACCTACGCGGTGCAGTTCGTCGACACCATGAGCGCGGGGCTCGACCCCTCCAAGGTCGCCGCGAGCATGCGCGTGTACGTGGCGGCGGGCGCGGACGGCGGTTTCGACGCCGTCGCATGTGAGGGCGGCAACGCCAGCTCGACGCCGGCTAAAGGGTGGACAGACATTACTTCACAGTGCAAGGTCTCGGTCGAGGGCAAAGCCTTCACCGTGCGCACCGGCGACCTGATCGCCGCGCTCGGCGGGGTCGACGCCTTTACCGCGGGCGCCCGCGTGGTTGCTGTCTACAATGCGCCGTTGGGGGCCAACTGCAATCGCGGCGCTACCAAGGGCAATCCCAACGAGGTCTACCTGCGCTACCCGCGCTCTCCTCTTGTCGACCAGTCCGGCGACGCCGGCTTCACCCGCACGCCGAGCGATGACGCGACGGCCTACACCTGGGAGCTCAGCCTTATTAAGCGCTCAAGCGTGGGTGATAAGCCGCTTGCGGGCGCCAAATTGCGCATCATCGATGACCGCGGACGCATCCTGACGGCTGACGGCACGTGGTCGACAAATGCCGACGCGTGCGTTACCACGGGCGAGGACGGCCATGTGGAATTGAGCGGTATAGACGCGGGCGTCTATACCGTCGAGGAGGTCGCGGCTCCCAAGGGATATGCGACGTTCGAGGGCAAACGAACGGTGACGGTTACGGCCGAGGGACTGGACGTTAAACAGGTGGCGGCGGCTAAACCCAAGGTGACCGTATCGGCCGATAGCCCTCTGCGGGTTGATGCCGCCGATGCCGGGTCGGGTTCGATTGAGCTGTCGGTGCTCAACACCCCAAGCAAAGAAGCAAGTCGAGGCTTTATGCCCTCGACAGGAGATAGAACGTTGGTGTTGGTGGCGGTTTTGGCTGCCGTCGGAGTGGTGGTTATTGTTGCCGCGCTCGTCATCAAGCGGGGAGGAGGTCGCCGTGAATAATAATTGCCCCCCTTTTTTGCTCAATGGCGAACTGCCTCCGTAGCGAGTGACGCGCAGGCCTACCGACCTGATGATCATTGGTTTTGAAAAAGTTACTAGAGAACCCTCCAAGAAAAGCGGGGCACCCGGTCGATACGACCGAGTGCCCCGATTCGTTTGTTGGTGCAAAGTAACCTGACCCCTTTGCACCATCACAAAGGTACCTGTCCCCTTTGTGGTGGTTGGCGGCTAAGCGGTGGGGAGTTCCGGCGTGTTAGCCGGCTGCTGCGGCTTGAGGCGGGCGTTTCGCCAGATGATCTGGATAACGTAGCCGAGCATAAAGACAAAGGCCACGCCGCTGATGAAGTCACCTACGAGGGGAAGCCCCGTGAGGGCGCCTGCGATTACGCCACCAACGGCTGCCATGGCGTAGCGGTTCTGGTTGTGTCCGACCATGCGGGCGAGCGCGCACCCTGCAAAGGCACTCGACACCAGCGCGATGCCAATAACACCGCACATGAGGGCTCCGGCAAGCGACAGACCAGCGATAGAGATAATTAGCAGTAGGACGGCGGGGACGATAGCAATCGTGCCCAGAAGACCGCTCACCCACAGGGGCATGGGGCGCTGGTGGAGCATACCGGCGGCGCTGGCAGTCGCACGCGGAAAGACGAGCTCGAGCAGCAGGGCGACAAAGCAGGTCGAGAGCGCCGCGGCGACGATACCGCCGATGACATCGTTAACGGTGGAAGTATCCTCGTTCTCGGTGCGGTCGATCTTGAGTGCGCCGACCTCGGCTCCCGCGGCGCGCTCGGGGTCCTCGGAGACGTGCGCGTTCACGGTGCCGGTGATGTGGGCGTTCTTGCCCAGGATGAGCTTGTCGGCCCAAACCTCGACATCGCCATCGACGGTGCCGTCGATGGTTACCGTATCGCCCGCGAGCGCTGCCGACTTGGTGGAGCCTCGCAAGGCAACCGTCTCGCCTATCGCGTAGAAACAGTTAGCGGTGCTGTCGGAATTGAGAACGACATGCTGGCCAGCAACGGTCACGCTGCCATCAACCGTGGTCTTGGCAATGTCGATGGTGCGTGCCGCCAGACGGACGGCGCCGCCCACCGTGCAGTCGCGGATCGAGAGAGTATCGCCCGTGGCGATGATATCGCGGTCGATGGACGTATCGTCCAAGTTGAGGGCCTGACCTGCCCAGTACAGGTCACCTTCGACGCCGGACGGATTGGCGTCATTGTCGGTCGCAAGTACGTTGCCTGCGGTGTCCGTGCCGGCGAACGACGCCGTGGGAAGCGCGGTGATCGCCAGAGCGATGAGCGCGAATGCCATAAGCAGGCAGCGACGCATCTTGTGTGACGGCGCCGCCGCGGTTTGATTGAAAGCCATGGTTGATCCTTTTGTTAGGTGTTTGGCATATACCTAACAGGGTACCCAACGCGCGGGCGCTCTAAAAGAGCCTCTCGGTTGCATTTCGAAGGGTCGTGCCGCGCCACCTACTTTTTGCGGTGCAAAAAGCGTGCGATGTCGTCCTCGGTGGGGCTTTTGATATCAAAGCGTAGCGATAGCCAGCGCAGCCCCATGGTCACCACGACGCAAACGACCAGTGCGACGACATTGCTGACCAAGCCGCTCATGACAAGGCAAACATAGCTTGCCGATCCGGCGATAGCCGCGATGGCATAAAAGTTAGTGCGTTGGAAAATGCCCGGCACCACACCCATAAAACCGTCGCGCAGCATGCCGCCGCCCACCGCGGTAAAAAAGCCCATCATGATGCACACCGCCGGCGCAAAGCCGTAGACTAGCGCCTTGTCTGCTCCAGTGGCGGCGTAGATACCGACCGAGATGATGTCGAGCAGGGGAATGAGTTTTTCGGGTTTGTCGACGATTGCCGGGAAAATATAGATGATGGCTGCCGTGGCAATGGAAAGCGGGAGTGCCATCGGCTGGTTGAGGATGTAGACGTTGCCCACCTGCAGCGTCATATCGCGTAAAAGACCGCCGCCCAGTCCGCAGACCACGGCGAGCGCAACTGCACCCACCAGGTCGAGCTTATGCTCGCGCGCAACCAACACGCCCGAGATTGAAGCCGCGACGACGGCGAACATTTCGAGCCAAAACGGGATGGCGACCATGGCATCCGTGGCGTGTGAGGTGACGGTCATAGCGGCGACGACGGGCAAGATGGGGTCCTTTGGGTTGTGGGTTTAGACAATGCCCGTACATAGTACATGGTTGGCGCGCGTGGCGACCCTATTGCTCGGTAAACGGTCGGGACTGGGTGGGGGCGTGGCATTGCCAGAATGCCAGAGTTCCAGAACATGTACGTCACCCTCCAAAAACGACATTTTTCGACATCTTTGGAGGCTGACGTACATGTTTGGATTGAGCTCACAGCATGAGTGAGTTGATTTACTCACATCCGGTATATTTCCCCACTTCAACGGACATAAGAGTTGGATACCGGCTCAGAGCGAGAGGCCCTCAATGGATACCCCTGTTCTCATTTCGCATAAAACCGCATGGCTTGTCCATCATGCACCCCAGAATTTGGTTCAGTCTCTTGCGCGGCACGACTACCAGATAGGCGCGCAAGGCATCTCCACCCAGCAACGTGTTGCACGCATACGACAGGCCCTTACCGACTGCGGCATTCCGTCCGATATGCTTAAGACTATCGATATCGCGGTTGTATTCGAATTTGAGCGAATTCGTACCAAAGGCGTCGTTTGCCACATTCTTGGACAAAATCTTCCCTACGAGCATATTAACGAGTTGACGCCCGGAATCTTCATCACCGACGAAGCCTTCACCTTCGCGCTCGCTGCCGAGTGGATGGATAGGATCGAATATCTCGAATATGGCTATGAAGTTTGCGGCGATTATCGCATGAGGCTCAATCCCGCCGACCCTTATACCGAGCAACCAGCCACCACCTCCAAGGATGAAATAACCGAACTGCTCGATCGGCACCCCGGCAAACCCGGTGCCACACGTGCACGGCTTGCGCTCAGGCACATCTACGATCACTCGGCCTCGCCTATGGAGACCGCTTCGGCAATCACCCTCTCGCTCCCAACAAGCGAAGGCGGCGTTGGCATCCGAGGTATCGAACTCAACAAACCGCTCGAGATCCCTCAACGTCTCTGGCATTGCGCCAAAGCTCGAACACTCAAAATCGATGCGCTCGTGACCTATAAGCGCAGGGAGCTCGGTATCGAATATAAGGGCGGTTTTCACGATGAGCTCGAGCGCAAGGGAGCAGATGCGGAGCGAGAGGCCGTTCTCTCCCAAATGGGATATCGAATCGTTACGCTCACTTCGGCTCAGTTCGGCAGCCAGCTCGCCTTTCACCGCGCCATGAACAACATTCGCGAAGCACTCGGCATGCCTCGCTGTACCGACACCGGGTATCAGAGAAAACAAAACGAACTACGCAAGGCACTTATCCGCAACTGGAAAAGCATGCGAGACGAGGAGGCACCTTCCGAATAGTGCTGCTCCCGTGAGCTCAATCCAAACGTGTACGTCAGCCTCCAAAGATGTCGAAAAATGTCGTTTTTTGAGGCTGACGTACATGTTTGGGGAAGCGTGGGATCGAGACGTATTTCGATAACAAAAAAGCCCCCAATCTGGGAGCTTTCTCAATCTAAATGGCGGAGGAGGAGGGATTCGAACCCTCGTGACCTTATACAGGCCAAACGGTTTTCGAGACCGCCGCATTCAACCACTCTGCCACCCCTCCGCGTGGGGTAAAAACAAAGCAGGCTCGAAGGCCTGCTTTGGAATTAACTGGCGGAGAGTCAGGGATTTGAACCCTGGAGACGCTTTTGACGCCTACACGATTTCCAATCGTGCTCCTTCGGCCACTCGGACAACTCTCCGTTAAATGCGAAAGTCAGTATACACGAGGAATCGCAAAGTGCAAACAGAAAAGTTGGCATTTTTTAAAACGCTTGGCCGCACTTGTCGTTGCAGTGGGGTTTGAGGTGCCAAAAAACGGCTTCCGACCAGCGTGGTTGATCAGCTCAATTGTTCAAAAGGGGTATTCATAAGCGACTTGGCAATGAATTTAAAAATCTATGGGTGCTGCTGTGGACCACTGGTATGCATTTTGCGACTACAGCCTTGCGCCCGTTGACCTGCGGCTTGGCTCAGCTTGTCCCCGCGGCATCGTATCTTGTCCACAAATCCGTCAAGCTCTTGGTCGGCATTTGGTTGGAATGCGCATGAAACGTGGTGCGAGCATGGACATATGTGGAGGTCATGAGGTTGTAGCTGCATATTCTTGCAGCCTGGGAGGTTGAAAGATATTATTACCAAGTCTTTTCCTGCTTCAGGCGCACCTTCACGACCTGAAGCCACATTTGCCCAGAGGAGGTGACAATATGAAGGCTTATGAACTGCTGTTCTTTGTTGACCCGTCGCTCGACCCCGAGACTCGTCTCGCTGTTATGAAGCGTATCGATACCACGATCGCTGAGGGCGCTGGCAAGGTCGACTCCGTTGACGAGTGGGGCAAGCGCAAGCTCGCCTACGAGATCAACGACCTCACCGATGGTGACTACACCCTCATCAACTTCCACGCAGATCCTACCCAGATCGCCGAGCTTGATCGCGTCCTGCGCATCACCGACGCTGTGGTCCGCCACATGATCGTCCGTCGCGACGACCAGGAGTAAGACTGTCGTTTTGGACTGGGCTTGTGCCCCAAGAGGAAGTAGTGAGTTATGAGCATCAATCGAGTGAACATCACCGGTAACCTCACGCGTGATCCCGAGCTGCGCGCCACCGCCGGCGGAACCCAGGTTCTGTCCTTCGGCGTCGCCGTGAACGATCGTCGCCGCAACCCGCAGACTGGCGAGTGGGAGGACTATCCCAACTTTGTCGACTGCACTATGTTCGGCACGCGCGCCGAGGCCGTGAGCCGTTTCCTGGCAAAGGGAAACAAGGTCGCGATCGAGGGCAAGCTGCGCTACAGCTCTTGGGAGCGCGACGGCCAGCGCCGGAGCAAGCTTGAGGTCATCGTCGATGAGATCGAGTTTATGAGCTCCCGTGGTGGCCAGGGTGGCTACGATCAGGGCGGTTACGCCCCCGCAGCTCCCGCGCCCGCAGCACGTCCTGCCGCACCGGTGGCTACGCCGCCCGCGGTCGACGTCTACGATGAGGACATCCCGTTTTAAGGGCTGTTCACCTATTTTTGAGTGAGAGGCGGCTTCGGTTCGCCGAAGTTGCCAAACGAAAGGTATTTTGACATGGCTAATGATTTTTCTGCACGTCAGCCGCGTCGTAAGTACTGCCAGTTCTGCAAGGAGAACACTGAGTTCATCGACTATAAGGACACTCAGCTTCTCCGTAAGTACATGACCGACCGTGGCAAGATCAAGCCCCGTCGCGTCACTGGCGCTTGCACGCAGCATCAGCATGACATCGCCAACGCCATCAAGCGCGCCCGCGAGATGGCTCTCCTGCCGTACACCGTCCCCGTGGTTTCCTCTCGTGGCAACCGCGACCGCGGCTAAGAAGGGAGACGCATCATGAAGGTTATTCTTCTCGATGAGATCAAGGGCAAGGGCGGCGAGGGTGACGTCGTAGAGGTCGCCCAGGGTTACGCTGAGAACTTCCTGTTCCCCAAGAAGCTCGCTGTTGCCGCCACCAAGGGCAACCTCAAGCAGCTTGACGAGCGTCGCAACAACATCGCCAAGCGCGAGGCCGTCCGTCTGGCTACCGCCAACGAGACCAAGGCTGCCTTCGAGGGCAAGACGGTCACCGTTGACGTCAAGGTCGGCGACGAGGGCATCCTCTTTGGCTCCGTTACCGCCGCTATGATCGCTGACGCCATCAAGGCTCAGCTCGGTATGGACATCGACCGCAAGCGCGTCGAGCTCGGTAAGCCCATCAAGGTTGCCGGTGCCCACACCGTTGCCATCTCGCTGTACCGCGAGATCAAGGCCGAGGTTGTCGTTCTCGTTGGCGTTACCGCCGAGGAGCTCGCTGCCGAGGCTGAGGCTGAGGAGACCGCTGAGGTCGCCGAGGCCGAGACCGCCGAGGTCGAGACTGAGGCTGCTGCCGAGTAGCATTTGCTGCAACGCAACAATCTTGTTCTAAGAAGGGCGCTCTGGGAGACCAGGGCGCCCTTTTGTTTTTTGCGCTGAGTGAGTGTCATGGTGAACGTTGCGTCGAAGTCCTATATGCGGGACCGTTCATCCGTTTCGTTCGGTGATGATTGCCGGGGCGCGGCCCGTTTTGGGACCGTGGCTGATACTATGGATGCTCGCAAGCGATATGAATGAGGATGCTCATGGCATATGACGAAAGGGAGATGGGGCTGACGGTCGAGGACCGTGGCTCCAAGTTGGGTCTCCCTCAAAACCAAGATGCAGAGGCCAATGTACTGGCCGCCATGCTGCTGTCGCCCGAGGTGGTCGAGGAGGCCCAGGTCGAGCTGCAGCCCGATGACTTCTACCGGCCCATTCATAAGACCATCTACACCGCGATGGTCGATATGTACAACAGCCGCATTCCCATCGACTCTATCTCGCTGATCGATTACCTGCGCAGCATCAACAAGCTTGATGCCGTGGGCGGCGAGGCCTACATTTTGGAGTTGATGGGTCAGACCCTGTCGCTCGTGAACTGGCAGCACCATGCCGCCATCGTCCGTCGCGACTCGATGCTGCGCGAGCTGATCGGTGCCACCAACGAGATCAACGCCCTGGCCTATAACGCCCCTACCGACACCAAAGAGGTCGTGGAGCTGGCCGAGAGCAAGTTGCTCAAGGTCACGGCGCGCGAGGTCAAGTCGAGCTATAAGACACTGACCGAGTTTATGGTCGAGGCCTATAACGAGGCCGAGGAAGTATGTAAGGCCGGCGGACAGGCCGCGGGCGTGCCCACCGGCTTCCCGTCGCTCGACCGCATGCTTATGGGTTTCCGCGAGGGCCAGCTCATCATTATCGGCGCCCGCCCTGCCGTGGGTAAGACGTCGTTCGCTCTGAACTTGGCGCTGAATGCCGCCGCTGCGGGCTATACCGTCGGCTTCTTTTCGCTGGAGATGTCGGGCAAGGAAATTGCCCAGCGCCTGATTTGCGCCTACGCCATGATTTCAATCAGCGACTTCCGTACGGGCCGCATTAGTCCCGAACAGTGGGCCAACATCAACGAGGCCACGCAGACCTTGTCTAAGCTCGACATTCTGATTGACGATACGCCCGGCACCACGGTGACCGAGATTCGCGCCAAGAGCCGCCGCATGCTCCACAATAAGGAGAAGGCCATCATTATCCTGGACTACCTGCAGCTGGTGAGTCCTCCGCCGGGACGTCGCTCCGAGAGCCGTACCGTCGAGGTCTCCGAGATGTCGCGTGGTTTAAAGATCATGGCCAAGGAGCTCAAGATTCCGTTGATCGCGCTGTCGCAGCTGTCGCGTCAGGTCGAGTCCCGTACCGGCAAACGCCCGCAGCTGTCCGACCTGCGTGAATCGGGCTCCATCGAGCAGGACGCCGACATCGTTATGTTCTTGGACCGCTCCGCCGATGAGGCCGAGGCCTCGCGTGACGATCGACCCGACGAGGGCGTTACGCGTATCGTCGTGGCCAAGAACCGTTCGGGCCCGATCGGTGACGTCGACCTGATGTTCCTGCCGGCATCCACCAAGTTCTATGAGCTTGATGGGGCGCATACCGAGGAGTAGGACAGGCGCCCGTTGCACGGGTATACTGGGAATGTTTTGTGCTTCTGCGTGCCAGCGTGGCGCGTAGACAGTCCATGAATGTAAGGAGTAAACATGCCGTCAACCGTTTTGGTCGGTGCCCAATGGGGCGATGAGGGCAAGGGTAAGATCTGCGACCTGGTCGCCGGCGACTTCGATGCCGTCGTGCGCTATTCGGGCGGTAACAACGCCGGCCACACCATCGTCGTCAACGGCAAGAAGTACGGCCTGCACCAGGTGCCCTCCGGCATCATGTATTCCGACCATATGTCGGTGATCGGTAACGGCTGCGTCGTCAACCCCAAGGTTGTCCTTGAGGAGATCGACATGTTCGAGGCCGACGGTATCACCACCAAGAACCTCAAGATCAGTGGCAACGCGCACATCATCATGCCGTACCACATCGATCTGGATGGTGCTTTTGAGCAGAAGCTCGGCAAGAAGAACATTGGTACCACCAAGCGCGGCATCGGTCCGTGCTACCAGGACAAGATGGCCCGCATCGGCCTGCGCATGCAGGACATGCTGGACGAGGCGCTGTTCCGCGACAAGCTGGAGACCGCTCTTGCCCGCGTGAATCCCGAGCTGGAGCTCATCTACCACCTGCCCACCTACACCGTGGACCAGATCTGCGACGAGTACCTGCCCATGGCCGAGCGCCTGCGCCCCTACATCACCGAGACGAGCCTGCTGCTCAACAACATGATCGACGAGGGCAAGGACCTGCTGTTCGAGGGCGCCCAGGCAACGCTGCTCGACATTGACCACGGCACCTATCCGTACGTGACGTCTTCCAACTGCACCGCCGGCGGCGCCATCACTGGCTCTGGCGTCGGTATGAAGAATGTCGACCGCGTGCTGGGCGTCATGAAGGCCTATATCACCCGCGTCGGTTCGGGCCCCATGCCCACCGAGCTTTCCTATGAGTCCGAGGCCGGCCATACGCTGACCGAGGAGGGCTATGAGTACGGCGTGACCACCGGCCGTCGCCGTCGCTGCGGTTGGTTCGATGGCCCCATCGCCAACTACGCCTCGCGTGTCAATGGCCTCACCGATATCGCCATGACCAAGCTCGACGTGCTTTCGGCCTTCGATACCGTCAAGGTGTGCGTTGCCTACGACGTCGACGGCGAGCGTTACACGAGCGTGCCCGAGCATCAGGTGCGCTTTGAGCACGCCAAGCCCATCTACGAGGAGCTCCCGGGCTGGAAGTGCGACATCACCGGCTGCCGCAGCTTTGACGAGCTGCCGCAGGAGGCTCAGGACTACGTGACGTTTATCGAGGATCTGGCACATACCCGCGTGACGTTCATTGGCGTCGGCGCCGGTCGCGAGCAGATCATCAACCGATTCTGGAAGTAATCGGCACTATTTGGTTATTGCGATATACCCCTTTGCAGCCCGGACGGGCGGCCGAGGGGTATATTTGCTTGCAAAGGGCTCGCGCGGAGCGGGCCATTCATCCATAGAGGAGGCACCCTTGAAGGCGGACACTCAAACCATCGACATCCTGTTGTTGGGCAGCGGCGGCCGCGAGCATGCTTTGGCAGCTAAGCTCGCTGCATCACCGCGCGCCGGCAAGCTCTACATTGCGCCGGGTAACGGCGGCACCGCGAACTGCGGCGAGAACGTGGTTCTCGACGATTGCGATCCTGCGGCCGTGGCGGCGTTTGCCCAGAGCCACGGATGCGGACTCGTGGTGATTGGCCCCGAGGCTCCGCTCGTGGCAGGCGTAGCCGATGCCGTGCGCGCGGCGGGCATTCCCTGCTTTGGCCCGGGTGCCGAGGGCGCTCAGATGGAGGGCTCCAAGCTATTCTCCAAGCAGCTCATGGAGCGTGCCGGCATTCCGACGGCCGCCTACGGCTCGTTCACCGACGAGGCTTCGGCTCTCGCCTACGTGCGCGAGCAGGGCGCACCGCTGGTCGTGAAGGCTGACGGCCTGGCCGCAGGCAAGGGCGTCATCGTGGCGACCGAGCTTGCGCAGGCCGAAGAGGCCGTGCGCGAGTGTTTTGGCGGCACCTTTGGCGATGCCGGCAATACCGTGGTCATCGAGGAGATGCTGACCGGCCCCGAGTGCTCGCTGCTGGCCTTTACCGACGGCAAGACCGTGCGCCCCATGGCCACCTCGCAGGACCACAAGCGTGCGCTCGAGGGCGACCTTGGCCCCAACACCGGCGGCATGGGCGTCTACAGCCCGGTGCCCATCGTGACCGACGAGGAGCACGCCACCATGGTGGAGGTCATGGAGCAGACCGTGGCCGAGCTTGCTGCCGAGGGCATCGACTACCGCGGCTGCCTGTACGGCGGCTTTATGCTCACCCCCGCCGGCCCCAAGGTGCTGGAGTTCAACGCCCGCTTTGGCGACCCCGAGACGCAGGTCGTGCTGCCGCGCCTCAAGAACGACCTGGTCGAGGTTATGCTCGCCTGCGCCAACTGCGAGCTTGATCAGATTGAGCTCGACTGGCGTGACGAGTGGGCCGTGGCTGTTGTTCTGACGAGCGCGGGCTATCCCGGCAGCTACGAGAAGGGTAAAGTCATCACCGGCATCGCCGACGCCGAGGCCATGGAGAACGTGACCGTGTACCATGCCGGCACCGCCGTGGTGGACGGTCAGCTCGTGACCAACGGCGGCCGAGTGCTTGCCGTGACCGCGCTGGGCGACACGTTCGAGAACGCTCGCAACCTTGCCTACGAGGCCTGCGAGAAGATTGATTTTGAGGGCAAGACCCTGCGTCATGACATCGGCCTGCGCGCGCTGCGTGGCCGCGACGCCTGGGATGCCTAAAGTCCGAGAGGGATGAGACGGATGGACGAGAAGAACGAAGAGCTCGTGGACGCGCAGATCGTCGAAGAGGACAGCCGCATGTATGGGCACGCCGAGGGCGAGCCTGGTGGCGAGGTCGCTGACGAGCCGGCGCTGGTGCTGGGCGACGACGATCCGCACGATGCCGAGCTGCACGAGAAGATTCTTTCGGAGGAGTGCGCCTGGAAGGGCAAGATCCTCGACGTCCACCGTCTTGAGGTTGAGCTGCCCAACGGTCACCGCAGCGCCCGCGATATCGTTCGCCATCCGGGTGCGGCGGCCGTTGTGGCACTGACCGAGAGCGGCAAGATCGTACTGGTGCGTCAGTACCGCACCGCCATCGACCGCGTGACGGTCGAGATTCCCGCCGGCAAGCTCGATCCAGGCGAGGACCCGCTCGATTGCGCCAAGCGCGAGCTGCATGAGGAGACGGGCTTTAGGGCTGGTCGCATTCGCTTTTTGACGTCGATTGTCACGTCCTGCGGCTTCTGCGACGAGATCATTCACATCTACCTGGCCACCAAGCTCGAGTTCGACGCACCCAACCCCGATGATGACGAGTTTGTCAACGTGGACCTGGTGCCGCTGCACGAGCTGATCGACGCCGTGCTCGACGGCAAGATCGAAGACGCCAAGACCGTTGTAGGCGCGCTTGCCTGCGACAGCATCGCGCACCGCCTTGGGGGTACGGAGCTTTAACGAGTGGGGTGACCCTGGGGTCATTTTGCCAACGTTATTGAGGCGGGGGCTATGACCTCGCGGATTTGTGTAAGTCAGCGAAAGTGCCCCATTTGAGACAAGGTGGCCTAAAAGAGGAGGGAAGCGTATGGATATACGCGACCGACGATTGAAGGCCAGATTGTCCAAATGGAGCACTTGCAGCGTCGAGACGAAACGCGGTTTGGTAAAACCGCGTAAGGTGACTATGTTTAAAAGGTTTTTGTCTTATTACAAGCCCCAGATGGGGCTTTTTGTTGCTGATACTGTTTGCGCTCTGGTGCTTGCCGCCATTGACCTGGCGTTCCCCATTATCCTGCGCAATTTGACCGGTGGGCTGTTTACTCAGGGTCAGGCTGCCATTATGCAGGCGCTCGGTATGATCGCGGTTGGCCTGGTACTGATGTATGCCATCCGTTGCGCCTGTCGCTACTTTGTGAGCTATTGGGGCCACGTGATGGGCGCTCGCATGGAGTCCAAGATGCGCGAGGACCTGTTCGATCAGTACGAGCGCTTTAGCTTTGCGTACTTCGATCGCAACAGCTCGGGTGACATGATGAGCCGCGTGGTCAACGACCTGTTCGATATCTGCGAGGCGGCGCACCATGTGCCCGAGTGGATTATCATCTGCGGCATCGAGATCGTCGGTTCGTTTGTGATTCTCTTTGCTATCTCCCCGGTGCTGGCGCTTGCCATGGCCGTGGTGACGGCAGCGTTTGCGGTCATCATGTTTTGGCAGAACATGCGCATGCGCGAGGTCTTCAGCGACAACCGCAAAAAGATCAGCGGTATTAATGCTCAGCTGCAGGATTCGCTGGCAGGCATGCGCGTGGTCAAGAGTTTTGCGAACGAGGAAGCTGAGCGCTCCAAGTTCCGCGCCTCTAACGACCGCTATCTTTCGTCCAAGGAGAATATGTATCACGCCATGGGCATCTACACTGCGACGTATGGCCTGCTCTCGGGCGTGTTGTACGTGATCGTGGTGCTGCTGGGTGGTTGGCTCGTTGCCCAGGGTCAGCTGCAGGCGGTCGATATGGCGACCTTTGCACTCTATATTTCGGGCTCTTCGGTGGTTTCTGTGGGAGAGATTCCGGCATAGGCCCAGCTCAGCGGGC
>ENA-OXEK01000192-OXEK01000192.1-human-gut-metagenome-genome-assembly--contig:-NODE-192-length-20552-cov-8.142314_pt1 | contig 20552 bp, 18 predicted proteins | sample MGYA00249825_ERZ652244 | MGnify/ENA primary metagenome ERZ652244 (study PRJEB26925, sample SAMN05826968) | human gut metagenome | biome: ENVO:2100002; feature: ENVO:00000062; material: ENVO:00002003...
ACGAGATGCAGCGTAGTCTCGTGGGCTCGGAGATGTGTATAAGAGACAGTTCTATGCAAGAATGACAGCTCAGCCCCAACCTCTAATCAATATTTTAATCTTTGGCGATAAATGCCAAATAATAAGTCACAGCCGAAACTGTTTGCGCCGAACGGATTTTGCCAGCTTTGACACCCGCAACTAATTCAGAAAATGGGACTAATCGGCTAGTTACAAATTCGTCTTGATCGAAGTCTTGTTTTGTTTTATCAGCCAAGTCAAGATGTGCCAACACCAGATTGACGGTTTCATCCGTCATCCCTTCACTTGAACGGATAGCGGTCATCCACATCCACTGCAAATCGTGCGTCACGTAGCCGGTTTCCTCGCGCAATTCGCGGCTTGCGGCTGTTTGCCAATCTTCACCCGGGTCCATCAAGCCTGCTGGTAGCCCAAAAACTTCACTGTTAACCGCCACCCGATACTCGCGATTGACTAGCACGCGCCCATCATCGGTCATGGCCAACATCGCAACCGCATTGGCGTGGCGAATCAAGTCACGCTCAACTGTGAGGCCATCAGGCGTTTTAATATGTTGCGTCACAACATCGAAAATCGGCCCATGATAATGCGGGGTTTCGCTCAGGATTTTCCCTTTTGCTAGCGGTTGATCAAAAAACATATAGGCATCTCCTTCAATTGAAAAAGCCGCGCCTAAACGCGACTTCTGATTATGCTTTCGTAAAATCCTTCATCCAAGCTAAGGCGATTGCCTTTTCACCTAAGTGGGTGCCGACAACTGGGCCAAAGTAAGATAGTTCGAATGGAACTGTTGGAAACTTCTGCTGTAAATCTGCTAACCAACGATTGGCCTCGTCCGGATCATTAGCGTGGATGACAACCGCGCGAACCGGATAATCAACTCGATCAAGTTCTTCTTGAAACAAAGTCTCAACGCGAGAGTAAGCCTTTTTGATGGATCGAATTTTTTCGATCGCCACGATCTTGTGACTTTGATCGTCAAACGTTAACAATGGCTTGATCTTTAACATGCCGCCGATAAAAGCCGAGGCATTGCTGAGTCGGCCGCCGCGAACAAGGTTTTGCAGATCATTAACGATAAAATACTCACCCATGGTTGTGCGTAAGTTATCTAATCGAGCCAAGATCGCCTCAGGATCATCACCGGCTTCGGCCATTTGTGCTGCTGCCAAAACCAGCCAACCCATCAAAATAACGGTAATTTGTGAATCGTAAACATAAACCTTTGCGCCTTGAACCTCATCTACGGCACCTTTCAGTGTATTCACAAAACCGGAAATTGTGCTGGCCAGATGAATACTGATGATGGTGTCATAGGCTTCATTAGCAAGATTCTCGTAAAGCTTCAGCATCTCGCCCAGCGGCGGCTGCGTGGTGCTGGGGAACGTTTTGGCAGTCTTTAATTTGGCATAGAATTCTTCGGTGGTGATATCCTTGCCTTCGTCGTAAACCGCGCCGTCAAGAATAACCGGAATCGGCACCACAGTGATGCGATGTTTGTCAATTTCGGCTTGCGGCAGATAACAGGTACTATCCGTCACGATAGCAATTTTCATGTACAGACACCCACTTTTTCAAAAATGATTGTCTACATCATACCATAAAAAAACAAGTTGTAAGCAGCGCGCAACCAGGAGCGCTCGGAAATCCAAGCACGGGTAGCCGGGTTTTGGGCAGTTAGGTTCGCGGCTTTTGAGTCAAAACCAAAAGCTTTAGCTGCTTAATTGGATCCCTCACCGGTTTGCGCAGTTCCGCTTGTTTGACTGCCAGTTGTACCGGTCGTATCACTGCTGTCATTGCCCGATGTTGCGGTGTCACTGGAAGTTGCAGCCGTATCATCCCCGGGTTCATTAGATGTGGTTGGCGGCGTGGCGGGCGTTGTATTGGAAGTACCTGTTGTGTTACCGGTTGCCGCGCCAGTTTGATTCCAGTTGCCATAGCCATAGCCACTGTAATAGGGAGAAGTATACTGAGAACTTGAGGTATTGGCAGTATTGTTACCATACGTATTCGCAGTCCCGGCCGTGTTGGCATTAGTTGAACTTGTCGCGGCATCGTTTGTTGTGGTCTGATTGGTTGCAGGTGTCGAAGTAGCGGTGTTATCAGCAGATGTCTGCGTTTCTGCAGGTTGGCTTTGCTTTTCCGGTGCTTTTTGAGCGATTTGTTTCTGATACGCCCGCTTCAACTTACTGGCCTTTTGCTTAATTGTTTGTAAAACATCGCGATTGTAGACAACAAGGCCTTGCTTGGTCAGATTAGCCAGCAATTTCTCAATTCCTTCAAGTTTCTTTTGTAAGTCGGTGACTGAGATTTCTTTGAGCGCTTTTTTTGTCAGCGTATTGTCTTTGAGTAACGCGTTATTTTGGTCCTGAAAATATTTAACATCGCGATCGACATAGCTTTGATAACGCGCCAGGACTTCATTGCTCGCGTTAGTCTGTTTGGCGTAACGCTTTTCGGCTGCCTTTAACTTTTTAAGTGTTTGCAGACGTTGGGTGTCGTTTTTTTGTGGCTGACCATACTGTTGCTTAAGATTATTCAAAATCACCTGAGTTTTTTCGGTTTGTTGCTTTTCGCCTTGAACGTGCTGGTATTTGACAACGCCCAATAGTACCGCCGCGGCAATTAAAATCACTGTAACAAGCAATATAATGCTTCGTTTACCCTTCATTTTTCCCTATACCCTTTCATGAATAACTTTTTAACTGCCCTGCCCCATGCTGAGCAATTTTACGAACCAGACGCTGCCGAGAGCGATCAATCCCAAAATATTATGCGCGAAGATTAGAAAGCCGGGCTAGCATCGTCGTTTCGGTTATACTATCAAATCTATTTTACCTGTTGTGACGACTATTGCCTACCACTAACAGACGATAATTAATCTTGATGGAAAATGGTATGTGAGCGTCAGTCGGGCGTTATTCACAGATATCTTTTTAATCCGGCATGTCACGTAACGTTGACAGCTTTGCCTTACGCGCCTAAAACCGGTAAAATGATTGGGACAATTGGAAAGCGAGCGGATCGATATGTCTTTTGACGGAATTTTTACCCATGCCATGGCCCAGGAGCTTAATACCACGTTAAGCGGCGGGCGGGTTGCTAAAATTCAACAACCTTATGAAAATGAAATTATCATCACGATTCGAGCTGGACGCAAGAATCATCCCCTGTTGCTTTCAGCTAATCCACAGTATGCGCGGGTGCAAATTACCCATATTCCATTTACAAATCCAGACGTTCCTGCAACCTTCACGATGACGTTGCGGAAGTATTTTAACGCGGCTACGTTAACAGAGATTCACCAAGTGCAAAACGATCGGGTACTACACTTTGAATTCTCCACGCGGGATGAACTGGGAGATGAACTGGGGCTGCGCTTGATCATTGAAATGATGGGTCGGCACAGTAACATCTTTTTAGTCAGCAAGCGCACTGGCAAAATTATTGACCTCATTCGCCACGTTTCCGCGGATCAAAATCGCTATCGTCCGTTGATGCCCGGTGCCCCGTATGTCGAGCCGCCTAAGCAAGATAAAGTGGATCCGTTTCATGATTCGGAGCGGATTTATCACGAACTTGAACGCCAGGTAACACCTTCATTGAGTCGTGCAACCTTGCTTCAGCAACATTACCAAGGACTTGCCAAGGATTCTGCAGCTGAATTGGCCCTGCGACTCAATCAAGGCGATGCCGGCTGGGATAGCTTTTTTGCGGCGCTGGCAACCCCTGAACCGACTATTACAACCCAAGGGAAAAAAGCCGTTTTTACCGCGATCCCGTATCAGTCTCTGACCGGCGAACAGCAACACTTTCCAACCTTAAGCGCGATGCTGGATGCCTATTATGCGCAAAAAGCGGAACATGATCGGGTTTTGCAACAAGGCGGGAACCTGATTCATGTGATCAAGAATGTGATAGATAAAGATCGCAAAAAGCAGCGTAAGTTAAAGCGAACGCTAGAAGAAACCGAAAAAGCCGATGATTATCGAATTCGCGGCGAGATTTTGACGACTTATTTGAGTCAAGTCAAACGCGGCATGACGAGTATTGAACTGCCTAATTTCTACGCTGATAATGAGCCGATTAAGATCACCTTGTCCAATCAATTGACGCCATCACGCAACGCCCAGAAATATTTTGCCAAGTATACGAAATTACGCAATGCAGTGGCGCATGTTCACCAGCAAATGCAGGAAAACCAAGAAGAACTCGACTACCTTGAAGGTATCATGGCGCAGATTGATGTAGCTAGTCCGAAAGATTTAGTCGATATTCGATTGGAATTACAGCAACAAGGCTATCTACGTAAACAGAAGTCCGGGAAAAAAGGCAATAAACGCCAAAAAGTCTCCAAACCAGATCAATTCTATGCCAGTGACGGCACTAAAATCTGGGTCGGAAAAAACAACTTGCAAAATGATCAGTTGACCTTACACACCGCGAAGAAAACCGACATTTGGCTGCACGTCAAAGATATCCCGGGATCACACGTAATTATCGATAGCAGTGATCCCAGTGAGAAAACCTTGCTGGAAGCAGCCAAGCTGGCAGCGTATTTTTCCAAAGCGCGCGACAGTGCCAATGTTCCGGTTGACTGGATTGGAGTTAAAAAGATTCGTAAGCCTAATGGGGCCAAACCTGGATTTGTCATTTACGAAGGCCAAAAAACAGTGAGTGTAACGCCTGACGCTGATTTAGTCGCCAAGCTGCGCAACCCGCCGACAAAATAGGAGATGTCTTTTTATGTCAGAATCATCAGCCCAAATCAGCCGCCCACTTCAGGAACATATCATCGCCAACAAAGTCAAACATGGCTGGAATACCACCGACACTAATTTTGAAATGTTGCTGGCTTATCATGAAATGGCGGAATTGACGACAGCGTTGCTTAAACACGATCAAGCTAATATCGCTGAAGAACTGGCAGATGTTACCATTTACCTGCTGGGAATCGCTGAAATAAAAGGAATTGATTTAGCCCAGGCCGTGAACGACAAAGTGACAATCAATGATCACCGTGTATACGATGCTCAAGGACACAAGCATTTGGAGTAAGTATGCTGGCTTTAGTGCGCTAAGATTGCTGCTAACTTTAAACCACAAAAAATCGACCTTAAGCTAGCATGTTGATTGCTGCTCAAGATCGATTTTTTGATTCATCTGCTGGTACTGCCCTATCCCAAGAACTTAAAGACAACTTTACTATCGAATAACTTGAATGTTTTTTCAAATAATAACTTGCTTAATAACGCAGCGGCAATTGGTACCGCAAACCAGCAAAGTAAGACTAAGGGAATCGCCAAGCCAGCATCCAGTGAAGCAAGTGGTCCAACCATACCAACCATACCAAAACCGGCTGATTGTGGGGTTCCGCTGACCCCTAGCAGCGCAACCGGAATGGCAGAAACGATGGCGGTGAATAGACACGGCAGTAGGATAATCGGATGTTTAAACAGATTGGGCATCATTAACTTCATCGCGCCCAGTGCAATTGCCAGTGTCACGCCGGATTTATTGACATTCCAGGAGAAAACAACCAAAGCAATAGCGGTTGCCGCCACACCCATGGCCGATGCGCCTGCCGAAATACCGTTCAGTTGAATGGCTAGCCCAATGGCAACGGTTGAAATCGGACTGATAATCAAAGTAGCAAACGAGCAGCAAATTAAAATGGCCATGAGAATTGGCTGCAAGGTGGTAAAGCTGTTGATGAGTTCCCCAATGGCGGTTGTGAAAGCCGCAATAAACGGTAGCAGTAAGACACCTATATAAGCCGTACCACAACCAACCAGAATCGGCATGGCCACTACTGCCGTTGAACCGAACCGATCTTTAATCCAGATCAGGAGAAGTACGGCAATCGAGGCAGTAATCATGGTATTGATCAAATCGCCGGTACCTGAACCCACATAGGCTTTCAGCGCCGGATTAAACTTAACGACTCCGGAGCCAACAAATGCCGCTCCAGCTGTCACCATCATCTGCATGGGATTTAATTCGAACTGTAAGGCGATCAAGCCCCCGATAATTAATGGCGTGGCAAGTTGAAAAATGACGGCAATCTGTGTCAACGTCACCGCAAATGTATTCGTGCCCAGATATTTCAGAATGCCGGATAAGACGGCATTGGGAATAAGACCGATAATGACACCCAAAGCGGTACCTGATAAGACCTTATTAAGAAAAACTGTCACCGTTAATTTGGAAGACTTTTGCTTGGCGTGCCGATCTTCAACCAGCCCGCTTTCTTTGCCGGCTTCTTCCTCAGCTAGTGCATGTGCAGCAGCTGTTAACTCTTTATTTGCCGAATCTGCCATGGGACTTCACCTCTTCTATAATGTTGGATCTATATAAATCAAAACAACCATCCGCTTGTGATGATTGTTATGAGAATATTAACAGAAGATGGCATATTTAGTCCATAGTTAATTTTGATTTAATACTACTCTCACCTTTTTAATATACGCAAAAAAATCGGATGCAAGATATTTTCAATCTTTCATCCGATTTTTAGGTATCATAAGAGTCCTACTTGTGCAGTATCGTCACAAGCTTATGGTCGTTAAAACTGTTCGCCCCACTTGGCCGGATCTTCTCGCCATTGATGCAACGAAGCCAATTGGGCACTCGTAATCGCCCCTTGCGCTTCGGCGGTTTGAATCAAGGCTGTGTAATTCGTCAACGTGAAGAATGGTAGCCCTGCTTTGGCGAAGTTTGCTGTCACCGCGGCGAGTTGGTAACTGAAAATCGCTGCGACTCCGAGAACGTTCACGCCGTCTTTTTGCGCGGCGGCAACGGCTCCAAGAACCGAGCCACCGGTTGACAGCAAATCATCAATGACGACTAACTTGGCATCTGCAGGAAGGTGGCCTTCGATTTGACGCCCCTGACCATGGTCTTTCGGCTTACTGCGAATGTAAACCAGTGGCAGATTAAGTAAGTTGGCAACCAATGCGGCATGGGGAATGCCAGCAGTTGCAACGCCACCAATGGCAGTCACATCAGGATAATGGGCCACAATCTCTTGTGCCAATCCAGCTGCGATTTTGCTACGAACGTCTGGGTAGCCGATTGTGAGCCGATTGTCGGTATAGATCGGGCTTTTTAGACCACTTGCCCAAGTAAACGGTGCTTCTGGTCGTAAGGTTACCGCCTTGATCCGTAACAAGTCGCTGGCAATTTGATTTTCTAATTTAGTCATGTGCTGTCTCCCACGCTTTCTTAATTGATTGATAGGCTGCAACTGGGTCATCAGCTTGCGTAATCGGGCGACCGATGACGATAGCCGAACTACCCAGACGTTTAGCACGGCCTGGCGTCACGACGCGTTTTTGATCGCCCACAGCGGTACCACGCGGACGAATGCCCGGGGTTACCACCAGAAAATCAGGTTTGGTGACACTGCGAATGAGTGGTGTTTCCAAAGCACTCGCAACCACGCCATCTGCGTCACTGGCCTGGGCGATCGCTGCTAATCGTTGAACCGCCTGGCTGATTGGCATATCAATCGATAACTGATTCTCCAGCATAGCTTGATCAGTGGAGGTTAGATGGGTAATGGCCAACATTTTTGGTGCCGGATGGTGGGCTGCCTTGGCACCGGCTAATAACCCGCGCTTGGCTGCTAACATCATTTCTTTGCCGCCAGCTGCATGGACTGTTGTCAACGCGACCCCTAACCGCCCTAACTGCCACGCCGCCTTTTCAACGGTATTGGGAATGTCGTGTAGTTTTAAGTCTAAAAAAATATCGACAGGGTGAGCGGCTTGAATCGCTTTGACAACGGCTGGACCTTCTGCATAGAAAAGTTCCATGCCGATTTTGACAAATAATCGTTCGGTTTGAGGAAAAGCCTTTAAAAAATCTAGCGTGGTAGCCTGATCTTTGAAATCGAGTGCAATGATGGGTGTCATACCGCCTGTCCTTCCTGAATACGTGCAAATTCTGCGGCAATTTTGGGAATTGCCTGTTCTTGGTAATAATTAGCTGAACCGATGGCGACTGCCTTGGCACCGGCTGCCAGCATCTCGGCAGCATTATGACCGGAACTGACACCGCCCATCCCGATAATCGGAATATGAACCGCATGCGCGACCTGATAGACCATCTGTAACGCCATCGGGAATAGCGCCGGTCCGGAAACGCCACCGGTTACATTGGTCAAAATCGGTTCGCCAGTTTGGATGTCTAAGCGCATTCCGACAAAGGTATTGATCAAAGAAATCCCATCTGCACCTGCTGCTTCAACAGCTTTGGCAATCGTAGTAATGTCCGTTACATTCGGCGTCAATTTAACAAAGATAGGAACGGAACTAACTGCCTTGACTGCTTGCGTTACAGCAGCGGCCACGGAGGGATCGGTTCCAAACGCCATGCCGCCTTGGTCGACATTCGGGCACGAGATGTTGACTTCCAGCGCTTTTACATTTGGGGCGGCGCTTAACTTTTCGGCCACTGCTGCATATTCAGCAACATCGGCGCCCGCAATGCTAGCGATAATCGGTAAGTCCGGATAATGAGACGCGAGCCACGGCAGCTTTTCGTGTAACACGACCTCAGCGCCGGGGTTTTTTAACCCGACCGCATTCAGCGTACTGCTTGGCCCATCAGCATAAATCTTGCCTTGATTGCCGATTCGGGGCATTAAAGTCGTTGATTTGGTAACCAAAGCACCTAATAGATTGAGATCATATTGTTTGGCGTAACCTTCGCCAAACCCAAATGTCCCGCTGGCGGGCATGAATGGGTTCTTCATCGTCAAACCCGGTAACTGGATGGCCATGTGCGCTTCCTCCTCCGCTAACCTGCGTATCCTTTTTTGGATCAGCTGATACTAACTGCGAATCGGTGTCATTGAGAAGGCACGCGATTCCAATACTTTCAAAATGGCATCGGCCGTGTCAAGGCTCGTCATTAACGGCACGCCATGTTCAATCGCGGTTTCCCGAATGCGGAATCCGTCGCTTGACGTCTTTTTATCCGCCGTCATGGTATTAATGACCAGTTGAATCTTGCGGTCGGCAATGTCTTCGAGAATGGTTTCCTTGCCGCTATCAAGCTTTTCAATCGTCGCGACCGTAATTCCGGCGGCTTCAAACGCCTTTGCTGTGCCGCTGGTAGCAACTAACTGGTAGCCCACTTCACGGAAGCGTTTGGCCAGCTCGGTAGCTTCAACTTTATCGGCATCCTTAACTGTGATTAATGCCCGGCCAAATTGTGGCAAGTGCATGCCTGCTGCTTCGAACGCCTTGTATAACGCCTTTGCCAGTGTTGTATCGCTGCCCATGACTTCTCCGGTGGATTTCATTTCCGGTCCAAGCAGACTGTCAACGTGATTGAGTTTGGAGAAACTGAAGACCGGCGCTTTGACGTGGATACCAGCTTGATTAGGTAGCAAACCAGTCGTAAAGCCTTGTTCCTTCAAACTTAAACCGAGGATGGCCAAGGTTGCGACTTGTGCTAATTTGACGTTTGTGACTTTGCTCAAAAATGGAACGGTCCGACTTGCCCGCGGGTTGACTTCAATGACATAAGCCTTACCTTGGTGAATGATGAATTGCACGTTCATCAAGCCGATGCAGTTTAAAGCGCGCGACAGTTTGATGGTTGCATCGGTAATCTGGTCAATAATATCCTGACTAAATGTTTGCGGTGGATAAACGGCCATCGAATCACCGCTATGAATGCCGGCGCGCTCAATGTGCTCCATGATGCCAGGCAGTACCACGGTTTCACCGTCGGAAATGCAATCGACTTCGCATTCTTTGCCGACTAAATAGTGGTCAATCAAAACGGGATGGTCGTGCGAAACCGATACCGCGCGATCAATGTAACTCGCTAATTCGTCAGCATCGTGAACGATTTCCATTGCCCGGCCGCCTAAAACATAACTTGGGCGAACCAAAACGGGATAACCAATTTTATCGGCGACTGCTAAAGCGCCATCTTTGTCAGTAGCCGTACCGCCTTCTGGTTGCGGTAACTTAAGTTCTTTAATGACTTGATCAAACAAGTCGCGATCTTCGGCTCGATTAAGGTCGGCTACCGAGGTGCCTAAGATCTTAATGCCCCGTTTTGCCAGCGGTTCGGCTAAATTAATGGCAGTTTGGCCGCCAAATTGAACAATAACGCCTTTTGGTTGCTCCAAATCAATGACATTCAGGACATCTTCAAGCGTCAACGGTTCAAAATACAGTTTATCCGCAATTGAAAAGTCGGTTGAGACGGTTTCGGGGTTGCTGTTCATGATGATCGCTTCATACCCGGCCTTTTGGATCGCCTTAACACTATGAACCGTGGCATAATCGAATTCCACCCCTTGGCCAATTCGGATGGGACCGGAACCGATTACCAGAATACTTGGTTTATCACTCTTGGTGCTTTCCGTGCTGCTTTCATAGGTGCTGTAGTAATATGGGGTGTCGCTGGCAAACTCGCCGGCACAGGTATCGACCATTTTATAAACCGGCAAAATATGCTGTTCCTTACGCATCTGGCGAATTTGGTCGGCGTGCAATCCCCAGAGTTTGGCAATTTCTTCATCTGCAAATCCATACCGTTTTACTTCGGCTAGTAATGATAAATCAGCTTTGTGGGCGGCTAATTCCCGTTCCAATTCAACAATGTGCTTGATCTTGTCGAGGAAAAACGGATTCATCTTGGATAATTCCGCAACTTCATCAATCGTGTAATCACGACGGAAGGCTTCGGCTAGATAAAAGAGCCGTTCATCGTTGGCCTGAATAATGTGTTTGCTTAGCTCATCATCACTTAGCTTAGAAAATTCAGGGCGCCGCGGGTGAATCAAACCGACTTCAAGCGAACGCACCGCTTTTAGTAGGCTTTCTTCAAGTGTGCGGCCAATTGCCATCACTTCGCCGGTTGCCTTCATTTGGGTGCCGAGGGTTCGATCCCCATTTTCAAACTTGTCAAATGGGAACCGGGGTAATTTGGTGACCACATAGTCCAGTGCCGGCTCAAATTCGGCCCAGGTTTTCTTGGTGACCGGGTTCTTAATTTCGTCAAGGTTTAAGCCAACTGCGATTTTAGCGGCCATTTTAGCGATCGGATAACCGGTTGCTTTAGAAGCCAAAGCACTTGAGCGGGATACCCGAGGATTGACCTCGATGACGTAATATTTGAAGCTGTTGCGGTCGAGTGCGAATTGGACATTGCAGCCGCCTTCGATCTTCAAGGCCCGGATGATCTTGAGTGCCGAGTCACGTAACATCTGGACTTCTTTATCCGTTAAGGTTTGAGTTGGCGCAAAGACCATCGAATCACCGGTGTGCACCCCGACTGGATCGAAGTTTTCCATGTTGCAGACAACGATTGCGGAGTCGGAAGCATCGCGCATCACTTCAAATTCGATTTCTTTGTAACCGGCAATGGAGCGTTCGATTAAGACTTGGGTGACCGGGCTGAGGTTCAGGCCGTTTTCAGCAATTTCGGCTAATTCTTTTTCGTTGTCAGCGATACCGCCGCCAGTGCCGCCCATGGTGAACGCTGGTCGAATGATAACCGGGAACCCGATTTTGTCGGCAAATTCCTGCGCTTCTTGGACGTTATTGGCTATGGCTGATTCCGGAACCGGTTCGTGCAATTTTTGCATCAGGTTCTTGAACAACTCGCGATCTTCGGCTTGGTCAATGGCGCTTAATTTGGTTCCCAGCAATTCGATCCCAAGTTCGTCTAAAATGCCGGTATTGCTGAGCTTCATTGCAAGATTCAACCCGATTTGGCCGCCGATGGTTGGTAAAATGGCATCTGGCAACTCTTTGCGCAAAATCTGACTGACAAATTCGACAGTTAACGGTTCAATATAGACGCGATCAGCAATTTCGGTATCGGTCATAATCGTGGCCGGATTGGAGTTTACCAAAACAACTTCATAACCTTCTTCACGTAATGCGAGACAGGCTTGCGTCCCTGAGTAATCAAATTCTGCGGCTTGACCGATGATAATTGGGCCGGAGCCGATCACTAAGATTTTATGAATATCTTGACGTTTTGGCATGATTATCCTTTCTGCGTACGATCTGAGAATGCATCCATCATTTCCATAAATTCATCAAAAAGATGGTCGGCGTCGTGTGGACCCGGCGCAGCATCCGGATGGAATTGGACGGTGAAAGCCGGATACAGGCGATGCCGCAACCCTTCTACCGTGCCATCGTTAATTTCCACGTGGGTGACCAGCAAGGTGTCCGGGTCAATGCTGTCAGGATCAACGGCGTAACCGTGGTTTTGACTGGTGAAATCGATGCGACCGGTCGCAATTTCACTAACCGGATGATTGAATCCGCGGTGGCCGTACTTCATTTTGAAGGTATCGGCGCCGTTTGCCAGTGCGAATAACTGGTGGCCAAGACAAATCCCGAATAGTGGAATCTTACCTTCAATGCCGCGAATCATATCCAATGCTTCCGGCACATCTTTCGGATCCCCAGGGCCATTGGTTAACATGACGCCATCTGGTGCTAATTCAAGAATGGTGGCTGCAGTGGTTGTGGACGGCAACACGGTCACGTTACATTGACGTTTAGCCAGTTCCCGTAAAATGCTATGTTTGAGGCCAAAATCAATGACCACCACATTGCGGCCAGTTCCCGGTGCCGGATAGGCCTGTTGCGTTGAGACTTGTTGCACTTGATTCTTTGGCAGCACCAATGCTTTGAGCTGGTCAAAGGCATGTTCATCGGCTGCATCGACAATACTGGCTTTCATGGCACCGACTTCCCGGATCTTTTTGGTCAGCGCCCGGGTGTCAACGCCGCTGATACCGGGAATATGTTTGCGCTTGAGAAATTCATCCAGCGTCATCTGACTACGCCAATTACCGGTGACCCGCGCAACGTCCCGGACCACAATCCCCTTTGCAGTCGGATCAATGCTTTCGTAATCATCACGGTTAATACCGACATTGCCGATGAGCGGTTGCGTGAATGTAATGATTTGGCCATTGTAACTTTGATCCGTAATGGTTTCTTGATAGCCGCTCATGCCGGTGTTAAAAACAATTTCACCAGTCGTGACCGTTTCCGCACCAAAGCCGACGCCAGGAAAAACACTGCCGTCTTCCAGAATTAAATAGCGCTTCATGCTTGTCCTCCCTTTTGATAGGCGATTTGGCCGTGACTAATGGTATATAACGCCTGGCCTTGCACCTCTTCACCGATAAATGGTGAATTTTTACCTTTTGAAAACCAATCGGCGGAATCGATTTTATAAGAAGTTTCCAGATCCAAAATGGTTAAATCGGCGGGCCCACCAACTGTGATGTGACCACCTGGCAGTCCGAATTTGGCTGCCGGAATCGTGCTCATTTTGGCAATCAGTTGTTGGAGCGTGAACATTTTGGATTTAACGAACTTGGTGTACAGCAGTGGGAAGGCTGTTTCCGAACCGACGATCCCGAATGCGGCGGTTTTAAACGATCCCGTCTTTTCTTCAGCCGTGTGGGGTGCGTGATCCGTGGCAATCATGTCTAGTGTGCCGTCTTGCAAGCCTTCCAGTAATGCCAAATGATCAGCCCGTGAACGTAACGGTGGATTCATTTTAAACATGGGGTTATCGCCGGGGATGTTATTTTCATCAAGTAACAAATGATGCGGTGAGACTTCAGCGGTCACATTGACGCCGCGTTTCTTGGCTTCGCGAATCAAGGCCACACTTTGGCGGGTTGAGATATGACAGGCATGGTAATGAACGCCTGTGGCAGCTGCCAAGTCTAAGTCCCGAGCTAATTGACTGCTTTCGGTTTGGTTAATGATGCCAGGCAGGTTCAGTTTTTTGGCAACCGGACCGGCGTTGATCACGCCACCGCGCATGAGGCTTGCATCTTCAATGTGAGCCACAATCGGCGCGTTTAACTTGGCTGCCTGTAGCATGGCTTGATACATGGTGTCAGCATCTTGAACCCCGACACCGTCATTGGAAAAACCAAGTGCACCGGCTGCTTGTAAGGCGGGCATGTCAACCACTTGATCCGAGTGCAGGTCCCGTGTAATGGGGGCAAACTGGCGAACGGTGATTTTGGCATCGCTACGATTCTTGGCCAGTAACGGCTTCAAAGTGGCAACTGTATCCGGCACCGGGTTTAAATTACTCATGGCGACAACGGTTGTAAACCCACCATGTGCTGCTGCCTGCGCACCGGTTTTAATGGTTTCTTTTGCGGTAAAACCGGGTTCGCGAAAATGAACATGAACGTCAATCAATCCTGGCACAACTGTCGCACCGGTGGCATCAATCACCGTTTCATCGGCTCGAGCTGTCAGTTGCTGGCCGATTGCCGTGATCTGCTCGCCGGTGATCTGGATATCGGCAGTGTATTCGGTGTCGCTAACGATGTGGGCATTTTTGATGAGCATGAGTTACTCCTCTCCGAAGTGACGCGCATTGATGACCGCTTCCAGCATGGCCATTCGCATGAAGACGCCATTTTGCATTTGCGTAAAGATCCGTGATCGTGGTCCGTCAACTAAATCACTGGCTAATTCAACATCACGGTTAACCGGTGCCGGGTGCATGAAAATGGCATTGGGTTTCATGGTTTTAGCCAAGTCATCGGTAATGCCATACTTAGCATGATAACTTTCTTTAGAAAAGGCTTCGCGATTATCCTGATTGAAGCGTTCTAACTGAACCCGCAGCAGCATCAACACATCGACCTGTTTAACCAACTCCGGCACGCTGATGAAGTCGCCATAACGGTCAAAGCTAGGATCATACCATTGTTGCGGACCAGCAAAATGTAACGTGGCACCAAGTTTGTGCAGCATCTGCATATCACTGCGGGCAACCCGACTGTGGCTAAGGTCGCCGACGATCCCGATGTTCAAGCCTTCAAAATGACCGAATTCTTCGTGAATGGTCATCAGATCCAGCATCATCTGGGAAGGATGTTGCCCTGCACCGTCACCTGCATTCACAATGGCGGTTGTTGGCCAGGCACCCATGAGTTCTTTATAATAGCCGTCTTTTGCGTGCCGCATCACCGCAATATTGACGCCGATTGCCCCAATGGTTTTAATGGTATCTTCCAGCGTTTCGCCTTTTGATACCGAACTGTGGGCCGGGTCGAACGGGATGACGGTTAGCCCTAGTTTGCGTTCGGCCATTTCAAAACTGGTATGCGTACGGGTGCTATTTTCAAAAAATAAATTAGCAGCATAAATTGGTTCCGGAAAATGAACGGTTTGGCCGGCTTTGAAGTCTTCGGCGCGGTTGATTAACGCCATGGCACTTTTTTCATCAACTTGTTCAGCGGAAACAAAATCTTTAAACGGTGTATCTGTCAGATTAGATAAGGTCATTTTTCTCTGCCCCTTCTTCATTAGCGGCATGTTCTGGTAAAACAAAGTTCAGGAAGATTCCGATCACGGTTGCTAGTGCAAGGCCGGAAAATTGATAGCCGGCAAATTGCAGACTGGCATTGCCGATGCCGATCACAAGAATGGTCGAGGCAATCATCAGGTTGCGCTTCTTATCGAAGTCGACTTTGTTGTCAATTAAAACCCGTAAGCCATTGGAAGCAATCACCCCGAACAGCAGGAAACTAATGCCGCCAATAACCGGACTCGGGATGCTACGAATTAATGCGCTTAGCTTACCGATGAAGGCGAACAAGATGGCAAACATCCCTGCGCCGCCTAATACATAAACGCTGTGCACCTTCGTCATCGCAAGCACACCGATATTTTCGCCATAACTGGTGACAGGCGGGCCACCGACGAATCCAGCAATGATTGACGCGGTTCCGTCACCGGCTAAGGTATGGTTCAAGCCGGGATCCTTAAAGAAATCACGTTTAGTCAATTTGTTGAGTACCATGATGTGGCCCATATGTTCGGTCATCGTGACAAACGCAATCGGTGCCATGGATAAAATGGCTCCCCAGTAAAGTTGCGGCTGATAGCTGATAAAAGGCAGTTCAAACTTTGGCAGATCAAACCATGCCGCTTGTTGTACCGGCGTCAGATCGACAATGCCAAACAGCAAGGCCACCACATAGCCGGTGACAATTCCGAGTAAGATCGGCAAAAGACTAATAAACTTTTTGAGATACATGTTGTAAATGATGACGGATGCCAAGGTAATCATCGCAACGGCAAAGTATCGCAGGTCATAAACGCTCTTGGTAGCACTGATTGTACGCATGGTCGCATCGGTGGCGGCTGTGCCTGCCAAGGATAAGCCAATGACCATGACAATCGGACCGACCACGATTGGCGGGAGTGCCCGATCAATCCAAGCTGATCCGCTGCGAGCAACAATCAAGGCAACGATGAGATAAACGACACCGACTGCTACGGTGCCTTGCGCGATGGCTGGATAACCCGCACCTTTCATCAAAGCTTGCATGATCGTGATAAACGAGAAACTCGATCCCATGTACGCAGGAATCTTGCCACGCGTAATCAGGATATAAACTAAGGTGCCGACACCGCTTGAAAATAAGGCAATGCTTGGATCCAGCCCGACTAAAATCGGTACCAGCACAGTTGAACCGAACATGGCAAAAAGGTGCTGGATTGAAAGCCCCACCCATTGACCGAATTTCGGCTTATCACCGATATCCAGTACTGCTTCGTCATTATGAAAAGCCATTGATTATTCCCCCATCTTTTCGATGCTGATGCCGTCTTTGCCATCAAGTTCGGCCACTTGCACCTGAATTTGCTCGTCAAGTGAGGTTGGAATGTTTTTACCGACAAAATCCGGTCGAATTGGCAACTCGCGATGTCCGCGATCGACAAGCACGGCCAAGCTGATCTTACGTGGCCGGCCTTCATCCATCAACGCATCTAAAGCAGCGCGAATGGTGCGTCCGGTGAAGATGACATCATCGACTAAAATGACATGCTTGCCGGTGATATTAACCGGCAACTGTGCTCCTTCAACATCTGGTTGGTGTTCATGGTCGATTTTATGGACATCATCGCGATAAAACCGGATATCCAATTCGCCAACCGGAACTTTTAAACCTTCTAGTTGTTCGAGGCGTTTAGCGATGCGGTGGGCTAAATAAATGCCACGGGTTTTGATCCCGACTAGAACAAGATCGTTCAAACCCTTATTTTGTTCGATGATTTCATAACTGATTCGTGTCAATGCGCGTTTCATAGTTACCTCGTCTACAACCTGTTTTGACTGTGCCATTGATGTGCCACCCTTTCTTGTATGTATGCTGATAAAACTTGGTGCCAGTGAGTTTGCTTGGGGATGAAGGTGTTGTTGGTAAATGTCGCGGGCTGGTTCATGCTCGATCCATAACGCGTTCACCAGCCCAGAAACCTGCACATAAGGACCTTGGGCGCAATGGCCAAAGCCCGGCCATCACGACCAAGGCCACTTATGCTCCGGTTTCTAACCGGGCTGGTTCACGCTCAACAAAAAAACGCCTCCTACCCAATTTGGATAGAAGGCGACCGTAGCCTGAATAATCCGCCGCAACGGAAAGGAAACCTTCTAAGCCTCACTGGACTTAGTTAAAGGTGCTTGTTTAATTGAGTTAAGATTACCGAACGTTGCGGGTCTTGTCAATGCCTGCACGCAGATCGGTTAAGGTTTTTTCAAAAATTGGCGGTACCGGCGCGGTAAAAGTTAATAATTTTCCGGTGACCGGATGCACAAAGCCCAGTTTCGCCGCGTGAAGAAACTGACCATGACCAGGAAGGGTACGCCTAGGGCCATAAAGAGGATCGCCTGCTACCGGGTGATGGATGTAAGCCATGTGTACGCGAATCTGATGCGTGCGCCCGGTATCCAGAATGCATTTTACCAAGGTGTAGTTTGTAAAGCGCTCCAGCACCTGAAAATGGGTCACAGCATGGCGACCATCTGCGACTACTGCTTGGCGTTTGCGATCGCGCGGGTCCCGACCCAACGGCGCATCAATTGTGCCTTCGTCTTCTTTAAAAGTACCATGAACCAGTGCCAAATATTCCCGAATCGACGTTTTAGCCTTAAGTTGGGCGGATAGACTTAGCTGGGCGGTTTCTGTTTTTGCAACCATTAGCAAGCCGCTCGTATCTTTATCAATACGATGAACGATTCCCGGCCGAATGACGCCATTAATGCCAGGTAGCTTGGTGTGATACAGCAATCCATTCACCAGCGTGCCGTCTGGATGACCTGGTGCCGGATGAACAACCATGCCTTGAGGTTTGTTAACCACAATGACTTGATCGTCTTCGTAAACAATCTCGAGTGGAATCGGTTCAGCAACGGCCTTTAGTGGTTTAACTTCCGGAATGGTCACTGTAACAACATCACCGGCCGTCACCTTAAAATTAGCTTTCACGGGATTGCCATTAACGGTGACCAAGCCGTCTTGGAGCCATTTTTGCACCTGGCTGCGGGTGTGGGTCGTCTCGTGGGCCGTGATGATCTTATCAATTCGGCCGCTTTCGGTGGTAATGGTGAAGGTATCGCTCATGCTACCGCCGCCTTGTCACGATCAAACAAAATGTAGATCAAGACGAAAACAACCCCAAGTGTGATGCAGACATCTGCAAAATTAAAAATCGCATTAAAACGCCACTGATCAAGAAATTCGAGATGGAACATATCCGTTACATATCGAAAACGCAAACGATCAATAAAGTTTCCAATCGCCCCCGCCGTGATCAAGGTCAACCCCATCCGATAAAACGGTTTATGCAGACTATCGCGCCACAGCATGGCAACAACAACAAACGCTAGAATCGTAGTAACGTAAAAAAACCACTGCTTACCTTCAAACATCGAAAAAGCAGCACCAGTATTACGGATATGGGTGAGATCAATCACACCTGGAATTAATGACTGACTGTCACCAAGCGGAATATGGATCCTAACCCAAGTCTTAATCCCAAAATCAAGCAAAACCAAGACAGCAGCAACCATGACATAAATAAGCAAAGAAAAATCCTCCTGAGCGCGAGCCAGCGCGGTTAGAAGTCGGAGTGTAAGTGGCCTTGAGCGTGATGGCCCGGTTTTGGCCATTGCGCTCAAGGTCCTTACACGCAGACTTCTGCGCTGGGGAGCGCGTTATGATGTGAGCGCGAGCCAGCGCAGTTAGGGATCGGAGTATAAGTGGCCTTGGGCGTGATGGCCCGGTTTTGGCCATTGCGACCAAGGTCCTTATACGCAGATCCCTGCGCTGGGGAGCGCGTTATGGTGAGCGCGAGCCAGCGCGGTTAGAAGTCGGAGTGTAAGCGGCCTCGGGCGGGATGGCCTGGGCTTGGCCATCGCGTTCGAGGTCCTTACACGCAGACTTCTGCGCCGGGGAGCGCGTTATGGTGAGCGCGAGCCGCCGCGACACACACGATCTTCACACCATCAAATACATGATCCTTATCAAGCCTAGCAGATTCACGCCATGTTTGCATTGAAACTCAGGTAATTTTTCTGTAGGCTTAATTTATTGAGGAAGGAAGCGTTTTCGTCATGAAACTAAGCGCCAAAATTTTTGCCAAAGTTGGCAGTGAGCGCATTACACAATACACATTAGTCAACGATCAGCAAATGACGCTGCGATTTTTAACTTTCGGCGCTCGCGTTCAGCAAGTCCGGTTGCCCAATACAACTGGGTTGGATCCTAACTTATTGCTTGGGTTCGTCACTTTAGAAGACTATCTGCATCAACCCGGTCTTTTCGGCGCCATGACCGGTCCGCTTGCACCAGACGACCCTAAAACGATTCCCGGAGCTTGGCAGAATTGGAATTGGGCGGTGAAAACCAGTCAAACGGCTGATTTAGCCATTACCTTTTCTCTAAATTTACCTGAAAACGCTGATGGACAACCGGGCGAGCGCTCCCTTATGGTTACGCACCGACTGAATAATGACAATGTCTGGACCATCGATATGGCCGTTAAAACCACTGCCGAAATCCAGCTTCATCCACGTTTAATATTGCCATGGTTATTGACAGCCGATCCCGCCCAAACAATGTTACACGCTCAGTTAACCATTGACCACCAGCAAAGTACCATCAAGCAACAGCCAGAAATCTCGCCTGCTCATAGATTCTCCTTAGCCACCGGTGACTGGCAACTGCACTATGCCACCGATGCGCTGGCCACCCGCATTGATTCATTTGCTAACATTGGACCCGACAACAACTTTAACGGCATTCTGGGACAACCTCATGTTGCAATCGGATTTTCTCCTGAAAACAATTTAACCGGCAACGCGTGGACACTTGCTGCCGGCGCAACTTGGCAACACCACGCTGAATATCAGTTGAGCAGGATTAAGGCCAGTACGCCAGACCGTTAATCCAATCAGCTAACCAAACTAATCGCTACAAAAAGCCTTGGACGTTGAATGAGCTGCTCACCGTCACAAGGCTTTTTCTACTGGTATTAGTCGACACTAATAATTTTTAAAGACATCTTTGTAAACCTTAATACTATCGAACACGTCTTGGAGGTCAACATATTCATCGGTTTCGTGCGAGGTGTCATTACCTGGCCCGTAAATAGCCCTGTCTCTTATACACATCTCCGAGCCCACGCGACTACGCTGCATCTCGTATG
>ENA-OXEK01000196-OXEK01000196.1-human-gut-metagenome-genome-assembly--contig:-NODE-196-length-20134-cov-10.040789_pt1 | contig 20134 bp, 19 predicted proteins | sample MGYA00249825_ERZ652244 | MGnify/ENA primary metagenome ERZ652244 (study PRJEB26925, sample SAMN05826968) | human gut metagenome | biome: ENVO:2100002; feature: ENVO:00000062; material: ENVO:00002003...
GCTAAGGCTTCGCGTGGCGCCGCTCGCGACGAGCGCGAGCCGCGCGAGGATCGCGGTGGCGAGGGCTCGGCCGACCAGGGTCAAAAGCGCCGTCGCCGTCGCCGTTCCCGCAAGCCGCGCCAGGATGGTGGCGAGGGCTCGACCCCGTCTTCGTCCGCACCACAACCGCCCGCCGGCGAATAACGCCCGCGAGCGGATTTAGCCCGCCTTGCCCCGAGCACATCGGGGTATCATAGCGCCGAATCAACAACCCTCCCTGCGACCGAACGTAGGGAGGGTTGTGTCTTGAAGAGCCATCTGAACATATTGAGCTGTCTGCAGGGTGCCGGTGCCCTACCGTTTGCGGACGAATTGCTACCGTTTGCCGAGCGGGTGGCACGCGAGGCGCTCGAGACATTGTCGCCAACACGATGCGCCGGCTGCGAGCGCGCCGGTGCGCTTATTTGCCAAGACTGCCTGGCCGCGTTCACGCTCATCGACCCACGTCATAGCTGTACCCGATGCGGCGCCCCGTTTGGGGATTTGCTGTGCACTGAGTGTTCGGTCGAGGGCACGTCCTCGGCAATGGCAGAGGCGCTCGACCGCTGCCTGGCGTGCGCCGTCTATGCGCATCCGCTGCCGCGCATCATTAAAGCGTACAAGGATGCGGGCGAGCGACGTCTGGCTCCGTATCTGGCGGAGCTGCTCTACGACACCGCCCTGCATGCCCAGGTCGTAGCGCCCGATCGCTACGGAGGCGTGCTGTCCGGTGCGGATGCGGTAGTGTTTGTGCCTGCGACGGTGGCAGCGTTTCGGCGGCGTGGTTTTGATCATATGGAGGCTATTGCGGGCCCATTTTGCGAGCTGTCGGGTGTTCCCCTGCTCGATGCTCTCGTCAAGTACGGGCATGGCGACCAGCGCGAACTCGGTCGTGAGGAGCGCCGCGAGCGTGCCCAAGGCATGTACGAGACGGTTGAGGACGTGCGCGGCCGCCGCCTGCTGCTTGTCGATGACGTTATCACCACGGGCGCGACGATGGCCGCGGCTTCGGCGGAACTCAAGCGCGCCGGCGCCGCAGCAGTCGATGGCCTCGCTATCGCACGCGTTTGGTAGGGGTGGTTTTGTGGCAGTGAAGATTGAGCGGTGCAACGAGCCGACAGGCGAACAGCTAGCGGCTTCCGTAATCCTAACAGGCGCCTCGGCGCTACGCATGATGCGCGCCGAGCGCCGGCAGATGGGCTACATAAGCTGGAGGGACCTCAATCCCGATGAAGAGCGCCGTGTGCTGCGCACGTCGTCGCCCTCGACCGAGGACATCTATCTTCCCGACTTGGTGCGGATTGGGGCCGCAAGTGGCGAGGTGCAAGAAGATCTTTGCTTACTGGTGGGATCTGCGGCGCAGCGCCGCCGCATGCCCGGCGTGGGCTGGTCCGTGTGTTCCGGGTTGCCTGTCGGCTCGATTCTAGAGGTGGAGCCGGGTGTATACAGTCTATCTCCCGAGGCCCTTTGCGTAGCCGTCGCACGCGAGGTCGGCTGCATCCAGGCATTTGCCCTGGCTCAGGAGCTGTGCTCTAAGATTTCGCTGAGTGACCGCGGGAAGTATCTGCCTCCCTACACCTCGCCTGTTGCGAATAGACTTGCAAAGGACAAGGACCAGCCAGCAGATGTGGGCTACTTTGAGGTTGAGCCGGTGCTGACGCCCGATCGTCTGGCAGATTACCTCGCGGTATGCAAGGGGAACGCAGCCAAGCAGCTGCAGCGTCTGTGTCCCTATCTTTCGGAAAACCTGCGCTCACCCATGGAGTGCATCATGCTCGCCCTGTTTTCGCTTCCGTTTTCCTATGGCGGGTTTGCCTGCGGACCTTTTAAGACCGACTACAAGATTGAGTTCGATGACCGTGCGCAGGCAATCTCGGGGATGCCGCATGCAGTTTGCGATGCGTATCAGGAAGCAGCTCGGTTTGACCTGGAATACAACGGTGAGCTGGGCCATTCATCCCGGAGGGGACGTATCCATGATGAAAAGCGCAACACGGGCTTGATTACTATGGGAATCGAGGTCGCGACGGTCAACAACGAGATGCTCTGCGACATGGAAGCGATGGAAGCGCTTGCATGGCGCATGCACCAGCGTATGCGAAAGCGGTACCGGAATCGTGTCGATGCCCGCAGGAAGAAGCAAGAGGCGTTGCTTAACACGCTGCGGGCGTGTTTTGGGCTTAAGCCGGTCTAATTCGCGTCGAAAATAGAGGGTTAATCATATGCCCTGGCCATAATATGGCAAATATGAGTACTGTCACTAAATCAATAACAGCAAAATCAAGGAATTTAGGACTCGGAGGCGGCGTAAAGTAAGAAGATAATAAACAAATGTAGAATAACTAAGCATCAGGTTGGCGACACTGAGCGCAAAATCTGTCCGAGAGGCCAAAATTGCCTGTTACTAAATTGGTGGCAGTACTCATATTTGCCATATTTTGGCCGGGGCACCCTAAGAAGGACGCCCCGGAGCTCCCCGTAGGGGAGCTCCGGGCTTCATAGGGGCACGAATAGCCCACTCCGACCTGCAAAATCTGTGCGCACGATGCGAATGACGCCCTTAACCTTAAACTTTAGCTTGAACTTAGCTATAATGCGCTACGTTCCTACCAGGCTGTGGTTGCGGACGGACGAAATGCCCGTCCTAGTCCAAGACAGACGCGGTCAAAGGGATCCACGTAAGCGACCGCGTGCGCGCGGCGCGATCATGGCGCGTCCTAGATGTAAGCCGCACCGTCCGTTCTACTTTCTTTGGGGCAATACCGCCTCGCGGGCGAGCGGGTCAGTCGTGAAGGTGGCTGCGGCCTCCCGAGCAAACACCCCGGTGCGCAAGTGTGGGGTCAAATACCAGGTCAGCTGGTGGGAACAACCTGATATTCCGCGCAACGCACGGATCGTATACGACACAGAAGGCAGGGTAGTGGACATGGTGAGGGGCAGCTTGATGCACGCGGCTCGGTTAGGTGCTGGGACCGCAGCGGTCATCGCCGTTTTGGGCCTGAGCGGATGCGCGTTCAACCCGCTGTCTACGTTCACGACTCCCACAATCGACCAGATCGAGTACGAGACCGTCACGCCGGCGGTGTCGGACGATGCCCTGGTCACTCCCGGAACCCTGACGGTCGCCCTCGATACTTCCGATGCGCCGCAGGCAATGCAGGGCGCCGACGGCGAGCTCACGGGATATGCGGTCGACGCCGCCCGCGCCCTCGCAAGCCGCATGGGCCTTAAGGTCGCCTTTGTCGATGCGTCCTCGGCAGGTTCCGCGCTCGGCGACAAAAAGGCCGATATCTTTATCGGCGAGATTAACTCCACGGACGGGGACATTAGCTCGCTCGGCACCTGCCTGTACGATGCCACTTCCGTGTTCGGTAAAACTAGCGATGGTGGGTCGCTAAGCGTTTCCACCGATACCCTTAACGCGTCTACTCTGGGTGTCCAAATGTCCTCGGCCTCGCAGGAGGCGCTTGCTAAGCAGAGCATCACCGCCAACCAAAAGACCTACTCCAACATCAACGAGTGCTTTGAGGCGCTCGAGTCCGGCGAGGTCGACTATGTGATCTGCGACTCCACGGCCGGCGGCTACCTTGCACGCCTGATGAGCGAGGTCTCCTATGTCGGTGCGCTCGAGGCGCCCTCGACGCTTGGTGTTGCGGGCCTCTCATCCAATGACGAACTGTGCCGTGCCGTGAGCGATGCCCTCGACGGTATTACGGCCGACGGCACGCTCGAGGCGGTCCACTCTGTCTGGTATGGCACGATGCCTTACGACCTCACCACTAAGACGGTTTCGGGCGCTAACGTGCAGCCAGGCGACTCTGAGTCCAGTGAGACCATGTCCTCCGGCGGCGAGTCCTCCGATTCCAACAATGAGACCGCATCCTCCGAGGACAAATCGTCCAGCCAGGAAGCCACCATCACCGACGACGACATTAACAAACTCAATAGCTAGTTATTAGCTAGTTATTGCTAGGGGTGGTGTCTCCTATACGTTGGAAAGGACACTTCTCCACGGTTTCAACACGCACTGCCGGGCTTCCCCAATAGGGGAGCCCGGCTTTTTCATCCCAATAAAACCAGCAGGTCAAAGCCAATTTTCGGGACCAAATACAAAGTCGCCGACGCCCTCCTATAGCGCACTTTGCCACAGAAAAGTGCGAGACTTCGGTATGCGGTATCAAGCAATCGTTATTCGGGTCTTTAGGAATCCGCGTGATTAAATGCACGGCAATGGGTACATAGCCAGTACAGTAAGTCCCCGAGGCAGATTGGAGCCACGTATGGATATCAAGGTTTCTGGACGCAAGACGACGGTAACCGATGCTCTGCGTGCGCATGTGGATGAGAAGATCGGCGAGGCGCTCAAGGTTTTCGATATCGAGCCCATGACGGTCGACGTTGTACTTCGCTATGAGAAGAACCCCTCGAACCCCAACCCGGCAATCGTCGAGGTTACGGTTCGTGCCCGCGGTTCGGTGATTCGCGTTGCCGAGCACGGTGCAGATATGTACGCCGCCATCGACCTCTCCGCCGATAAGGTCACCCGCCAGCTGCGCAAGTTCAAGACCAAGGTCGTGGACAACCGCCAGGGCGGTGCCAGCGCCGCGGATGTCGCACCGGTCGAGCGCGTTGAGGATCTGGCCGACCTGCTGCTGCCCGAGGAAGAGGACGACCTGCTCGTCCGCGAGAAGGTTATCGACGTCACCCCGATGACTGAGGAGCAGGCGCTGGTGCAGACAGATCTGCTGGGCCACGACTTCTACGTGTTCGAGAACGCGACGACTGGCCTCATCAATGTGGTGTATCACCGTAAGAATGGTGGATATGGCATCATCAAGCCCCGCATCGAAACACTTGACGAGTAAAATACGTTAACTTGCATGAGTTAACGGTTGGCGGCCATCCCATGCGGGTGGCCGCCTTTTTACGTAAGGAGTCGCTTTGATGGACAAGGCCGCATCCGCCGGTCATTCGGACCGTTGCCGCATCGTCGTCGATACCTGCTGCGACTTTAGCCCCGAGGTCGCCGCGAACCTCGATGTCGATATCCTGGGTTTCCCCTTCATTATCGATGGCGAGGAGCGCACGGATGACATCTGGTCGAGCATCACACCCAAGGAGTTCTACGACCGCATGCGCGCCGGTGCCCGCGTGTCCACCTCGGCTGTGTCGCTCGGTCGCTATATCGAGTTCTTTACCGAGTGCGCCAAAGAGGGCACGCCCACGGTCTACCTGTGCTTTACCTCGGCGCTGTCGTCGAGCTACAACTCCGCGTGCCAGGCGGCGGACGCCGTGCGCGCCGAGTATCCCGATTTTGAGCTCTACGTGGTCGACAACGCTCTGCCCTGCGCGACCGGCGCGCTCTTGGCGCTCGAGGCCGTGCGTCAGCGTTCGGCGGGACTGACCGCCAAGCAGCTGGTCGATTGGGCAAACGAGGCAAAGACCTATGTCCACGGCTACTTTACGCTCGAGAGCTTTGACGCGCTGGCTGCCGGCGGCCGCATTCCGCCCGCGGCGGCACAGCTCACGGCAAAGCTCGACGTCAAACCCGAGCTGTCCTACGACCTGGCCGGCTCGCTGTCGCTGATCGGCGTCAACCGCGGCCGCAAGAAGGCGCTCAAGTCCATCCTCAAGTCGTTCCGCGAGAACTACGTGCCCGATCGCACCATGCCCATCGCCATCATGACGGCCGATGCCGAGAAGGACGGTGATTGGCTCGAGGCCGCCATTCGCAAGGAGGAAGGCTGCGCCGACGTCACCATCATCCGTAGTTCCGTCGGTCCCACCATTGGCTCGCACGTGGGCCCCGGCATGGTGGCCTGCGCGTTTTGGGGCAAGAACCGTGCCGAGAAAGCCTCGCTTTCCGACCGCATCGCGCGCCGTGTGCGCGGTGAGTAGACAGGCGCTGCGGCTGCAAGTGCCCTCAAGTCACGGCCGAAACGCTGGCACCGAGTATTTAACCTGGTAACAACACCCAACCCAAAAGGAAAGGTTTCATGGCAAACAAGCTCTCCGTCGCATTTATCGGCACCGGAATCATGGGTGCCCCCATCGCCGGCCACATCCTGGACGCCGGCTATCCCGTCACGGTCAATAACCGCACCAAGTCCAAGGCCGCCACGCTTATCGAGCGCGGCGCCGTCTGGGCCGATACGCCGGCCGACGCCGTGGCTAACGCCGATGTCGTCTTTACCATGGTGGGTTATCCCTCCGAGGTCGAGGAGCTCTATCTGGCGGGCAACGGCCTGCTTGCGTGCACCAAGCCGGGCGCGGTCTTGATCGACCTCACCACGAGCTCGCCCGAGCTCGCCCGTGACATTGCCGAGGCCGCCCAGGTCTCCGGTCGCATGGCGTTTGACTGCCCCGTCACCGGCGGCGAGTCGGGCGCTATCGCCGGTACGCTCACGGCTATCGTGGGCGCTACCGAGAACGACATCGCGCCGGCCCGCGACATCCTTGCCACCTTTGCGGCCAACATCTGCTGCTTCGACGGCGCCGGTAAGGGCCAGGCTGCCAAGCTTGCCAACCAGGTGTCGCTGGGCGCCTGCATGGTCGGCATGGCAGACGCCATGGCGTTTGCCGAGCTGAGCGGCCTCGATCTGGAGAAGACCCGTCAGATGATCCTGGGCGGTACCGGCAAGTCCGGCGCCATGGAGAGCCTGGCGCCCAAGGCGCTCGACGGCGACTACAAGCCCGGCTTTATGGTTGAGCACTTCATCAAGGACCTGCGCCTGGCGCTCGCTTACGCCGACGATCGCGAGCTCGCGCTGCCCGGTGCCGACGTGGCCTTTACGCTCTACGACATGCTCGACGCCATTGGTGGCGCCAAGCTGGGCACCCAGGCCATCACGGTCCTCTACAAGGAGGAGGCCGACGCCATCGCCGCCGGTCTGGACTGGTCGCAGTATCGTCCCGAGGAGCACGGTGCTCACGAGGAAGGCTGCGGTTGCGGCGAGCATGGCGACGACCACGAGTGCGGTTGTGGCCACCACCATGGCGAGGACCACGAGTGCTGCGGCGGCCACGGCCATGACGACGGCCACGAGTGCTGCTGCGGCCACCATCACGGGGAGTAGCGCCCATGAGCTGGACGTTCGTGGTGCTTGCGCTGGTGCTTTTTCTCTTTGCGATCTACATCGGCTTTTTGTGCGGCCAGTGGGCGTGCGAAAAGCGCGTGATCACCAAGCGCGACTACTGGATTGCCAACTTTGCAGGCGCGGCGGCAGTCGTCCTGCTGACCTGGGTGTTCTCACTGTTCCCGCTGGTGCAGTTTGCGCCGATCGGCTGGCTCGGCGGCTTTATCGCCGGTCTTAAGATGAGCTTTGGCGAGTCCGTCGGTCCATGGCGCAAGCACGACGAGGTCTTTAACGTCAACAAGGCTCATCGCGCCGCCGCCGATGCGGGCGACGCCGAGGAACGCCGCCGTGCGCGTCGCAATGGCGCAGCCGACCGACAGCTCATCTCGGTCACCGATGACAGCAAGGGTGCTGGCAAGCACGCTAAGAAATAGTAAGAAGAGGTAACTATGGCAGAAAATAAAGACGAACAGCTCACCGACGAGGAGCTGGCACAGCTCCAGCTGGCAGAGGAGAACGAGAACGCCGTCGATCGCCTGGTCCAGGAGCTCGGCTGCCCCACGCGCCGCATCCGCCAGTTTGCCGCCCGCGTGCTGCACCTGCTTGCCGAGCGCGATCCGCAGCGCGTCGTGCCCTGCGTACCCGCGTTGATCGAGGCGCTCGACCGCCCCGAGGCACAGACCCGCTGGGAGGCCCTCGATGCCCTGACGGCGCTCGCCACCACCTGCCCCGAGCAGCTGGGCGATGCCTTTGAGGGCGCCGAGACTGCACTGTTCGACGAGATCTCCTCCACGCTGCGCTATGCCGCCTTCCGCCTGCTGTGCGTGTGGGGTGCCACGAGCGTCGAGCGTTCGCGCGAGGCTTGGCCCATCCTGGACGAGGCCATCCAGTGCTACCACGGCGACCTCGAGTATCGCGACATGCTCGGTTGCCTGTACGAGTTTTGCCAGGGCGAGATCGACGCCGAGGTTGCCGAGAAGCTTGCGCTGCGCCTTAAGTTCGATGCCGAGAACGGTAAGGGCAGCTATCTCAAGGCCCGTTCGAGCGAGATTTGCGAAATGCTTGTTAAACGTTTTGGCCTGGATCTCTCCAAAAAGAAGAAGCGTGCTAGCGTTAAAAAATCTGACGACGCCGAAGACGAGGAGTAACAGATTATGGCGCACGATGTAGTCCTGATTCCCGGTGACGGTATCGGTCCCGAGATTACGCAGGCCATGCGCCGCGTGGTCGAGGCTGCCGGTGTCCAGATCAATTGGAACGTCCAGGAGGCCGGTGCCGGCGTCATGGACGAGTTTGGCACGCCGCTGCCCCAGCACGTGCTCGATGCGGTCGCCGAGACCAAGGTTGCCATCAAGGGCCCCATCACCACGCCGGTCGGCACGGGTTTCCGCAGCGTTAACGTGGCCCTGCGCAAGAATTTTGACCTGTACGCCTGCGTGCGACCCTGCCTGTCGCAGCCGGGCGACGGCTCGCGCTTCCGCGACGTTGATCTGGTTATCGTGCGCGAGAACACCGAGGATCTCTACGCCGGCATCGAGTTCGATGAGGGCGCTGCCGAGGTCGAGGAGCTCTCGCAGCTCGTTGAGCGTTCGGGCCAAAAGACCTTCGCCGCCGATTCCGCGATCTCGATCAAGCCGATCTCCATCGCCAAGAGCCGCCGCATTGTGGAGTATGCCTTTGAGTATGCCCGCCGCTGCGGCCGCAAAAAGGTGACGGCCGTGCACAAGGCCAACATCATGAAGGCGACCGACGGCCTGTTCCTGCGCGTTGCGCGCGAGGTGGCCGCCAACTATCCCGATATCGAGTTCAACGACAAGATCGTCGACGCTACCTGCATGGGCCTGGTCCAAAACCCCAACGACTTCGATGTCCTGGTGCTGCCCAACCTGTACGGCGACATCGTGAGTGATCTGTGCGCCGGCCTGGTGGGCGGCTTGGGTATGGCCCCCGGCTCCAACATCGGTGCCGACTGCGCCATCTTTGAGGCTACGCACGGCTCCGCACCCGATATCGCGGGCAAGGATATCGCCAACCCCACGGCCGAGATCCTCTCTGCTGCGATGATGCTCGATCACCTGGGCGAGAACGATGCTGCCAATCGTATTCGCGCCGCCGTATCTACCACGCTCGACGAGGGTGAGCAGGTTACCGGTGACGTGCGTCGTGCCCAGACCGGCTCCGTCGAGGGCGCTGTGGGCACGCAGGCCTTCGCCGATGCCGTTATCGCGCACCTGGCCTAAGGTATGCACGCTGCAAACGCCTAAATAGTACTTAAGTGTTTGCGTATAACCTAAGAATCAATACGCCCGGCGCTCTGCCGGGCGTATTCTATTAGGGACTATGTTTCCTAACAAGGAGTAACTGATATGGGTCTGATTCAAAAGAAGGACGAGAAGGACGAGATCGACGGCATCCAGATCATCGAGCGCGGCGAAGGCCCCGACGGTGACGAGGACGAGAAGATCGACCTGGTCGCCGGCACGTCTGCCGAGCACATTGCCGCCGGCACGACCGCCGAGGAGGAGGACGCCCGTCTGGAGGCAAAGACCGCCGCGGACGCCGCTGACGAGAATCTGATGCCCGAGGAGCAGGATGAGGACAACGACTCCGACGTGGACGACCATGCATCCAAGCACAAGAAGACGATGATTGCCGCCTCTGTGGTCGCCGTCGTGATCGCTGCCGTGGTCGGCTTCTTTATCGGCAACGGTGGCTTTGGCGGCAAGGGCGTCGGCTCGGCGACCCTGACCGAGGACCAGCTCGATTCGACCGTGGCAAGCTATAGCTACAACGGCAAGAAGAGCGACATCACCGCGCGTGAGGCCATCGAGAGCCAGTACAGCCTCGACACCGTCAAGGACGACGACGGCAACTACACCGCTCCGTCCGCCGACGTTATCCTGTCCTACGTGCGCAACCAGATTCTGCTGGACGCTGCCGAGGACGAGGGCATTACCGTCTCTTCCAAGGAAATGAAGCAGTACGCCGAGGATTCCATCGGCACCTCCGACTACAAGACCATGGCCACGCAGTATGGCGTGTCCAAGGATCAGGCCAAGCAGATCGTCCGCCAGTCCGCGACGCTGCAGAAGCTCTACAAGAAGAAGGTTGGCGATAGCTCCGCAAGCATGCCGACCGCTCCGACCGAGCCTGCTGACGGCAACGAGGAGACCGCGAGCAAGGACTACGCCGACTACATCATCAACCTTGCCGGCGATGAGTGGGATAGCTCAAAGGGCACCTGGAAGGACGCCGACAGCACCTTTGCTAAGGCGTTCGCCGACGATGCCTTTACGGCCGATAGCGCAACCTATAAGCAGGCCATGACCGCCTATTACACCGCCTACCAGCAGTATTCCTCGCAGGCTTCGAGCGCTAGCTCCAAGTGGACCGAGTATGCTAACGGCCTCTATGCCAAGGCCAACATCAGCATCTACGGTCTGTTTGCGTAAAGAGTTGCACGGCTCATCGAGCATCTAGCTGATAGAAAGCAAATTGCCCGCCAGCACGGAAGTCGTACTGGCGGGCTTTTTGCGTTGAGGGCGTGATTGGCGGCTTAATTATGGCTATTCATCTTTAAGTCCAAAAAGACTATCGGCTTTATCGTCGGATATATATTCCAGTACATCGCCTGGTTGGCAGTCGAGTGCCCGGCATATCGCATCAAGAGTTGAAAAGCGCACGGCAGAAACCTTGCCCGTCTTGATGCGCGACATATTGACCTGGGAGATGCCCACGCGTTCCGCAAGCTCTTTGGATGAAATCTTGCGTTCGGCGAGCATGCGGTCAAGCCGCAGAATAATCATGGATTCCCCCTAGAGCAATTCGTCATCTTGTTTTTGCAGGATATACCCGTAGCGGAAGATGCTGGCAATCAGGCAAATAATCAGGCCTGCAAAGAGCATAGAGGGCTCGAATAACTGGCCGACGAACGCATCCGTAAAGCTGCCGCCAAATCCTGAGAGTATCATTCCCGTGATTGCGGCACCAAGAAGCCTCACGGCAACGCCGCCGATAAGGAATAAATTTCCTACTCGACGAAGTGTCTGGTTACATTCAAGGTCAAAGGGCCTGCCTTCCTTTTCAATGTTGAAGAAAAACCTGCGCACGCTTATCGCGATGGTAAGCGCGAGACATGTCATCAAGAGGCTCCCTATGGCAGTGTGACCATCGTGTGCAACGAGCATAAGTGGGGCCTGCGCATCGGTACCGACGATAGCAAGGCACGGCCCTTCGCCGGCTTGAAGTTCTACGGATTGGAGACACGACCCTTGGGAGAGGCCAGGCAATATGAGTAGAAGGTCAATCGCAATGACTGCGAGAAGTCCCAGAGCGAGCGCGGTGGTAATGCAGATCGTGGCCCATTTGCAGATGCGAGCGAGCTTCTTCAGTTCGGCTATCGTCTGTTCGCGGCTGATGGTTTCATTCGATATAGATGCGTTTCGATGGACCATAACCCCTCCAACCGGCATTTTGGATGATACTTGTATCATATCAGAATTAACGACAAACGATAAATAATTACGGAAACTGAGTTAGTAATGATTGAAAAAGATTAACGTGACCTATTAGCTCATTTTGGATGCCGGAGTTTGGCGCACGGGGGATGGGGACAAATGCCAAAACTTCCCGTGATCGCGCAAATGCTTCATCGGGTTTCCCCGATTCATCTGGGAAAACAGCTGCAAACGATTACAAGTAACCGGTGAACGGTCGAAAACTACCGTTCACCGATAATCTCAAAACTGGTTCTAACTGGTATTAAGACAAAAAGACCAATTCACATATCTTCACAATGACCTGCAATTTTTCTTTACGCTATTTTTAGCCGCCCTGCGTTGTTTAGACACAATAAAAGTTCTGATCTTTTTCCAAAGCATTTCGAAACGGTTTCAAAACCGCAGGTAGAAGTATTAACGAGCGGTAAACGGTCGATTTATCACCGTGAGCGGTGCAAAAACGTTTTACCGTATGAATCAACGAAAGCAACCTCTTCTGGGGTGATATAGTGACAACAACACGTCACGTGGTTACTACCAGTTTAGAAACCACTGGTCTTCAAAGAACGCTTTCCAAGAAGCTTTAAGGGCGAGCGCCCGCTGGCTTCCGAAAATCATCGGACTCAGATCGTACACACCTTCGGAAGGGAAATTTGAATGGTTGGCTTTATTCTTACCGGTCATGGACAGTTCGCACCCGGCCTTGCAAGCGCTATCGCTATGGTTGCTGGCGACCAGCCTGCTTTTACCGTCGTTCCTTTTGAGGGCGACCAGGCTGCATCCTACGGTGAGGATCTCCGCGCCGCTATTACCGCTATGCGCGAGGAGTGCGATGGCGTGCTCGTCTTTACCGACCTGCTTGGCGGCACCCCGTTCAATCAGTCGATGATGATTGCCCAGGATGTCGACAACGTCGAGGTTCTGACTGGCACTAACCTCCCCATGGTTATTGAGCTTCTGTTCCTTCGCGGTAACGCCACGCTCGCCGAGCTTGGCGAGCAGGCCGTGACCGTTGGTCAGACGGGCGTCACCGCCCAGACGGTCGCATCCGTTGCCGGCTCCGAGGAAGAGGATATCTTCGGCGACGAGGACGGCATCTAATGGCCGATTTCGGAGCCAACGTCCTGAGCTCCTCGGTCGCCCTTTTAGGCCTGCTTGTCATCATGGGCTTGATTTACACCATCTGGTCGCAAATCAACATGAAGAAGAAGCAGAAGTACTTCAAGGAGCTGCACACCGAGCTCAAGCCGGGTCAGGAGGTTCTTTTCGCCGGCGGTATCTACGGAACCGTCAAGGGCATCGAAGGCGAAAAGGTCCAGATCAAAGTCCGATCCGGTGCCGTCGTAGATGTTTCGCGTTACGCGATTCAGGAGATCAAGTAACTGTCGTCAGCAAATAACGAAAGGAAGCTGATCAACATGGCAGAACCCAACATTCTTCTTACCCGCATCGATAACCGACTGGTCCATGGTCAGGTCGCTACCCAGTGGAACTCCACCCTGGGCTCCAACCTCATCCTCGTCGCCAACGACGACGTGTCGACCAACACCATGCGCCAGAACCTCATGAAGATGGCCGCTCCCGCCGGCGTCGCTACGCGTTTCTTCTCCCTGCAGAAGACCATCGACGTCATTGGCAAGGCGAGCCCGCGCCAGAAGATCTTCATCGTGGCCGAAACACCGGAAGACGTGCTTACGCTCGTCAAGGGCGGTGTGCCTATAAAGAAGGTAAACATCGGCAACATGCACATGTCGGAAGGAAAGCGCCAAGTCGCCACCTCCGTCGCAGTTAACGACGAGGATGTCGCTGCGTTTAAAGAGCTGCAGGAATTGGGGGTGGAGTTGGAGATCAGGCGCGTTCCGAGCACGCCTGTTGAGGACACGAGCAAGCTCTTCTCGTAATCCTCGTGATCCACGTTGTCAGGATTGAAACCCTGACGTTCTGTACGTGATATCCAAAGTGCGTACATACATTTTGAAAGGAGGAGCAAGATGGAATACTCGATCATCCAGGTCGCTCTGGTCTTCATCGTCACGTTCGTCGCGGCAATCGACCAGTTCAACTTCCTCGAGTCTCTCTATCAGCCCATCGTCACCGGCGCCGTCATCGGTCTTATCCTTGGCGACCTCAACACCGGTCTTCTCGTGGGTGGTACCTATCAGCTCATGACGATCGGCAACATGCCGATCGGAGGCGCTCAGCCGCCTAACGCCGTCATCGGCGGCATCATGGCAGCCATTCTCGCTATCGCTACGGGCCTCGAGCCCAACGCGGCAGTCGGCCTTGCCATTCCGTTCGCTCTGCTTGGTCAGCTCGGCGTTACCCTGGTCTTCACGCTTATGTCGCCCCTCATGTCCTCCGCGGACAACATGGCTCATAACGCTGACACCAAGGGCATCGAGCGTCTGAACTACTTCGCCATGGCTCTGCTCGGCCTGATCTTCGCTGTCGTCGTCACCCTGTTCTTCATCGCTGGCGCTACCATCGGTCAGACCATCGCTTCCGCCATCCCGACTTGGCTGCAGACCGGTCTGTCCGCTGCAGGCGGCATGATGCGCTTCGTCGGCTTCGCCGTCCTGCTCAAGGTTATGATGAACCGCGATATGTGGGGCTTCTTCCTCATGGGCTTTGGCCTCGCGCTCATCACCGTTGCCAACGATTCTCTGGCAACCCCTGCCCTGCTCATCCTCGCTCTCATCGGCTTCGGCATTGCTTTCTGGGACTTCCAGCAGCAGACCGAGCTGAAGGGTGCAGCTGTTTCTGACGGAGGTGACTTCGAAGATGGCATCTAATGAGTATGTGATCCCGGAGCACTACGAGGATCTCACTCCTGCTCCGCAGCTCGACCAGAAGACCCTCAACAAGATGGCTTGGCGCTCCTGCTTCCTGCAGGCATCGTTCAACTACGAGCGCATGCAGGCCGCTGGCTGGCTTTACTCCATCATCCCCGGTCTGGAGAAGATCCACACCAACAAGAACGACCTCGCGGCTTCCATGAGCCACAACCTGGAGTTCTTCAACACCCACCCGTTCCTCGTCACCTTTGTTATGGGTATCGTGCTTTCGCTCGAGCAGAACAAGGTTGACATCCCCACGATCCGCGCCGTCCGCGTCGCCGCAATGGGCCCGCTCGGTGGTATCGGTGACGCCCTGTTCTGGCTGACGCTCGTGCCTATCACGGCCGGCATCACCTCCAACATGGCCATCAACGGCAACGCCGCTGCGCCGATTATCTTCCTGGTGATCTTCAACGTCGTCCAGTTCGCTCTGCGCTTCTGGCTCATGAACTGGTCCTACAAGCTTGGCACCAGCGCTATTGACGCTCTGACTGCCAACATGCAGGCCTTCACGCGTGCCGCTTCCATCATGGGCGTCTTCGTCGTCGGTTGCCTGGTCGTCACCATGGGTGGCACCCAGATCAACCTCCAGATCCCCAACGGCACCACCCGTGGCCTCTCCGCTACTACCGTGATCGTCTCCGAGAAGGAGGCCGAGAACTTCACCGGTATGGAGGGCATCGATACCGAGACCGCTGAGGCCGGTACCATCGCCATGACCGATGAGGACGGCAACGCCCTTACCGCTTCCGATGCCGACGGCAACGCTGTCGAGTGCGGCGTCACCGATCTGGGCAACGGCATGGAGTCCGTTACCTACGGCACCGTCACCGAGGATCCGGTCAACTTCTCTGTTGCCGACACCCTCAACACCATCGTCCCGAAGCTCGTCCCGCTTATGCTTACGCTGCTGCTTTACTACATGTTCGCTAAGCACAGCTGGACCCCGACCAAGGGCATTCTGCTGCTCTTCGTCCTGGGCATCCTGGGCGCTGGCCCGCTTGGTCTCTGGCCGAGCATCTGGTAAGGCTCTAGCTTGAGGGGTGTGTCCCTACGCGGCTCACACCCCGACCCCTTAAGCCATGTGTATGTTAAAAGCCGCGTGCTCGAAAGAGCGCGCGGCTTTTGTTTTCTTGATGATTCGGGTGTTGCGGACTGATAATGCTTAACACCCTAGGTAGTTAGCCGAATTCGAGCAAAAGGGAGGATAGGATGGCGATCGGAGCGCGTAAGCAACCGCTGTACGATCAGCTGGTCGATATTCTGACCGAAAAGATTGACCATGAATATCGCGCCGGTGACATGATTCCTTCCGAGCGCGAACTTTCGGAGCGCTATGGTCTCTCGCGCACTACGGTACGCCTGGCTCTGCAGGAACTGGAGCGTTTAGGACTGGTGGTTCGGCAGCACGGTCGCGGTACCTTTGTGACCGACCGTTCGGCAAAGGCAACCAATCTTATGCAGTCCTACAGCTTTACCGAGCAGATGCGCGCGATGGGTCGCGACCCCGAGACCACGATTCTCGAGTTTTGCGAGATGGAGGCCGATAAGAATCTGGCTGAGCATATGGGATTGCGTATCGGTGATCGCATTTTTAAGCTTAAGCGCCTTCGTTCTGCCGACAACATGCCCATGATGGTCGAACGCAGCTATCTACCGGTTCGTCAATTTCTGTCCCTAAAGCGACCGCTGCTGGAGTGCAAGCCGCTTTACGATGTGATTGAGCAAGACTTTCAGCAAAAGATACGCGTGGCTGAAGAGGAGTTCTATGCGAGCATAGCCCGTCCCACCGACGCCCACCTTTTGGGAATTGTCGAGGGCTCGCCTGTGCTCGATTTGGTCAGGACTACGTATAACGAGTCAAACGAGGTTGTGGAGTATACACTCTCGGTTGCTCGTGCCGATCAGTTTAAATACAAGGTTTACCACCAGCGTAGCAACTAGTTTCCGCATCGTTTCCATATGGTGATTCTTTGCATTTAACTGGTTACTACCAGATAACCAACCGAAGTGTATAATTGCACGTCAGAGGATTACTTCTAGAGAGAGGTATTAGAAATGTTCGAGAAGAGTGTCGAGGAGCTCACCGAGCTCGGCGCCCAGATCACCACGGCCGAGATTGCTCAGCAGCCCGAGCTTTGGCGTGATACGCTCAACATCTATCGCGAGAACAAGGAGGCCATCGAGGCCTTCCTGGCCGAGGCTCGTGCTATGGGCGAGGGCCGTCTGTCCGTTGTCTTCACCGGTGCCGGTACGTCCGACTACGTTGGCGATACCTGCGCCCCGTACCTGCGTCACGCTGGCAACACTGATCTCTACGACTTTAAGCCCATCGCCACGACCGACATCGTGAGCGCTCCGCGCGATTTCCTGCGCGCTGAGGATCCCACGCTCGTGGTTTCCTTTGCCCGCTCTGGCAACAGCCCCGAGAGCCTTGCCGCCGTTGCCGTTGCCAAGGAGCTCGTCCACAACGTCAAGTTCCTCAACATCACCTGCGCTCCCGAGGGCAAGCTCGCCGTTGAGTCTGCCGATGATCCCAACGCGTTGACGCTGCTCATTCCGCGCGCCAACGACAAGGGCTTCGCCATGACCGGTTCTTATTCCTGCATGACCCTGCTCTCCACCCTTATTTTCGACACTGCCTCTGACGAGCAGAAGGCCGAGTGGGTCGAGACCATCGCCAAGATGGGCGAGGAGGTCATCGCTCGTGAGCCTGAGATCGCCGATTACCTGGCTGGCGACTTCAACCGCGTGACCTACTTGGGCTCTGGCTCCTTCGGTGGCCTTGCCCAGGAGAGCCAGCTCAAGATCCTCGAGCTCGCTCACGGTCTGGTCGCTACTTCCTACGACACCTCCATGGGCTATCGTCATGGACCTAAGTCCTTCGTCGACGATAAGACGCTCGTCTTCGTGTTCGTCAACAACGACGCCTACACCCGTCAGTACGACATCGACATCCTCAACGAGATCGGTGGCGACAAGATCGCTCAGCACACCGTCGCCGTTCAGCAGGAAGGTGCCACCGTCTATGAGGGTGAGTCCTTCACCTTTAAGGGCTACGAGGCGCTTCCCGAGGGCTACCTTGCTCTGCCGTTCGTGATGTTTGCCCAGGCTATCAGCCTGCTCAACTCCGTGCGCGTGGGCAACACGCCCGATACGCCGAGCCCCACCGGCACGGTCAACCGCGTGGTTAAGGGCGTGACGATTCACCCCTTCACCGCTTAATCGCGTCCCCCTGTAAGGGCGCCCGTCCGCTCATAACGGCGGGCGGGCGCTTTTTGTTTTTACATGGACCGGGTATAAGTATCACCACGGTCAACTGCTCTAGAAGCAAGGAGTGCATATGAGCACGTACGCAATTAAGGCTGACAAGTTCTTCTTGCCGGCAGGCCCGCAACTGGGCGGCTATCTTATGGTCGAGGATGGCGTCTTTGGCGCCTGGCAGGCCGACGAGCCCTCTTGCGAGATTAAGGACTACACGGGATCGTGGATCGCACCGGGTATGGTCGATACTCACATCCATGGCTTCTACAACCACTCAACTACCGATAACGATCCCGAGGGCATCGATATCAGCTCGACCGAGCTCGCCCGTCGTGGTACCACCAGCTGGCTGCCCACGACGTTCACCGATGGCGTCGAGCAGATCAAGGACGCCTGCGCCGCTATCGCTCAGGCGGACGAGGGTCGCGGCCCCGACTTCTGCGGTGCTCGCATTCAGGGCATCTACTTGGAGGGCCCCTTCTTTACCATGAAGCACGTGGGCGCGCAGAACCCCGCTTATCTTATCGATCCCTCCGAGGAGGTCTTCGATCAGTGGCAGGAGGCTGCGGGTGGTCGTATCGTTAAGAGCGCCATGGCGGCCGAGCGCGACGGTGCCGCTGCTTATGCGGCTGCTCTGAATGCCAAGGGTGTGGTGACCAGCATCGGTCACTCCGACGCCACCTACGATGAGTGCATCGCCGCCATCAACGCCGGTGCCAGCTGCTTTACGCATACCTATAACGGTCAGCGCGGGCTGCATCACCGTGAGCCCGGTGTCGTGGGCGCTGCCATGTCCACGCCCGAGACCTACGCCGAGATCATCTGTGACGGCAAGCACGTAAACCCTGCCGCCATCAAGGCGCTGCTGCAGGCAAAGGGCTGGCAGCACACGGTGCTCATCACCGACTGCCTGGGTTGCGGCGGCATGCCCGAGGGCAGCTACACCAGTGGTGGCATGGACGTCATCATGAAGGACAACCTGTGCTGGCTCGCCGACGGCAAGAGCATTGCCGGCTCGGTGCTCACGCTTGCCCAGGGCGTCAAGAACATCGTCGACTGGGGCATCGCCAGCGCCGATATCGCCATTCGCATGGCAACCGAGGTGCCGGCACGCTCCGCGCACATCGAGGGTAAGTGCGGCAGCATCATGCCGGGTCGCGACGCCGACTTTGTCGTGTTCGACCATGAGCTCACCCTCGTCGAGACGTATGTTGGCGGCCAGAGCGTCGGCAACGCCTTTACCGAGTAACGATAGAAAAAGACGGCGGGCCCGAATCTGCTCGGACCCGCCGTATGGGTTAAACGCTCAAAAGCACCTTCACAGTTACAGCTTGTTAGCGATCTTCTTTGCCGTGCGCTTGACGCCGGCCACAAGACCTCCCGCAGGATGCTCCTTTTCGTAGGCTAGACGCTTCTCACGCTTGGCGTACTCTTCGACGATGATGTCGCCATACTCGTCTTCGATCTTGTCGAAGAAGTCGACGGCGCCCTTAATTTCCTCGGCGGTCGGGTGTCCCTTTTGGACACCGCCGGCGAGCTTGAACGGCCCCCACGTATCAAAGCCGGGGCAGCCGTAGACACCCATAAAGATGGCCTGCCTCATGCGGCAGATGCCATCGATATCCTTGCCGTACCACTTGTTTTTGCCACCGTAGGTCATAAGGCCAAACACCTTGTCCTGCGGCTGCAGCACGTTCGTGAGCACGCGTGCCATGTCCTTGTCGATCTCGGAGTAATAAATGCCCGTGGCGACGCCGATCAGATGGTATTCGTGCAGGTCGGGGTACTCGTTTTTACCGAGCGCCTTGACGTCGAGGGTATCGATCTCGGGGTGTGCCTCGACGATGGCGTCCACGAGCTTTTTCGTATTGCCGTGATGGCGCGAGGCGTAGAGGATGATGGTTCGCATAAGAAGGCCTTTCAGCTGTAATTGCATCAATGTCTGTATGGTACCCCGTTGCATGGCTGGGATACCGGACGTATCGATGAACGTGCGGGTTTGTCCTTTGGTCAGGGCCGAGACGGGTTCTTGCGAGCAAAAAAGCAGTTGTTCGAAAGGATGGGCAATGGAATACGCTCTCTCCAACGATTCGATTTCTATTAAGGTGTCCACGGCTGGCGGTTCGTTTACCTCGATCGAGGCTGGAGGTCGCGAGTATCTGTGGCAGGGCGATCCCGCCGTGTGGTCCGGCCAGGCACCGATTTGCTTCCCGATTTGTGGAGGCTTGCGCGATAACAACGCCATGACGTTTGCCGGGCATCATGTAAAGCTCGCTCGCCATGGGTTTGCGCGCAAACAGGAGTGGAAGCTGCTGAGCCAGAGCGAGAATGAGCTGGCGATGTGCCTGGCTTCGGAGGATAACGCCGCGCTGCTGAGCGATTATCCGTATCCCTGTCTCTTATACACATCTCCGAGCCCACGAGACTACGCTGCATCTCG
>ENA-OXEK01000204-OXEK01000204.1-human-gut-metagenome-genome-assembly--contig:-NODE-204-length-19775-cov-8.761613_pt1 | contig 19775 bp, 15 predicted proteins | sample MGYA00249825_ERZ652244 | MGnify/ENA primary metagenome ERZ652244 (study PRJEB26925, sample SAMN05826968) | human gut metagenome | biome: ENVO:2100002; feature: ENVO:00000062; material: ENVO:00002003...
GCTCGGAGATGTGTATAAGAGACAGCTCCGGGACGACGGCGCGTGACCTTGACCTCGCCATCCGAGACCTGATCGGCCACGGAGGGCACCGAGGGCTTCTGCTGCGCGCCCGAGGAATGGCGACGGCGCGGACGCGGCGCGCGCTCCTCCTCGCCACGTGACTTGCCGCCCTTGTCGGCAGGCGCATCGGAACCCGAACCACCCTTGGAAGCGGCACCAGCCTCGCGAGCAGCTGCGGCGCGGAAGGCGTCCTCGCGCTCCTCGCTCGACAGATGACGGCGGCGGCGACGTGTGGGGTTCATGCCACCGCCGCGATTCTGCTGCTGGGGCTGCTGAGCCTCACGCTCGCGGGAAGCGTTCTTGCCTGCATCTGCAGCCTCGCCGGCATCGCCCGAGCCCGCGCGCTTGCGGCGGCGACGGCCACCGGCGGCCTCCTCGGCCTCGGGCGCCTCGGCCTTGCCGCGGCCCTTTCCGCGGCCACGGCCCTCGCCCTGACCCTGACCGGCGCGAGCATCGGATTCAGCATCGCGACGACGGCGCTTGGGCATCGACGTGCCGGCCAGACGGTCGGCACTCGACAGGCCATCGCCCACGTCGACGCCGTTTTCGCGATCGAGCTCCATGAGCGCCAGGCGCATCTCGGGCGACTCGATGCGTTCGAGCACGTCGCGCGTCACGCAATCGGGGCGGCAGTTGCAGCCCTGCTCGGCGGCCTTCTTTTTGCAGCCCTCCGAGCACGTCATATCGGCCAGGTTGACCTTAAAGACTTTGCCGCTCTCCAAGCGCAGCACCAGCTGCTCACGCGGCGTGTCATATTCCTGGATACGCGCCTTGCCAAGCGGCGTATCGATGAGCGTCTTCTTTTTAGGGGCACGGCTCTTAAAGTCCTTGTACGCCTCGAACTCATAACGCAGGCAGCACATCAGGCGGCCGCAAACGCCGCTAATCTTGGACGAGTTGAGCGGTAGGTCCTGCTCTTTTGCCATGCGAATTGAGACGGGCTCAAACTGTCCGCCAAAGCGCGTACAGCAGAGTTCCTGTCCGCACAGGGCATAGCCGCCCACCAGGCGGGTCTCGTCGCGCACGCCGATCTGGCGCATATCGACGCGAATGTGCAGCGTCGAGGACAGGTCCTTGACGAGCTGGCGAAAATCGACGCGCTCCTCGGCCGCAAAGTAGAACACGGCCTTCTCGCCGCCAAACAGGTACTCGACGCCCACCGGCTTCATCTCGAGGTCGAGCTCCTTGACCAGGCGGCGGAAGTCGACCATGGCCTCGTCGCCCTGGATGGCCAGGTCGTCGGCAAGCTGCAGGTCGATGTCGCTCGCCACGCGCAGCACGGGCTTGAGCGGCTGACCGATCTCGTCTTGCGGCACCTCAAAGGGATCGGCCGTGACCAGGCCGATCTCGGTTCCGCGCTCGGTGGAGCAAATGGCATAATCGGCCTCGAGGATATCCAAATCCTGCGGATCGAACCACAGGTCGCGCGAGGCATAGGTAAACTTAACGGGTACGACTAACGGCATTTCAGTGCCTTCCTGATATCGAACAGCATGACCTCGATGGCCAGCTGGGGAGTAACGTTTCTAGCGATGTTGCGTTCGGCGGTTGCGACTGCCTCGAGCGCCCGCGTGGCGCCCGCAACATTCGTCGCGGCGGCAAGCCGACCGATCGTGTCGCGCACGTCTTCGTTCACCACGTCAGCCGCCTCGTCCTGAAGTGTCAGCAGCACGTCGCGCATGAGCGTCCGCGCGCTCGCCAGCGCTTCCATGATACCCGAACGCTCGCGCGCGTTGAGTTCGCGCTTGTTGCGGTCCTCAAGCTGCTTCAATGCTCCACGCGACAGGTAGTCGGCATTTTGCTCGAGCACCTTTTCCTGCGTGGACTTGACCTCGGCGAGCGGCGCCTTAACGGCGACGATGAGCGACTTGGCGCGGCTGAGCACGTCGGCCTCGTCGGCGGCGATGAGCGAATCGATGGCGCGAACCATCTGACGGCGGGCGTCCTGGCGCTCGGCGCTCTTGAGGAACTCGATGCCACGCGTGGGGCTTCCCGCTACTGCGACGGCCATGCGGCAACGCGCAGGGTCCTGACCGGTGGCGCGGCTCACGGCCTGCGCGGCGACGGCGGGCGACACCAGCCGAAACGGCACACACTGGCAGCGGCTCACGATGGTAGGCAGCATCACGTCTGCTGAGGTGCCCAGCAAGATAAACATAACGCCCTCGGGCGGCTCCTCGAGTGTTTTGAGCAGTGCGTTGGCGGTGTTAGCGCGCAGCTGCTCGGCACGGTCGATGATGTAGACCTTGGCCTTGGCGCGGATGGGCGCCAGCGGCACGTCGTCGAGCAGCTCGCGGGTCTGGGCAATGAGGTAGCCCGTGGCGCTCTCGGGCGTGTAATAGTGCACGTCGGGATGTGTGTGCCGCGCAACGCGCACGCAGCTGTCGCATGCGCCGCAGCCGTCCTGCTCGCACAGGAAGGCCTGGGCGAGCGCCCATGCGGCATCGAGCTTGCCGGCGCCGGGAGTGCCCAAAAACAGGTAGGCGTGCGATGCGCGACCGCTGGCGACGGCATTGGTCAAAAAGTCGCGCACGCGTTCCTGAGTGTCAAGCTTGGCCAGCAGGCTTGCCTGAGCGGGGGCCATGTTACTCGGCCTCCTTGGCAAGCGCGGCGGCGACGGCGTCCTGAGAAATGTCGAGGCCGCAGGCGCGAACCTGCTCGACCGTCTGCGCGAAGACGTCCTCGATGGACGCGGTCGCGTCGATGAGCTTTACGCGGTTTGGTTCCTCGGCGGCGATGGCGCAAAATCCCTGGTAGACACGCTCTTGGAAGGCCATGCCCTTAGCCTCCATGCGATCTGCCGCACCGCGGTCGGCCATGCGCAGCGCCGCCTGCTCGGGCGTGATGTGATAGACGAGTGTGAGCGCCGGGTGCGTCCCCGCGACGGCCAAGTTGTTGGCATCGCGCACTATCTGGCGATCGAGGCCATCGGCAAACGCCTGATAGCAAGTTGTGGAATCGTAGAAGCGGTCGCACAGGACCACCTTGCCGGCAGCAAGGGCAGGCGCGATGACCTCGTGCACCAGCTGGGCACGGGCGGCCTCATACAGCAGCAGCTCGCAAGTGTCGCCCATCGCCGTATTGGCGGGGTCGAGCAGCAGAGCACGGATCTTTTCGCTGATGGCGGTACCGCCCGGCTCGCGCAGGCTCACAACCTGGTAGCCGGCAAGGTCGAGCGCGCGGGCAAGCAGGCGCGCCTGCGTGGACTTGCCGGCGCCATCGACGCCCTCGAGCGTAATGAAGCTATGTTGAGCGGGCTCAAAAGCCATGGGCGCAGCCCCTTCCTACAAGGCGCGTAAATGCAGATATATCAACCAAGCCATGATACCCCAGTGCTCGGTGCGTCCCCAATGGCTAAAGGTGCCTTTCCAAAGTTGCGGTGAAATAGGGACTGATTGAAGCTCCGAGACCGCCAAACAGTCCCTATTTCACCGCAACTTATGATGGGGAATTTTGGACGCTGGGTATAATCGTCGTATTGCACTGAAATGTGGCGAAAGGAGTGGCAATGTCTCGGTATTGCGCCTCGTGCGGCAAACTTCTTGCAGATGATGCCAAGTTCTGCACCTCGTGCGGTGCACCCGTTGAGCAAACAACCGCGAGCGATAGCCAGCCCGCTTTTGAGCAGACCGGTTCCCTCGATACGCCGCAAGCCAAGGCGGACGACCCCCTCGCCTATCGCCCCGACCCCGCCGCAGGCCCCGCGGCCGTCGAGACCACGCAGCGCATACCCGTCGCGAGCGGCTCGCCCCAACAGCAGCCGGCTCCCGCATACGCGCCCGCTTCGCCACAGACCCCCGCTCCCAAAAAGAGCGGCACCGGGCCGCTTATCGCCGTTATCGTTGTGCTGGTGGCGATCATCATCGCCCTGGTCGTTTTCTTTGTGATCAAGCCTTTCGACAACGCCGCCACGCAGACGACTGCCGAGGTAGCTAAGCTGCACCATGACGTCGACGACGATGACCTAAAGCCTCTCGGCGATCCCAACAGCCTGTACGACGATGATGACGATGACGACGAGGATGGCGGCGAAGCAACGCTCTCCGAGCAGAACCTCTACCGTCGCCTGAGCGAATACTACGACCTGCTCGAAGACCTCGATAGCCAGGTCCGTGGCTGCGCGCAGAACTTCAACGGCAGCTATCTGGAAGAGGATCGAACCACCCGTCAAAATCTCGCCGACGTCGCCGAGCGCACGGAGGACACCATCGAGCAGTATTACGACATCGTCGAGGACCTAGACGTCCCGACGAGCTCCAAGAACTACAGCTCCTGGAAGGACATCATCGCCTTGTACGACGACCTGGACCACCGCATTGACGCAATCTGTGACGCCTGGGAAATCAGCCTGAAATACGCCAAGCCTGCGGACCACAAGAATGAGATCGTGGCGCCGCTGTCACGCGACAACGTGGCGGGCACCAATGACAATAAGTACCGCCTAGACTTTGAGGAGCGCTATCCCGGCGCCAAGCCCGTCGAAGTGAACTAGCGCTTTGTCGTTCCCGAGCCGGCAGTTAGGGACGTTCCTAAACTGCCGGCAGAAAAGGAACGTCCCTAACTGCCGGATAAAAAACGAGCGAGGATTTTGAGGTCCTCGCTCGTTTTTGTTTTAGGTGATGTTTCGACCGTGCGGCTACTTGTCGGCAGCGGTCTTTTTGGTAGTCGACTTCTTGGCCGTCGTCTTTTTGGCGGTCGTCTTCTTGGCAGCAGTCTTCTTTGTCGCCGTGGTCTTCTTCACCGTGCTCGCCTTAGTCGTGGTCTTACGGCCGCGGGCGGGTTTCTTCTCCTTGGTCGGGCAGTCCATGTTGACGCAGATACGCCACGGGCCGCGCGCCGTATTGACCACCACGATGGGGGCGCCGCACTCGGGACAGGTCTCGCCCGTCGCCTCGAGCTTGCCACGCGCCGGCAGCGGATAGCTCACGCCGCAATCGTCATAGTTGGTGCAGCGGATAAAGCGTTTGCCGCTCTTTTCGCTCTTGTGCGCGATCAGGTCGCCATGGCGTCCGGCCTCGGCGCACACCTTGCACTCGCCCACCTTAAGGTCGGGTTCGTAGTTGGTGGGGCACGTCGGGTTCACGCAGATCTCGAAAGCTTTCTGGCGGAACGGCTGGCACTTAATGCGCGGCGCACCGCACTCGGGACACACAGCGGCCTCGCCCTCAAGCGGGCTCACCTTGACGCCGCTCGGCACCGGATAGGTCACATCGCAGTCGGGCCAGCCCATGCAGCCGATAAAGCTGCCGCGGGTCTTGGCGCTCGTCTTCATGACCAGGTCCTTGCCGCACTTGGGGCAGGCGCCCACGCGCGCATCGGCCGTGACGGCGTCGCTGATGGCGTCGCCGAGCTCCTGGGTGTGCTTGAGCAGCTCGTCGAGCACGCCGGCCAGCAGCGCGCGCGAGTGTGTCACGACATGCTCTTCGGTGTCCTCGCCGCGCTCCACGCGGGTCATGTCGCCGTCGAGCTCGCTGGTCATATCGGGGCTCGTGATGCGCGGGGCAAACTGCGTCAGCGCGTCGATGATGGCGATGCCCAGCTGGCTCGGCTCAACGGGATCATTTTTGAGATAGCGCACGGCATACAGGCGCTCGATGATGCTCGCGCGCGTGGACTTGGTACCCAAGCCGCGCTTCTCCATCTCCTGCACGAGCTTGCCCTGGCTGTAGCGCGCGGGCGGCTCGGTCTGCTTGGCCTCGAGCTTTATGTCGAACACGTCGACCGTATCGCCCTGCTCCAGCGGCGGCATCTGCTCGTCGCGCTTGAGTCCATACGGGTACGCCTCGCGGAAACCCGGGGTCACGAGTACGTCGCCCGAGGCCACAAACGGCTCACCGTTCACATCAAGCTCGAGCTTGGTGTTCTCGATGGTCGCGGGCCCCATGAGCGTCGCCAGGAAGCGACGGGCGATGAGGTCGTAGAGCTTGCGCTGGCCGCCGTCGAGCGTGGACGGATCGCCCTCGCCCGTGGGATAGATAGGCGGGTGGTCGGTGGTCTCGACCTTGCCGCGCGTGGGCTTCATGGGACCGGCGAGTACCTTTTTGCACACGGGCGCCAGCGCCGGATTAATCTTTGCCAGATCGCTCACCACGGCGCCCAAATCGAGCGTCGCAGGGTACACGGTATTGTCGACACGCGGGTAGCTGATGAGACCGGCCATGTAGAGGGACTCGGCGATGCGCATCGTACGCGCAGGCGAGATGCCCTCGGCCGCGGCGGCAGCCTGCAGCGAGGTCGTCGCAAACGGCGTGGGCGGCTGCTGCTTACGCGAGCGCTTGGTCACCGCGGCAACGGTCGCCATCTTGGCGCCGTCGACGTGACCATACGCCGTCTCGGCAGCATCTTTGTCGGTAAAGCGCGCCGTTTTGTGCGCAATCTTAAAGCGATCGTCCTCGGCAGCGCCCTGCGCGGCACCCATGCCGCGAATCTGCCAGTAGTCCTCGGGCACAAACGCCATGCGCTCGCGCTCGCGCTCGACCACCAGGGCGAGCGTCGGCGTCTGCACGCGACCGGCAGAGCGCACGTTACCAAAGCCGCCAAACTTGGCGAGCGTCAGGTAACGCGTGAGCACCGCGCCCCAAATGAGGTCGATGTGCTGGCGGCTCTCGCCGGCGTCGGCCAGATTCTGGTCGAGCGAGACGAGATTATCGAAGGCCTGCGTGATCTCGGCCTTGGTAAACGAAGAGTATTGGGCGCGGGCAACCGACAAGTCCGGCGCAACCTCGCGCACCTTGTTGAGAGCGTCCGAGCCGATCAGCTCGCCCTCGCGATCGAAGTCCGTGGCGATGATAACGCTGTCGGACTTTTTAGCGAGGTTCTTGAGCGAACGAATGAGCTCCTTCTCGGCCGGTAGCTTAATGACGGGCGCCCAGGTGAGATACGGCAGACTCTCGAGCTTCCAGCCCTTGATGGAGATACCATCGGCAAGGAACGGCTTGCGCTTGGTGTCGTACGGCGGGCGGGCCAGGCCATCGGGCATATCGGCCGGCAGCATCTCGCCGTCCTCGGTCACCGAATACCAGCCCAGTTTTTTATCGAACAGCACGCTGTCGCAAAAATCGGGCGCCAGGATGTGACCGGCAAGGCCGATGGTCACGCACTCCTCGCCCTTCCACTCAAAACGGTAGATGGCGGTGTTGTACACCTTGTCCTTTTTGGGCTTACCCGTGGACAGCCGCTCGGCGATTTGACGCGCGGCGTCGTTTTTCTCGGCGATGATGAGCTTCAAAAGAGGCTCCTATCTCGTATCACTGCGGCTACGCCCGCCCGTATGGCGGCCGACTTACGCCCTTGCTTGCTCAATCTGCCCGATGAGCCAATCGCACCAGGCATCCATGCCCTCGCCCTTGCGCGCACTCACGGCAAACCGCGGCGCCTGCGGATTGAGGTCATCGAGTGTCTTAGTATACCTATCCATGTCAAAATCGAAAGCCGGGGCCACATCGACCTTGTTGAGCAGCTGTGCGCCGGCGTGTTGGAAGATGCCCGGGTACTTGATGGGCTTGTCGTCGCCCTCGGGCACCGAGAGGATCATGATGGACAGGTTCTCGCCCAAGTCAAAGTCGACCGGGCAGACCAGGTTGCCCACGTTTTCGATAAAGATGACGTCAATGTTTTCCAGACCCACCGCCTGGTCGAAGGCGTCGACGGCCTCCATGATCATGTTGCCCTCGAGGTGACACAGGCCGCCCGTGTTGATCTGGATGGCGGGCATGCCGGCTTCCTTCATGGTAATGGCGTCGACATCCGAGGCGATATCGCCCTCGATGACGGCGCAACGCAGGCCGGCCTTGTCACGCAGGCGCTCGTTGGTGCCCAGAATCGTAGTGGTCTTGCCCGAGCCAGGGCTCGACAGCACATTGATCACATAGGTGCCCGCCTCATTAAATCGCTGACGCAGCTGATCTGCCAGGCGCTCGTTGCGCGACAGAATCGGCGATGCGACATCAATCGTTTTCTCGGCCATATTCGGCACTCCTTAACTTCTAACATTTTTACCCCGTTCCCAGGTGGCTGGTGGGCTAATCGTCGGGGGTTTCGATTTCGATACTGGCGATGTCGAGCTCGCGGCCGTGCAGCAGGCGCACGTTGGCGCCGCCACAGTGGGGGCAGCGGCAATGGAAACGGTCGTGCTCAAAGACCTCGCCGCAGTCCAGGCACTCGCTTTGTGGATGGACTTCCTCCACGGCAAGCTCGCAGTCGCACATGAGCGGATCCTCGTCGCGAAACGTTTCCCACGCAAAATCGAGCGCCTCGCGCACGACCTCGGTCATATCCCCGATACGCAGCGTTACCAAAACGGCGCGCGAGGCCCCCGCCCCACGCGCCGCGCGAATCACTGTATCGAGTATGCCGTTGACAATGCCAACCTCGTGCATACCGATTTACTCCTCGTCGTCCTCGTCGTCCGAGAACAGGTCCAGACGGCTCACGAACAGGCCCTCCTTGCCCTCGCGCGCGGTGATGACCACGCGGGCGATGGCGAGCGAGATCTCGTAGAGCGAGAGCAGGGCACCGTACATAAGACCCAGCGTAACGGGCGAGCCGTCGGGCGTAATCACAGCCGAGCCCACGAGCAGGCCAACGTATACGTAACGCCAGGCGCTGCGGAAGGCCGCGTAGGACACGAAGTGGAAAACGGACAGGTAGAAGATGATGAGCGGCAGCTCAAACGCCACACCAAAGCCGATCATAAAGAGCAGCTCCATGTTGACGTAGTCCTCCAGATTGGGCCACGCCGTAGCGACGGCCGAGGTCTCGCCGATGAGCCACTCAAAGCCTGCCGGGATAATGATGAAGTAGCAAAAGATGGCGCCCAGGAAAAACAGCACCGTCGAGGTGAGCACCGTGGGCACGACCCACTTGCGCTCGTTGGGGCGCAGCGCCGGCAGGAAAAATGCCAGGATCTGCCAGATGATCATGGGCGTGCACATGACCACGGCCATCTTGATGGCCAGCGAGAAGCGCAAGCCAAAACCGCCGAGCGTGGTGGTGATGTAGAACTTACCGTCCGGCACAAAGGAGCGGATGGGGTCTTTCAGGATGTCGAGCACCACGGGCGTGGCGAAATACAGCACGATGGCTGCGGCAAATACCGACACGACCACGATGGTCAAGCGGCGACGGAGCTCTCCCAGATGATCGAAGAGCGGCATTCGCGCAGGTCCGATAGGCATTACTCATCGCCTCCCTTCGGGGCGTCGGCGGCAGCGGTGTCGTCCTCGGCTTCGAGCTCGCGGGCAAGCTGGTCGACGACGGCCTTGCGCTTGCGGGGACGACGGGCATAGAGATCGGCCGTTGTGGGCTCTGCCGGCTCGGGCTCCGACTCTGCAGCGGAAGCGGACTCGGCAGCGGCAGGCTCGGGCTCGGCGCCCTCGGTCGCAGGCTCCTCGGCAGCGCTCTCGCCCTCAACGGCACCCTCGTTTGCGGCCTTCTCGGCAGCAAGACGGGCGCGACGCTCGGCAAAGGTCTCCTTCTTGGTGGGCGCTGCCGTCTCGGCAGCATCCTCGTCCGCATCGGAATCGTCATCGACGGCAGCCTTCTTGGGCTTGACCGGGGCCGACGCGGCCTCGCTTACCGGATCGATGATCTCGGACTGAACAACAGCCGTCATCTTTTCCTGCGTCTCGCGGAACTGACGGATAGCACGGCCGATCGTGCGGCCCATCTGCGGGAGCTTATCCGGGCCAAACAGCAAAAAGCCGAAGACCACGATGATCGCGAGCTCACCCTCTCCAATACCAAACACACATACCTCCAAGGCTCGATGTGAGTCGAGCCCGCACCGCGCCATTCGGCCGGAACTCGTCTATACATTCGGTCAAGTATAGCGCTCGGACGCCAAAACGTCCGAGCGCATCACAAACATATGCCATACGGCACGCCCTTTTGGGGGCAATGATTATGCAGCGGTGATCGAAATCTCCTGGTCGACACCCAACAGCTGAACCACGCGCATCACCGGGGGCTGCACATTGGTGCAGCTAAAGCGCTTGCCGTGGTCGACCGCGTGGTGTGCAGCTCCCACGAGCACGCCAATGCCCGTCGAATCGATGTAGCTCACCTGGGCAAAATCGAGCTCAACGGCCTCAGTAGGCTGCTCGAGCGCCAGGTCGATGGCATTGCGCAGGCTATCGGCGTTAGAGATATCGATCTCGCCGGTTACCTTAATGGTGTAGAGCTCTGGCGTGGGGTTGGTGGAAATACCCAAATCCATGTATACGCTCCTTTACGTATCGAAAGTGCGGATAGTACGGGAAGCCGCGCGTTAGGCGCGCTCGGCACGCGCAAGCTCGGCAGCGACCAGCTTTACGGCCAGTACCAGCACATCGAGCGCGGCCTCCAGGTCCTCGACCGTGGGATAGCTCGGCGCGATGCGGATGTTGGTGTCGCGCGGGTCCTTGCCATAGGGCCAAGTGGCACCGGCCGGCGTGAGCTTGACGCCCAGGTCGGCGCAAAGCGCGGCGACCTTTTTGGCCGAGCCCTCGGGACCATCGAAGCTTACAAAGTAGCCGCCGCGGGGGTGCGTCCAGGTGGCACAGCCCGTGTCGCCCAAGCCCTCGGTGAGCTTGCGCTCGACGGCCTCAAAGCGCGGGCGCAGGAACTCGGCATGCTTTTTCATGTGCTCCTTGACCGCCTCGATGGTGGGAAGGAAGCGCACGTGACGCAGCTGGTTGAGCTTGTCGGCGCTGATGAGGCCGGCCTTCAGGCGCTTGGAGAACTCGGCGATGACCGCGGGGCTCGCACCGATAAAGCCGATGCCGGCGCCCGGGAAGGTGATCTTGGACGTCGAGGCAAAGGCCACCACGCGATCCTCGGTGCCCGCCGCCCGAGCGAGGTCAAAGATGCTTGCGAGCTCGTCTGTCTCGTCGTACAGGTCGTGCACACAGTAGGCGTTGTCCCAAAAGATGCGGAAATCGGTCGCGGCCGTGGGCATCTCGACCAGGCGGCGCACAGTGCCCTCGCTAAAGGTGATGCCCGTGGGGTTGGAATACTTGGGCACGCACCAGATACCCTTGATGGAATCGTCGGCGGCAACGAGGCGCTCGATCTCGTCCATGTCGGGGCCGCTGTCGGTCATCGCGACGGGGACGTTCTCGATGCCCAAGTCGGCGGTGATGCCAAAGTGGCGATCGTAGCCGGGAACGGGACACAGGAACTTGACCTTCTTGCCGTCGTGTGCGGCCTCGTAGGCGTCCCAGGGCTCGCTACCGCACGAACCGCAACGCCAGAACATGCCGGCGATGTCATGCTCGATCAAAAGGCTCGACGAACCCAGCACGAGCGTCTGCTCGGCGGGGCAGCCCAGGAACTCCCCTGCCAACTTGCGTGCCGAGGGAATGCCCTCGAAGCAGCCATAGTTGGAGCAGTCGACGCTGCCGTCGTGCAGATCGGCGTCGGCGTTGAGGATATCGAGCATGGGGCGCGAGATGTCCACCTGGGCGGGCGACGGCTTGCCGCGGGCCATATCGAGCGCCAGGCCCTTGGCCTTGACCTCGGCGACCTCGGCTTTGAGCGCCTCGATGGCGGCATCGAGTTCGGTGGTCTCCATCTTCTGGTAGATCGTCTGCATGGGTGCGACCTTTCGCGAAGCGGTACATTGCAGTTCTTCTAAGTATAGACCGCCACCGTCGAAACGTTATGAAGCCGTGATAGATTAAGTCCATCGCAATGAATTACGAATCGCCGCGCATGCCGGCGCGGGCGCCCAAGGAGGCACTATGGAGTACGGATCGTTCCAGGCCGAGGAATTCGGCGACCTGCAGCGCCTGGTCGACGGGCTGTTTTACGACCGCCACGCCATAGACCGTCTGGATCTGATCGTACAGGCCGAAATCTTGGACCTGGCGCCCGATCTCATGGAAATCGTCAACCTGCTACCGCCCGGCTATTACGACCGCCAGTCACTTTGCGACCAGCTCAACTCCGCCTTGGCCGCCCACGGCTGGGGCGCCATCTACGGCACCGTGGAATAAGCCTCGAGGCCGACGATTTGGCCCGTTTCCCGACCCTGGCGTGGCTTGTTTTAGGGCTTGTGGCCAAAAAAGGGCAAATATGAGTACTGTTACCTTTTTAGTAGCAGTGATTTTTGGTCGAAATCGGCAAAACTGGACTTGAAACTCCCTAGTCACCGTCAACCAGCGCCGAATTGGAAGTCGATGCTCACTCATTAACGTACAGTTCTTATAACTTTGTTCATTATTTTCCACACCTAAAATGAAACGCCGTTTGTGACAGTACTCACAAACGGCGTTTTTTGACCACGGGGGTGTCTGGCAGAGGGCCAGTAGCACCCGGATCCGAGTTTCGAACGCATCCAAACCGGTTCTGGTGTCTGTTTTCGAACTTTTACTCGTCCTTGGGCGCGGGGTGCTTGCAGATCACACTCATATAGATCATGCCAAGTACGGCCGCGGTGACAGAGCCGGCGAGAATAGCGGCCTTGGCGGCCAGAACCTCAAACTGGGCCGTCGGGAAGGCAAGGCCGCTGATGAGAATCGACATGGTAAAGCCGATGCCGCCCAGAATGCCCACACCGGCAATCATGTGCCAGTTGACATTGCGCGGCAGCTCGCAGGCCCTAAGCTTAACCAGGGCAAACGTCATGCCAAAGATACCGATCGGCTTACCCAGCAGCATGCCAAAGTACACGCCGAGCGTCACCGGGTCGGTGAGCAGCGTGCTCATGTCCACGCCCACTAGGCGAACCTGTGCGTTGACGAACGCAAAAATCGGCAGGATCACAAAGTTGACCGGCGTGGAGATCAGACGCTCCATGCGAATGAGCGGCGGGGTCACGCGGTGCATGACGCGCTCGACCTTGGTAGTCGAGACGGTAAAGTCATGCTGGCCCAGGATGTGTGCCTCGTCATCGTAGCGGTCATCGAGCAGCGGCAGGCACTCGCCCAACCAATCGGTGAGGCTATCGAGCTTGACGCCACACTTGGCCGGGATGGTAAAGGCCAGGATGACGCCGGCGAGCGTAGCGTGCACGCCGCTCTTGAACATGCAGAACCACAACAGCAGACCCAGTACCGAATACGGGGCAAGGCGGTAATGCTGCGTCTTGTTGAGCCACACGAGCGCGCAGGTCACAAGCGCGGCGGCGCCCAACCAAAACGGATTGGGGCTTTGACCGTAGAAAATGGCGATGGCGGCGATGGAGATGAGGTCGTCGGCGATGGCGAGCGTCGAGAAGAACACGCGCACGCCGTTGGGCACACGGTTGCCCAAAAGCGACAGCACGCCCAGCGCAAAGGCAATATCGGTTGCCATGGGAATGGCCCAGCCGTTGTGCGCGCCGGCATGGTTAAAGATCAGGTAGATGCAGGCGGGAACGACGACGCCGCCCACGGCTGCCAGCATGGGAAGCATAGCCTGGCGCGGGTTCTTGAGCTCGCCAACTGTCATCTCGTACTTAAGCTCAATGCCCACCAACAAAAAGAAGATCGCCATGAGGAAGTCGTTGACGAAAAGCTCAACGGTGAGACCGGCCGTAAGGTTGCCCAGACCCACATACAGCGGGGTCTCCAAAAAGTGATGGATGGCCTCGTAGGCATCGGTGTTGGCGCAAATGACGGCGGCGATGGCGGCGAAGACCATGACGGCGGCGGAAATCGTGCCGTTCTCGGTGATGCGCTCCCAAATGTCATGGCGCTCAAAACGCTTGCGCTCACGGACGTTGAACAGCTGCTCGGGTGCTGCCATGGGCGGCTCCTTTCACGGGAAAGCTCCCGTCTTAAAAAAGCACGGCCCGCCCAAGTGGCGGCGCCGCGCTCTAACGTATTACGCTTGCATCTAGCCTACCCTGCACGACAGGCACGCAGGCGTGGCCGAAAAGCGGAACCACAGGTTGAACATTATTTGCTCAACGGCACGGGCACGCCTGTCCAAGAGACGACGCGGCGCCGCGCACAAAAAACGACCGGAGCGCGGGGTGTCCGCGGTCCGGTCGTAGCAGGTTACAAAACCTAGCAGGCGGCCATGATGGGGGCAGCGACCTGCTTCTTACGGGAGAGGACGCCCGGCATCCAGACGCCGTCGTGCTCGTCGGCAATGCCCAGGCCCTTCTGAGCAGCCTCGGTCTCGCCCTCGAGCAGGACCTGCGAGCCCTCCTCCATGATGTCAGTGATGCACAGGACGATGCCGTCGGCACCCTTCTCGGCGGCGTAGGCGCGCATGGCCTCGCGAATCTCGTCGATCATGCCGAGTGCGCGAGTCTTGTCGACAGTCTCGTACTGGCCGATGAGCAGCTTCTTGCCGGCAGGCTCGAACATCTTGATGTCGTTGCCGACCATCTCGGCTGCGGTGAAGGAGCCAGACGGACGGGTGAGGAAGACCTCCATGCCAAACTTGACCGGGTCGACGCCCACCTGCTCGCCGAGCTTGGCGGCGACGGCGCGGTCGACATCGGTGGTGGTGGGGCTCTTGAGCATGAGCGTGTCGGTCATCATGGCCGAGAGCAGCAGCTTGGCCTGGACGTCGGAAAGCTCAACGCCGAGCACGCCGGCGAGCTTGGTGACGATGGTGCAGCTGGAGCCCCAGGGCAGGCAGATGTAGTGCAGCGGGCCGGCGGTCTCGAAGTCGCCGATGCGGTGATGATCGACAACGCCAAAGACCGTGGCGTCCTTAAGGCCGGCGACGGACTGGGCAGACTCGTTGTGGTCGGTGAGGACGACGAGCTGACCAGCCTCGACGGACTCGATCACGCGGGGCTCGGCGATGCCGGCGTCGGCGAGCAGCTTGGCGGACTCGGCCGGAAGCTGACCAAGGGCGCAGGCCTCGTAGGTGTTGCCGGCATACTCAACCTGGTTGAGCAGCTGGGACAGGACGACGGCGCTCATGATGGCGTCGTTATCGGGGTTCTGGTGACCAAAGACAAGAACGTTTGCCATGGATATCCTCCACTTGATATGTGTACTTGGACGTAGCTATGGTAGCACGCCGATGCCGAGCCTTCGCAGACGGAAGGGCCACGGCATATTTTGGGGCGCAGGCACGGGGGCCAAGGCTGTCCCTTTTGCACCATGTTGGTGCAATGTAACCTGTCCCCCTTGCACCAGCTATTTACCGGCGGCGCGCAGAGCTACGTAGGCGGCACCGATGATACCGGCGTCGTTTCCGAGCGAAGCAACCTTAATGGGCGTCTCGCGCGAGGCGGAGAGCGCGTACTGCTTAAAGTGCTCGCGAACCTTGTCGAGGTAAACATCGGCCGAGGCGGAGGCGCCGCCGCCGATGAGGAACATCTCGGGGTCGACCACGTTGGCGATAAGTGCCAGGGCGCGACCGAGATAGTCGGCCATGGTATCGGCCGCGGCCAGCGCGAGCTTGTCGCCCTCGCGACAAGCCTGGAACACGTCCTTGGAATCGGAGGGGCCGGTCAGCTCGATGGGCTCGACGCCCGCCTTCTTGCACTCGGCAAGGTAGTTGCTCACCACGCCGGTGGCGCTGGAATACTGCTCCAGGTGGCCATGGCCGCCGCAGCCGCAGGTGCGCTCCTCGGCCGGGTTCAGGCACATGTGGCCAATCTCGCCGCCAGCACCCACAACGCCCGATACCACGTCGCCGTTAACGATAACGCCGCCGCCCACGCCGGTACCAATGGTGACCATCACCACGTTCTGTACGCCCTTGGCAGAGCCGAGCCAGGCCTCGCCCATAGCAGCAGCGTTGGCGTCGTTCTCGTACTTAACGACCGCGTCGGGGCAGTGCTCCTGGATGGCAATCTTGAGCTCGGGCAGGTTGATGGCGATGTTGGCCTTGACCTTGGCATCGCCCGATGCCGGGATGGGGCACGGAACGGCCAGGCCAATGCCCGACACAAAGGCACGCGGAATCTGGGCCTTGGCGACCACCTGGTCGATAGCCTCGGTCACCGCGGCAAAGCCCGCAGCGTCAACGATGGGAGGCGTGGGCACGCTGGCCTTAGCAAGCAGGTTTCCGTCCTCGTCGAACAGGCCCTCCTTGACCGAAGTGCCGCCGACGTCAATGCCGATGTAGTACTGCTTAGGTTCCATGGGAGCCCACCTTTCTCGTTTAAACATTGCCTGTATGGTACCGCTCCCAAGGCAAAAACCTACCAAAAAGGGACAGGTTTGTTTTGGTAGGTTTTATCCGGGGAAGCACAGAGTACGAGATTCGGTTCGCTGGGTGTTATATCGGTTCGGCCCCGTCCTCGGACCGATCATTTATCAACACGGCACTACTCAGATGTTTATCATTTAAAACGCTCTAATTTTACAAGCGGGGCGACTTTTAATTTTATCTTTCTCGAACTTTTCAATAACTCAATAGAGATACTTGGGTGTTAACTATACTTTCTTTTATACTCAATCAAGTTGGAAAGGAGGTTCCATGATTCCCAAATACGAGGCGATAGCTGCAGATATTCGTCGCACTATCGAGGATGGTGCTCTTAAACCGGGCGACAAGCTTCCCACCGTCGTTGAGTTCTGCGAGCTCTATAGCGTTTCCAAAATCACCGTCAAACGAGCTATTGAACAAATCACCGAGGAAGGCCTTATTACCAGCCGGCGCGGATCGGGTACCTACGTTAAGGACACGGCGGGACTTCCCGGACAGGCGTTTTTCCAGGGCAAAAACGACCGTGCCCAGGGCTTTTCGTATGAGCACCGCGGGGAGAAGGTTACCTCAGTGGTCTACGATTTCTCGATTGTTAATCCACCAGCGGACATCGCAGCCCAGCTGGGAATTGCCGAGGATGACTTTGCCTATCAGATCGTGCGCGTGCGTCAGGCCGACGAGAAGCCCATCGTTATCGAGTACACCTACATGCCCCTCGAGCTGATTCCAGGCCTTAAAAAGAAGGACCTGTACGAATCGCTCTATCGCTTCATCCGCGAGCAATGTGGCCTGAAGATTTCGAGCTTTCACCGTACCATTCGCGCCGTGGCAGCAACCGAGGAAGAAGCCGAGCGTCTGGACACCAAACCTGGCTCTCCCCTGCTCGAGCTCACCCAGATTGGCTTTTTGGACAGCGGTGCCGCCTTTGAGTATTCGACCTCGCGCAACGTTGGCGACCGCTTTGAGTTGCACAATGTAACGTTGGCGTAGGATTTTGTAGTCATACGGGCGCTCGTTTTGCGCCGCTTTGCGCGGCGCCCGCGCAACACAATGGAGGTATGAATATGTCCGATTTGATTAAACTGACGCCGATCTTCCGCAAGAAGATCTGGGGTGGTCGCCAGCTCGAAACCGTATTTGGTTACGACATTCCCGAAGGTCCCATCGGTGAGTTCTGGGCTATCTCGGCCCATCCCAACGGCGACTGCCAGATTGCTGGGGGACCGTACGCCGGCCACACGCTGTCGTGGCTGTGGGCCGAGCACCGTGAGCTTTTTGGCAATTGCGAGGGCAAGGAGTTCCCGCTGCTCATTAAGATTCTGGACGCCAAGGACGACCTTTCGATCCAGATTCATCCCAACGACGAGTACGCCGCCGAGCACGAGAACGGCAGCCTGGGTAAAACCGAGTGCTGGTACGTGCTGGATTGCGAGCCCGGCGCCACGATCATCGTCGGCCAGCGTGCTAAAGACCGCACAGAGGCCGCACAGATGATTAAGGACGGCCGCTGGGACGACATGCTCAACGTACTGCCGATCCACAAGGGCGACTTTTTCCAGATTGATTCCGGTACCGTTCACGCCATCAAGGCCGGCACGCTCATTTTGGAAACGCAGCAGTCGTGCGACGTGACGTATCGCCTGTACGATTACGACCGCCCCGGCACCGACGGCAAACTGCGTCCCCTGCACATTGAGCAGAGCCTCGACTGCATCGACTTTGATGCTCAGGCTCCGACCGACGGCACGGTGACCGCGCCCGAGGTGGACGGCGTGACCGAGCTCGAGTCCAACCCCTGCTACGCCGTCGATCGCGTGCGCGTCAACGGCAGCAAGACCCTCGACCAGCGCTGGCCCTTCATGTGCCTGTCGGTCATCGACGGCGAAGGCACCGTCTGCGGCGACCCCGTCCACAAGGGAAGCCACCTGCTGGCCCCGAGCACCGTCAGCTCCATCGACCTCGAAGGCAAGATGGAACTGATCATCAGCCACCTCTAGTTCGCACCAACAACCCAAACGCAACAAGGGGCTCCCCCGTTCATCAACGGAGGAGCCCCTACTCGTATCTATAAATCAGCCCACCCGGCTCTCCAGATCAAAAAGCGAACGAGCGGAGCGACGTTCGCAAACAACGTTATCTAAGGACCTGGGCGGGCGTATGGGACAACATCGATCGCGAGTTCCGCACGCAAAGGAGAGCACTTAATGTGCTCTCCGTCTTGCGCAGGACTGCCCGAGCAGGCGATGTTGCCCCATACGCCCGCCCAGGTCCGCCGGGATCACGACAGCTTGACGATCGGTGCAAAACCTTTCATTAGCTTTTTGGTCTGGCCGGTCTTCTCGAATTGGACCTCGATCATGTCTCCGGCGACCGAGATCACGGTGCCCGTGCCAAAGGTCTTATGACTCACGGTATCGCCCGCGGCAAAGTCCTGCGATGCGCTGGCGCGATCGACCTTGCGCTCCACCGTCGGCGACACCTTGGATGACGGCTTTTTGGCTCGCGGCGCGCCCGAGCCAAAGGTCGAGGCAACACGGCCGGCGTCGGGCGAAACCCCACGATGGCGCTCGGTGCCATAAGTGCTGCCGCCAAAGAAGTCATCGAAGCTCGATCCGCTGCGCGATCCAGAGCCGCCGGTCGAGCGCGTATGCGAGCCAAACACCTTGCCGCCATACATATCCGAGCCCATACCCGAGCCAAAGGTGCCGTGACGGTCGCCGCGCTTCTCCCAGCCCGTGCCCTCAAACCCGGCAGAACCGATACCGCTAAACTCGATGTCCTCAAACGGAATCTCGTTGAGGAAGCGCGAGCGCGGATTGGCAGAGGTCGAGCCGTAGGTGCGACGCGTGGCCGCATAGGTCAGGAACAGGCGCTTGCGAGCACGCGTGATGGCGACGTAGGCCAAGCGGCGCTCCTCCTCGAGCTTGCCCGGATCGTCACTACCGCCAAAATCGTGCACGTGCGGGAAGATACCCTCCTCCATGCCGGCCACGAACACCGCCGGGAACTCCAGGCCCTTGGCGGAGTGGATGGTCATCATGGTAATGGCATGCGTCTCGCCGGCCAGGGAATCCAAGTCGGAGCGCAGGGCTAGCCACTCCATGAGTGCCGGCAGCGCCTTACAGGTGAGCGGACCGTAGGTGCGCTCGATCTCGTCGGCATGCACGGCGCCCGCCGGCAGCTCAGTCGGCGCGGCATACGCGTTGCCCGCGATGGCGGCGGCCAGGGCATCCTGCGGAGAAAGCGCCGGAGCGGCCAGGCTATCGAGCGGATTGGAACCCGCGGCATCACGCGCGCCAACGAGCGCCTCAAACGAAGACACGGGCGCAGACGGGCCGGGCTCGGGCGCGGGCGCGCTCACCACAACGGGCTCGGGCTCAACGTCGGCGGGCACATCGGCAACACCAGCAGCGCGCAGCTCTTCCAAGCTCTCGAGCGTGCCTTCGATATCCTCGTGCGTCTCCTCAAATTCGGCAGCGACACCCAGGAATTCCTGGATGTTCTCGGCGCGGCTCTCGGACTCCATGGTGCCCTCGGCACGGAAAGCCTGCAGCAGGCCCGTCTTATCGACAATCATCTCGACCTGTCTCTTATACACATCTGACGCTGCCGACGAATAGCCTTGTGTAGAT
>ENA-OXEK01000205-OXEK01000205.1-human-gut-metagenome-genome-assembly--contig:-NODE-205-length-19546-cov-84.779026_pt1 | contig 19546 bp, 20 predicted proteins | sample MGYA00249825_ERZ652244 | MGnify/ENA primary metagenome ERZ652244 (study PRJEB26925, sample SAMN05826968) | human gut metagenome | biome: ENVO:2100002; feature: ENVO:00000062; material: ENVO:00002003...
CATCACCTCCGGATACCGTGAACCCGCTTTGACCGCTTACATCATTCGCCCAAGCAGTGTGAAAATAGCTTGTACGGCCATCTGCACCCTTTGCACCCGGAACACCATCAGCACCATCTTTGCCCTGAATCAATGCCCACTTGCCGGCGTAATCAGCCGGATTGTCACTTGGAACGGATGACTTGTTACTATAAACAACTGCCATGTACTTCTTACCAGCAGGTAACGCTGACATGTTAGTGCCTTTGTCATCATCGGCATAACGAAGCCAAGGATAAAACTGAATAGTCTTGGGCATGTTGGCCATCTTATTGGCAAGATCGCTGAGCCGTTGGTCAAAGCTGACTGTTTCATGAGCAAACTCACCCAAAGTAAGCTTGACAGAATGGTTAGCACGGCTGCGCTGAATGCTCAACACTTTGGCAGACAGGAATAGCTGTTGATTCTCATCGGCAATGTGGACGGTTTGATTAAGCGGTACGTATGGCGAATTAACCAAATCAATATCGTACGTTTCGTTTGGGTGGTTATACTTTTTCAAGTCTGCCAAAGCCGCTTGCAAAAGTTCCGCCTGCGATTTTGAGTCAAACGTTTTAACCCGATTCCAGTCAGACTGTGTTGGGTTAGGGTTGCTGTTGCTTAACAAACGTGAATATTTCTGCACAGCAATGGTATCGTGCAAGAACCCGTACTGATCAAGCACAAACTGTCCCGTTGGATCAGTCCAGTTGTAGCCGATCAAGTTGATTGGATCCTGATTAGTTGATCCATCCGTGCTTTCTGGCACCGCTCCATAAGCCTTAATCGATGTTTCCATGTCATAGGTATCGAGGTGCGTGACGATATTGTTGATGTCCTTATTCATTTCAAAAGAGATCAAGCTATCGCCGGCCGTTTCATGCCGAATGTTAATGACACGCTTAACCAAGTTGGTTCCAACAAACTCAAAGCCAAAGCTAAGCACTGCATCAAAATCTTTTGCCACGGCAATAATTCGAGCCAACGATGATTCTTCACTAGTCCACTCGAGTGTTCGAACATTGTCAGGAAATTCGTTGATGCCAATCTCCCAGCCAGAATCATTTGTAAACATGAGGATGTATTCAGCAATCGTATATGGCTTGTCGGCCTTGAAGGCGCCAACGGTTTCGTTAATTAAATCATTACCAGCATCGCTGGCAACAATTGAGTGAATGTGGCCTAGTGAATCATGGTCAACCGATTCAATCACCATTTGGTGAGCATTGCCTTCTTCATCTTGATACATGATGAAGTTGGTTGCTTTAGCCATCTCATTGACTGCTTGTTCCTGATCAGTCGTGAAGTGAATATCAAGAGAAAGCTCGACCGCAGGACGATTATCAACACTTTGTGTTTCGATATCGTTGTCAATTCGCCATTCGCCTTTGCCATCGGTCGACCCAACACCCAAAATGTTTGATTTTCGATCTGCAAAGTAATACTTCATTTATAGCCAGGCCTCCCTTATCTCGACTTCACATGCAAATGGTTGTGCCCAGCTCGAGGGCGTGATAGCAATCTTAGTATCACCGGGTGGCAGTTTGAATTGCTCCCATTGATTACCGAGCGTGTGCATGGTTGGGTCAAGAGAACCATTCAAGTACGTCTTAGCGTTAGCCACATCAATCTTGAGAACATCGCCATTGCTGAAGCGATTCTTAATATCTGTATACCAGCTTACGTTCTGCCATTTAACGGTAGACGCAATTAGATACATAGTCGATTCGCCCCATGTTTTGTCTCGCATAAACCACGCTGAAAATTGCTTAGTCTCGACACTAGCAGCGTCCGCAAAAGTGAATTGACGGGTAATAGTCGTCTCTCGTCCTTGATTGCCAACCCATGGTGACACTCTAAAAACAACCGAATTACCAAATTTCTGCAATTCCAATTGAATGAACTTGTCGTTAGTGAAGATATTGCGATCCAACTGTTCATTGACGACTAGTTGATTCTTGTAGTAACACATCCACCATATTTGGTCAGACAGCGCACTGTTGTCTTTCAAGATCATTTGAAAGATTGGCTTGCCGTCACTTTCTAAGGTTGTTTCGAGTGAACCAACCTGTGAGACACCAGTTTGAAAACGTGTCATGACGTCCCAAGTTAGGTTACTCGTAAAGTTACCGTTATGTGTCTGAGCAAGGTTGTGTTTGATTGAAGGCCCATTCCAATACAAATGAGTGCCAGTAATACTAGGCCAATTAGGCTCAACCTTCCAGCCATCATAGCTGTCTTGCGTCCAAATCGCATTACCAATCTGTTCATTCGGCGTATCTGGATTGTCTCCCCAGTAAAGATTATTCGAAGCCGCTTGATTATCCATGTGCGAGCCTTGAACGGCTGCCAAATTCAAGGCCACTTCACTTTCTTCGCTGGTATAGCCATCAACTTCTTCAGGGTTGCCAAATTGAAGCACGCCACCCTGACTATTGGCAAATCCTAGAAATCCGTTATCAGCATGCATAGTTGCCGTAATAACTGGCTCAACGGGGTAAGTGCCACCATTGTGAACCGTGATGGTGTTGGTATAGTATTCAGGATCCGCTGGGTTAGGCGACCATGGAGATGCGGTGGTGCCTAGTTCGAGTTTCTCATGCGTCCAAGACACAGGCGCGTCTGTGGGGTAAGTTTGGCTAAAGTATCTTGGGGTTAGCTCAACATAAGCAGCATTACTAGGAGCCATAAATACGGTTGAGAACCGTCCCCCTTCAGAGACCCAAGGTATATCCGGACCAGCTTGGCCAGATATAAAGTTATTGGAAGCATCATACCAACTAACTGACGAATGACCAGTGTGTCCCATATCGCCAAAAGTAATGGTGTAAACATATGTCTGGCCACCATCGACTGGTGCTCTCTTCAGAGTGATACCATCAATTCCGTGAGCATTCGCCTTAACAACGCCAGTGTTGTTCGATGATGTCCCTTTAAGCAGGTTCACTGGCACGTCCTTGTATGGCGTGTTGTCAAAAGTCTTCGTGGCTACCGAGTGCGCAATGCCATCGGGGACCAGAAAATTAATAGTACCAGTGCCAAGAAAATAAGCTCGGTCCATGTCGATCTTGCCATCAACTTTTGCATACCAAAATTCATCAGGGCGATCATCAATGATTAGCTTCTGAACATCAGTGCTATAAAGTAGTGGCGCTAACTGCCGTTCAAATTCACGACGAGATAGCGCCACAAAATCATAAGTTACTGGAATGATTCTAGACTTAAGACGACTATTGATAAGCATCTCACCATCGCTAATTCCAACAGAATGGGAAGTGTTTTCAATCTCTGATGTAATTCCCCTAGCAGCACTAAACTGCAGAACGGAACTGCCAATCTTATGTCCTCCAAATATCAAGTTCGCCAATTAATAAACACCCCTTCCATGTCTTTCTCTGATTGTGTTTTGCTTATCCAGCTCATTAATTGTTGGGTACAACCATTTGCCGATTTCGCGGTTATTTTCAAGCACTACTTTGCCTTCAGTACGTTGTGTATGATTAATCTGATAAGTTGTTAGTTCGATCAGTCTTGCAAGCAAGTCCTCAACACGACTATTGCTACCACTAGAAATGCTGGTAACAAAGGTTTGCGGATTTAATTGGTTTATTCTATTAGCAGCGCCTCCGAAGTCTGTGGTGCCACCAGCAAAACGTGGAATGTTCATTCGACGAGCCTTATCAGCAGGAATAACCATTGAGTGACGAGCAAGCGGAAAAACAACATTTCGTTCTTTGAACATAAACATGTTGCCATTAGGAGTGATAATAGGCTCTTGATAGTTAGATCCGGGGGCATCGTTCACCATCGCCAGTGAACTCGTTCGAAGATCATTAGTTCCGTGCTGCAAGTGAAGAAGCTTCCGAATACTGTCCGAAATATTAGCCACAAAATTGAAAGTCTTCGTGATGACTTCATTCCCACCAAATGCGCTAACTGCACGTTTGGCGGCACTTGCGGGTCCTGTCGTATTATCATGGCCTTTGAAATATTTATCTCCCGGATTTGTTCCATTAAAACTTCCGATACTGTTTTTACCAGATCCGGCAGCCCCCACAACGCTTGAAGCATTACCCATGAAGTAACGCATTGATGGGTTAGTTCCATTGAAACTGTTGACTTCGCCCTTACCTTTTTCAGCATGTGCCGTCACGTTTGAGGAATCCCCAGTAAAGTAACGTGCCAACGGATTAGTCATGTTAAAGGTATTGACCTCACTCTTACCGTGTTCAGCATGTTGAGTGACATTTGAAGAATCGCCAGTGAATTGCTTCATCCCCGGCTTGTAAGAATCATAGGAGATTAGATCTCCTTTCGCTTGCGAAGTCTTCGTCAGTAAATCATTGACGTTAGCCGTCAACTCTTTCGGTCTCGGGTGTTTGGCCTCGTATGCATCTACATCAATGCCTGCCTCAACTAGTTTGGCGCGGGCATCAGCATTATTTACCAATAATTCTTTGGTCTTTGACGGTAATTGATTCCACAAACCAAACTTGGCCACAGCGTCAGCAAGCTGTTCCTTGCCTTTGGCCTGAATCAGTGCCGTCTTAGCCTCGACTGACAACCTGTTCCAAGACTGTGCTTCAATCATGCCTTGAATCAAGGTGGCTGTTGCTTTATCTTGCACAATCATCTGCATCTGCTTAGGTGTCAGTTGGTTCCAACCGTTAACTTCATCAATTGCCGTGACTAGAGATGAATAATCACCCTTAACCACCGCCTGCATTTGCTGCGGAGTAATCTTGTTCCACAGGGCCAACTGGTCAAGCATGTCAGCGAGTTTACCCTCGCCCACGGATTTTAGCGTTGTGTACTGATCTTTGGGATCGAGTGACTGCCACACGCCCAGGTTGAATAAGACGTCCTTGAGTTCGTCTTTACCCTTGGCATTGATCAACGCAGTTTGTTGTTTAAGTGTCAAACCCTGCCACTTGCCAGACTGCGTCAAGATATCAATGAGTGGCAAAGTAGCCTTGTCATGAACGATCGCTTGCTGTTCTTTGAGACTCAATTCATTCCAGTAACCCATTTTAACCAGTGCGTTGACAAGCGGTGTGTAATCTCCACTGACGATGGCTTGTTGTTCTTTTGGCGTGAACTTATTCCATGAAACAAACTCGGTTATGATGTTAGCTAATTCTTTTTTACCGGACGCCCTCACTAGAGCTGTCTTCTCTTGAACGGTCAGCGAATTCCACTTGTCGGTAGAGGCCATCGCCTCGACAATCATTTGCTTAGCATTTGAGCTAATCTTGGCATTCTTTAGGTCAAATTTAAGACGTTTCCAACCGCCTTCCGTGCTTGCGGTATCCTTTAGAACTTGTGGCAGATTGGTGACAACTTTACCAGTTTTAGGATCTAGCACAAGGCTGTTCCAATCGTTACCAGCCTTCTGAACACTCTTGCTCATACTTGAATTAACGGCGGCCGCAAATTGCTTACTATCTTTGACACCCTTACTCATTGCCTCTGAATAAGCGCTCATTGCTTTTTTAGCTTGAGACGCCGTCGCACCAAACTCTGTTTGAAGTTGTTCTTGAATCGTCTTGTTGGATAGTCCTTGCGCTTTCATTGCTTGGATCGCACCGGCATAAATCACGCTCATGTTGCTTTGATGATCTTTTTCAAGCTTTTCAAGATCTTTATTCTTTTGAGCCGTACTCAACTCAGCAGAGTTTTTAATGGCAGCATAATGTTTGCCATAAGTATCAGTTTCGTCAGCAAATGCCTGTTGCATCTGGCTGTACTGTTCCTTGGCCGCTGCTTGACTCATCCGAATCTTTTCGCCATTAATAGCCTTTAAGACATTCGCTTGTTGGGTACCGGAAATTCTAAGTGTCTTAACGGCCTCGGCTGCACTGCTCTTGCGCAAATTATCCAGAATCTGAATTTGATCTCGAGTAAATTCGACATGTTCTTTGCTGGCAGATTCAGTAATTGACTTAGCTTGTTTGGCATTAGCCTCAATTTGCTTGATGCGTGCATCGTCGGCCTTCTTCATTTCTGCTGCATCTTTACGAATCTGATCAGCAGCCGATCCACCGACTTGCTTTGCCAACTTGTCGAGTGCGGTTTGGCTATTTTTGGACGATTCTTTAGCAGCCTTCGTAATATCATCAAAACTGTTGGCGATCGTTTTGGCATTTTCTTTGACAGTGTGGTTAGTGTCAGTGAAAGCACCACTGATCTTGCCAGAAGCGTCTCGCATCTTAGTTGCGGACCTATCTGCTGCTTCGCCAATGTCCGTGCCCCATCGTGAAGTTCTGTCAGCAGACTCAAGAGCCTTTTTGCCCCACAATTCCCAAATGGCTACACCGGCACCGACGACTGCTGTCACACCTAAAACAACTGGGACGATTGGCCCCAATGCCGCTAGCAAACCTGTTCCGCTCGCTGCGGCTCCGCCCATGGCCGCTCCCATTCCAGAAGCACCATCTGCTGCCGCAGCCGCTGCAGGTGCAACCTTAAGTGCTTCAAAAGCTGTCTTACTAAACCCAGACTTGAGCACATCCATTGCAGTCCCGCCAATTTTTGCGGCTGCGGATGCTCTCCCAATGACTCCCGCAATTCCAGATATTCCTTTGCTCAAAGCAACAACCGGCTTAAGAGCTCCACCGATAAGAGAACTCACTGGCCCTACAACTGCCGCAAACGCTGCAAATTTGATAATGGTTTGTTGCGTACCGCTGTCCATTTTTGAAAAGGCATTGACAACATCGGTTGCTGTTTTGATAAGAGGAGTCAGCGTCGGTAGAAGTTTTTGACCTACTTCAATTCCTAAAACATGAATCGACTCTTGAAATCTCTTCAATTTTGCGGCATCCGTATTGTTTAACTGGTTAGCAATTTTGGCAGTTGTTCCGCTAGCATGCTCAGCTTCACTGGTATATTTGCGTAGCTCACCGCCACCTGCACTAATCAAGGCATTCATGCCGGCTTGCGCTTCAGTGCCAAAAGCCAACGCTACTGCAGAAGCACGTTGCTGGTCCGTCCACCCCTTAGTGTTATTCTTGATTTTGTCAAGAATCTCTGGAAGAGTTAGCGTTCCTTTTTTGAAATCAGCAACAGATATGCCTAATTCACTAAAGCCTTCAATGTTTTGCTTAGAAGGCTTCAACAGTCTTGTTAAAGCACCACGTAATGCTGTGCCAGCAACTGATCCTTCAATCCCTTTGTTGCTCATAATACCAATAGCAGCCGCTGTTTCTTCGAGTGAAATACCAGCAGCATGAGCAGAAGGGCCGACATATGTCATTGCCTCGCCCATATCCTGGAATCCTGCTGCAGTAGCGTTCGCAATATAGGTAAGAGCATCTGTAACGCGAGACGTGTTTTTAAGCATGCCCGTTGTTGATTCTGTCTTTAGACCAAATTGCTCCAAAACGGATGTAGAAACATGCATAACATCGTTGAAGTCATCGCCAGACGCTTTTGCCGCATTGAGAACTGCAGGCATAGCGCCTAAAGTTTGCGCAGCGGTATAGCCACGTTTGATCATTTCTGACATGCCGTCGTTAATCGCAGCCGTGGAAATGCCATATTCAACCGACCACTTTTTAGATGCTGATGCTAGTTGATCAAGTTGCGCACGATACTTAGCAGTAATCGCACCCCCATTTGTTAGCAAAGGTCCCATTGCTTGAATTTGGCTGTTGAAATCAATAGCAGATTTAGCTGCTGCCACAAACCCAATGGCAATTGGAGCAGTTACCGCCCTTGTCATCGTTGATCCGAAACTGGTTAGTTTAGAGCTTGTCTTTTCGGTAACAGATGCAAATTTAGAGGCGCCGTTTGATACTTTAGTCCAGCCGTCACTTTGCAGTGCAATCTCTTTGCGTAAGGCCGCCATTCGATTTTCATTTTGAGCAGCAGCGGCAGCAGTTCGATTATACTGTGATGCAGCATTAGCTTGCAGTTTTGTCGCACGATTAATTTCTTCCTGCGATGCAGTCTCACTTTTATTAAGTCTTTCAACCGCTTTCGAATTTTCATCATACTGTTTTCGCTGTTTCTGAAGCTGAGCTTGGTAGTTCTTTGATTGGCGGCTCAATGTGTCATAGGTTGAACGCATGTTGTTGATAGACTTTTCAGAGCCCTTAAACGCAGCATCTTGAGCCCGCAACTCAGCGGCAGTTGCTTTAATTGAAGAATTCAAAACTCGCTGGCTTACTTGAAACGGATCAATGTTCAAACTTACGGTAGCCGCAATTTGTCCGAGATTTCCTAACATGTTTTACCTCCTTTCATAGAACTAGAAAAGGAACGGAAAGGCCTTGTCGATCGTGGTCTCCCGTTCCTCGTAAATCTGGTTAAGCTTTTCAATATCGCGGAGCGTCATAGCATCAACGTCAGCTAATCGGTAGCCTTCAGAGAGCCTTGCTTTGTAGAAGTCGTCAAGGTTGCTAATGGCTTCTTTGACGTCCGCTTCGGTGATTTTTTTGCTGTGCCCTTCTCATTCTCTTCACCATCGCTTAGAGAATCGCCAATGGCATCATTGATTGAATCCAACGATTTCAAAGAAATAGACGAGCCATCAATAACATCATCGGTAGTAAACTGGTTTTTCCAGAAATCAACCGCAAATTTGGCTAAGTTTTTCTCGTTCTCATCGTAATCATCGTTTGAAGGGCCATCTTTACGGTTTAGCATGCGTAGCTGTTGTTGCTGCACTTTTAAGGCGTTCGTGGTATCACGTAAAGTTGGCTCTCCATTTCGTATGAACACGCAAGTTTCGCCTTTGATATTTAGTTTAATTTGATATGCCATGCTTAATCTCCTTTTTAGGTATAAGCCGCCCGCTGTTCGCGTATTGTGCATTTACAAGGCGACAAGTTTATTGCTAAGCCACAGTTACAGTTGCGGTGGCAGTTTTACCACCATCATCAGTTGTGGCTGTCACAGTTGCAGATCCCACTTTCACACCGGTCACAGTTCCATCACTGGAAACAGTGGCAATGCTAGAATCTGATGTTTTGAAAGTAACTTGTTTATTTGCGGCATCAGCCGGATTAATTTGCACTTTCAGCGCTGTAGATGCGCCAACCGCAAGATTAATCGAACTGTTCTCAAAGCTGACACCGACTACGCTTTTGGGGCAATAGTCGCATCTTCAGCGGTCTTAGGGAATACATAGCCGTGGAAGGTATCGAAATCAAACCCATCGTTGTCTTCCCGACCAATCAACACAACATTACCAGTATCTTGGTCACCACGAGGAATAAATGAGCCTTCGATGCTGTCAGCACTCGGATCTGGTGTGCCGTCAACAGTCTTGGTATCAACGCCCGGAAGTGAGAACATTCCCTTTAGCATACCAACCCAAACGTATTTACCATTTGAGAGCTTCGTACGGAACAAAGTTGCGGCGTAATTAGGGCTAAGGTTCTTTGGATATACTTCAACCCCATTAACAACCTTAATGCCAAATAAATCAGACTTCATCTGTGAATCCACATCGTACATTTCGATTGTTTCGGTTGCTTCTGTGATACCACCAGAAAGAATCAAGTACGGGCCATCATCAGCGGACAGCGTCTTTTGCTCTGTTTTAATATCCAATTTCACACTAGATAAGCCTTGAATCTTTCGTGTGCTTGGTACAAAGTCGTCATCACCGACAACCCCGTATTCGAAGGCCGAAGCCCCAAATTTTGCTAACTTCTTATTAGTTGTAACAGCAGTATCTGCCATATTAAAAATCCTCCTTTAGGAAAATAAAAAGGGCTAGCCAATCGGCAGTCCTTGAAACTGAAAGTATCCTGTTGTCATGCGAAGGGCTGGGGTATCGCCATCAACGTAGGAGTTGCGATAATACCTTTCCCAGCCAGCCGCATGTAGTGCTTGATATATCTGTGTTTCTATTTTTTCTTCTTGATCCCAGTCAGTGTTGTCCACCCAAAAATCTACTTGCACTTTCGGATACTCTAATATCCTAGAATCGTCAGCATAATCAGCAGCATCACCGGGCAAAGAAGTGATTCTCACCCATGGAGCTAGACTTTCAGGAGTTACGCTTGTCTGGTTATTGAAGTCTGGGGTACCTATATATACCTTGTCAGCAATATCCAAATTGGCTGACAGGATGTCATAAACAAGTTTTTCAGGTGCCATTACATCCCGCCTTCCTTCAAGTGGCTTAGGAAAGTAGCAATAACAACTGGCCGCATGACTTCTTGGGTTTTCTCAATGAAATGTTGCGGATCCTGCATTGAAGTGCCCGAGTTTGGAAAGTGAGCACGCCAGCCGGTATCTTTACCATATCCAACGTCTACTTCTGTTACACCACTCGTTTCACGGACACTTGAAAGCTGAATGTCATCTCTCAGATGTCCGCTCATATCAGTCTCGCCGTCCCACTCAGGCGTATTGCTTTTTAGCTTGTCGGCAAACTTTTGTGCGCCATCTCGGACAGCCGCTCGAGCTTCTTTTGCAACCCCAAATTGGAGTTTGTTAAGATTAGCGAGCAGTTCAGCATCCCCTGTGACTTTTACGCCCATCAGCTCACCGCCTTTGCCGTAATCGTTGTCAGATCGCGCCTCTCGTAATCAGGATCAAGCCCTGTGATTTGATATTCATTACCACGCCATTGAATTCTCCAAGTTGGTTGGATTTCCTCTGCGGTCAAAAATCGCACTAAAAAAGTCGGGCTGTCTTTGCGAGTGCCCAACTTCGTCTGTGGATCATTTGCTTCTCTGATTGGTACCTTAGGAACTTCAGCCCAAACCGTCATATGCTTAACAAGCACACCATCAACCGGAACTCCGTTAACCTTTTTTGACTCATAGCTGACGAACGCAATTCTCTCAGTCATTCGATTAGTTCGCATCAGAATCACCATCCTCTTCCGGCAATTCTGAGCGAAGCTGATTGATGATATTTGTGGTTGATGTTTGCAACGGAAAGCGCATGACTTCAGCACCCATACCTCGGTAGTCATAGTCTTCCTTCACTTGCTTCATAAGTGCTGTGAAAAAACGATCCCGAGTTTCTGGATTGCTTAGAAATTGTTCCGGATTTGATCCAAAACTAATAGCCGAACTGATTTCACCACAAGCGTCATGCACCAGTTGCATAATCATTGGGTCTTCGATTGTCTGATCAACTTTCAAGTACATTTTCAGAACCTGAAACTGTTCATCAGTCAGTGGGCTTTTGTCAAGCGTAGTATCTGCCAAGAGTAATCACCTACCCGGCGTTAACAGTAACGGCAAGTGTTGAGCTGATGCCATTAGTGCTAAATGTGATTGTCGCTGTGCCCGCTGCCAGATTGGTAATAGTGTAAACACCATCGGACTTCTTAACAACCGTAGCGACGCTTTCATCGCTCGACACAGCTTCGACTGCTTGAGGAGCGCCATCAGGAGTGACTGTCACCGTGATATCTTTTGTGGCACCGACACCACCCGTGAACGTTTTCTGGCTCAAAGTCACTCCGTCAGGCGTTACGCTTTTGGGGTGTATGTGAGGAAGTACCCTGCTTTTTCGTCAGCAACAGATACACCAAAGCGCATTCCTGCTTGCAAGAATTGTCCGTAAATCTGATCGTCAACCCAGCGAACCATGAAGTCTGCGCGGTTAGCAAACAGAATCGCCCGCTTGATGTCACCCAAAAAGGCGTGTGCTTCGCCTGCTGCACCCAAAGTATCATCAGATACAACAACAATCGGCATACCAAGAACGCTCTTGCCAGACGGGGTCAAGATACTGTCTTGCAACAAGTAACGGCCATTACCGTCCTTCACCGTATCCAAGAAGTTGTAAAAGCTCTGGGACGCGATGATGACACGTGAATATGCCGGATCTAAGTCCACATTGTTGATGTGCTTCAAATCATCAACGGAGGTAATGCTCTTTGGAGTGAATCCCTTCAGCAGAGTTGCAACGGCACTGTTAGTCGTGTTGACCTTGATTTGTTGCGCGTTTTGAGCAATCAAGCCGACCAAATCAATCGCAGAATCATCAATTGATTCCTGCGAAATTGGCAACGCTTGCCGGTAGGTGTCTACTGACCAGTTGACAGGCTTGAAATCAGGCTTAGCCATTGCCGGGTTCTTTTCCAGTTCAGCAACGGTTGCCATCTTGGTAGTGGCATTTGCAACCGTTGGATAAGTTCCCTTTTGAGTGGAGGCTTGGAATACATTAGTGAATGGTTTCAGGTCGACCACTGTCTGCAATTCACGCTGTGGCGTATTGACGATGGTATCAGGAATTGTCTCCTTCGCGTCAACAGACTTAACCCCAGCGTTAACTGCATCACTGGCATCAGTAGGATCAGCACGCAAAACCGCAAAGGTACCAACGTCTGTCTTTTCAAAATCAATGCCTTCTGTGTTACGGCCACGGCTGTGAAGATAGGCATTCATAGCGGTGCGATAATTCTGCTGTTCAGGTTTCCGTTTCTTCTTGTCGCTTGGCTGTTCATTGCCTTTCAACGCAGCCTCATATAAGTCACGCTTTTCTTCAAGATCTTTGATCTCTTTATCTGCCTTATCATATTTGGCACGAACGCCTTCTGCCTTCTTCAGGTTTTCCTCGGAATCTTCACCTTCAAGTAAAGAACGAAGTTCTGTCTTCATAGCTGGCAACGCTGAACGCTTTTCATCAAGCTGTTTTTTAACAGCAGCTAATTTTTCATCTAAAGTCATCTAGTGACCCTCCTTGTTTTTTGTACAAAAATAGGCACCGATTATTCGATGCCCTTGAGCAATTCCTCTTTATTCAGTTGATAAAGCATCTTGCGCCGCTTAAGTTCCCATTCTGGCGGCTGATCTAGCGCTTTTATCTGTTCCAACGATCGTGCTCCGACCTTTACCTCAGTGTCTGGATAAGCAGGTGTTGTCACCGGCGAAACATCAAACAGATGATCAATGTTGTTGATTGTGCGCTCGTATTTAACCCCTCGTTCGCTTGACTTTTGCCACTTTTGCGCGTCTTTGTCTGGCGCAATCGTAAATGCAAAGCTTGACTGACTGATAATCCCTTGCCGGACGTTTTCTAGTAAGTCACGACCGAGTTGTGTATCTGGTGGCGTCAGAGTGTACTTAAGTCCAGTGTCGTCAATGGTCAGTTCCAAATTAACGCCAGTGCGGCCTAACACTTGGTTTTGATCATGGTTAAATAGCGCCACGACATTGCTCATATCAGCATTGTCGAGCGCATGGCGGTCAATGTGCTCACGAAAACTAAATTCACCGCCGCCCATGATTTCAGATTTCCGGTCAAATTTAAGCGCATAACCTTCGATGACAGTTGGATGTTTCTCATCCCCATCACGAATTTGCATGGGTGTCGCTGTCATTCGCAGCTCCTTTGTCATTAGCATCACCTCCCTTCAATTGCGATGCGTGTTCAGCTTGATATGCTTCCTTTTGATCAAGGAACACTGTGTTAAGTGTCGACTGAATACGATCCATGTTCGGGTCTTTTAACGGTTTCTTTCCAAGCTCCGCACGTCCCTCGTTTCCAGTCCACAGTCCGCCATTAACTGCTGTATTGACGTCAGCAATCGGTAATCCGTTTACTGATTTTGTGTCAAAGCCAATGCGATACTGATGGCGCTGGTTGTCATCAAGCAACTTTAGTTCAAACTCGCTTGTAATCGGTTCAAAGTAAAATGGAAGATCATTGCGAATATAGTCATCAGCAAGCTGCTTAACTGACTGATTGGGACTATTTTGGGCTAATCGATACGCTGGCACCCGTAAAGCCTTCGCAATCTGCGCTGTTGAATAGTTATTGCTGTTAATCAGATTAAGAACGTTGGTATCAACTTCCAACGGCTGATAATCCATCGTCGCGTCAACTATAATTGGCGATCCAGCATCAGCACCTGCCTGTGCCCTTTCAAAATCTTCACGAATCTTCTGGCGTGCTTCGGCAGATAGGCGGCTCTCTTTTGCTTTGATAATTGAGCCTTTCAATCCGCTCTTGAAGAACTTTTGAAGCGTGGAAACACCGGATTCTTGAAGTCCAATCTCATCACCTAAGGAAAGTAGCGGCGAGCGGCCCATGATGGTGTCATATGAAAAGAACTTCCAATGAATAACATCCTCAAAACTGCAAACTTTTTGAACACTTGCGTTGTATGGTGTGAATCGATAGACAAGATTCTCGGGATCGCTTGTGTCCACCTGCGTCTGTGATGGGGCATAGAACTCAAACATAGCTGGTTCGTTGGTTATCGGATCGCGCACAATCCGCGAATAAGCATTGCCAGTCAAAATTGCATTGACCATCATGGAAAATTTCCACTGATATGCTGATAAACGTTTGTTAACCTTTGTGTTCATCAGATAATCAATGTCAGACAAGTCTATCACTTCATCGGTTGAGCTGTCAGTAATCACTAACGGGAACCGGCTGACGTCACCAGCGACAATTGATACTGCTGTTAGCACATCAGAGTTGCGTAACGCTGAAATCCCAAGATAAGCCCCACGAAATGACGGAATCACCCCTGAATCAAGCAAATTATCAGCCCAATGGGGATCTGCTTCTGTTGCAAGTCCTCGAAATAGCTTCATTCAATCACCTCCCTTCGTTATCAGGAAGCAACAGAATAAAGGCGAGAACAAACAACAATCCGCCGCAAACCATGAATCCAGTAGGCCTATTGATCAAAAAAGCCCCATATCCAGCTAAAATGAAGCCTAAAACAGTGGCAATTCCAGCCATATTTGCGCCAAGAATTCTAAAAAAGTTAGCTAGTTTTCCATTCACGTTCTCACCTCCTAGAAGCCAAAATCATCGCTGAAGACACGCTCATCGTCCAAGTAGTTGTCCAAGTCTTCCTTGAACGCGATGGCATAAGCATCAAGCGTGGCATCAATCATGTCTATTTTGTTAGCATACTTATTCTTATTAATACGGACGCCGTTGTTGTCAGACATTAGAACCGCGTTCATTGCGGCGGCCTGCATAATGCGATTATCTGAATGCTTTATGCGACCGCCTATAACATCATCGCGGAACTGCTTAGTTGGCATTGACAGTGTCAGCGTTCCTTGTCGCACCTGTACCATCGGCCACTCAGGATGATTCTTCTCAATTGCCGTTAGCATTGGTCCAAATTGATAAGGGTCGTACATGATACCTTGAACATCTAAGTCATTACGTTCAATGAAGTCTTCGATCCATTCATATACCCGATCGTTGTCGATGATACCTGACTCTAAGCTGCTGATCTCTCCTTCGCCGTGTTGTTCAGCAGCCAAGTAGTCAATCCGATCCGTCTTGATTTTGTTATCAATTCCGCCTTTAGAAGCGACAAATGCATAACCATCGAGCCACCACCAGCCTTCTTGCGGGATTAACCAAGTAATGGCAAAAAGGTCGCTTGTACGACCAACATCAATACCAATCCAAGCTCTTTTGCCGCGAATATCAGGCTTTTCACTCAATTCAGCATCCTTCCAAGCATCGAAGTCTAAATAACTATCTTCAGTCGCTTGCCGCCAAATGTTGAAATTCTTGACCAGTTTTGCATTTAAACTGCCATCAGCACGTGCTTGAGATAGCTTTGTGGTCAAATAGTCGGTGATCTGATCATGCACAATATCAACGTCAAGTAGCGGATTCGATTTAATCCAAGAATTGGGGTCATCAACCTCTTGTACGTTGTCTTGTTCAGCAATGAATGCAAAATAGCGTTCTGCCGTTTCTTCACCGGACAACACCTTTTTTGCATATGGATAATTTTGTTGAAACATCGGCACGTTCATGTCGAATCCAGCCGTTGAAATGATGAACGTCAGATAACTAGGCAGTAACACCTGCCCTGAGGCAAGGGTTTCAATCATATCTGTTGTTTTAGCGTTGGCATATTCGTCAACCACCGCAACATGGGGTTCATAGCCATCGACAAGTCCTGTATCACGAGAGAACGAACGAATTGTTGATCCGTCGTCTAAATTGACAAGTTCATCTCGCGTAATCTTAACCATTCGTTTGATGCCTGGGTCTTTCCGCATGAGCGCACGTAATCGGTCTTTTACCATTCCGAATACAATGCCGGCCTGCTTGCGATCATTAGCAGCGGTATATAATTGCCGTTTGTTGGCTGGATTCTTTCCGAACAGAAACTCATACAGAATGACGCCAGAAATCAAAAGTGACTTACCGTTTTTTCGTGCCATCGAAATGAACACATCGGTAAATCGCCTTATATTTGGATCATCTTTGTCAACCCAGCCATATATACTGCCAATAATGAATTTTTGAAACGGTGCTAATGGTTGTGGTTTCCCACTTTTTGGTTCTGGCAGAATCTCCATAAATTTAACAGCTTTTCCCGCTAGATTTGGATCATATCGCCATCGCCAATCTGTTCGTTTCAAGTCTTCTTGATGCCGTTTCACCGCGAGATTAACTGCCTTAGAAGTAATAAGACGACCGTCTAGCACACGTTTTATGAAATTAGGCATTGGATCCTTAAATTTTGACAATCAGCATCACCTCCATCACAGTCAGCCAAAAGTATCAATGATTGAATCGTTCTTCTGTGCTTCAGTCTTAGGCATATTCATTTGCATCCGACTGTTAACATTCAACCCTAGATCACTCGCGAGGCTCTTAATGCTTGCGGTGGCCTTATTCAAGGTGCTAATGTACGCATAATATTCATCTTGATCTCCATTCTTTAAAGCCAATTTCATGTTGACCGATGTGTTTTTGTAAACCGAATACCATGTACAATAGTTTTCCAACTCGGCGCGATCGAGATTTCTAAGTGGTAAGGTCCCCAAAGATTCGATAATTCGCTTGTATTCTTGTTTTGCGACTGGGTCAAGATGATTAGGCGGTGTTACCTGAAGTTTTGGAATGCCATCTTTGGCCATTAATTCCGCATGTAGCTTGGCTTCTTGCCGTTCTTTGGTCAAATCACCCTTAGACATTTGCAACACTTTGTATTTTCCAGCCATTTCCCACTTCACCTCCTAACATCTATATAAAATGGGCTGAGTTTACCCCTGCCGCCTTAAAAATCGTTACAATTTGGGGTGCAAAAAAGAGGCCGACCGTTCTTCTGTTCCAAGAAATGTAACCCCCGATAAAAATGGAAGGGGGGTCTAGCCGTTTCCAGCCCGTGTAGTCGCCCGATAAATTATCGAAAATTTGTTTTTTAATTTTTTATTTTCTTGAATTTTGCAAATTTGTTTTCTGATTTCATTTCGTCAAGTTTGTTCATCACTTTGATGAGTTGACTCACATCTCGACCTTGCTTAGACAGTCTCTGCATGCATGTGTCTCGGTCAGTGTCGATGAGTATGTGTTCGACATCTCGACTAGCAAGCAATGTGTCTAGCTTCTCATCTGGATATGTCATGACTAACCACACATGGTCGAAGGTCTGCTCTGCTTTAAGCTTCCGCAGTATCAGCTCATAGATTAGCTGCACATAATCATTTGCATCTATATTGCCCTGATGTAATGGCAGGCCTGTTAACGCCGCCATGAGATGGTCGTAATCATAGACGAGGTCATGCTGTCCTTGATGTCGCTTGACGTACGTTGACTTGCCACTTGCTGGATAGCCAACGATTACTGTAATCTTCATGGCTCGATGCTGTCCCTTCTTACGCTTGGTTGTCTCACGTCTCGTCTTCCAATAGTGGCAGTCCCTGCATAAAGCCTGCAGATTATCCGCGTTCGTGCGGTCTTCCCAGTCATCTTCGCTTGGAACAATATGATCAACCAATGAGGCTTGCAAGCCACAGCGTTGGCATAAACTGTTGTCCCTAATCAATATCTGCTCACGCAGCTGCTTCCATTCATTACTGTGATAGAACTTAAGGTAGTCCGACTGCTGCTCATTTCGCACACGGTTGTACTGCCTATCTGCCTCCGATCTAACACGAGCATTGGCATCAACCAATTGTGGTCTGCCATTTATAAAGGCAAGCTTCTTACTTGGCATGGATATCTCCCGTATACGATGTGTTAGTCATGCCCATCACCACTAGTGTAATCCAATGACGATTGCCAATCCGATAAGCAGTGTCACCACAGCAATCATCACTATTAGCGGCATGAATACTAGCAGCCAACTCCATGCGATCAAGCCGAATAGCTTGGCGAGCACGAATATTAGTGTGAGCAGTAATAGGAAATTGCACATGCTAAATCCTCCCCTCGATATTGATGCGCATGAATATTAGTTGATATCATTCGTTTGTCCAATACCTGTGTATTGATATTGACTTGCGTCTTCGCCGTTACGATATTCGATGTTGTAATGTTTTGGATTGACATGTTCATCGTCAGCATTCCATTCAATGTTAAGCTTAACCAACCCGTGAGCTGGGAAACTACTTATATATTTGCCATCAATCCAAACATGTGGCACGTCATTAATGTCATCGAACTCGATGCGAACATACGGAGTGCTTGTGTGCTGCGATGACTGCCCTTGATTTTGCTGATAGTCAGTCAGCGCTTTGTCTAGCTCTGCAATGAATGATTCGCTAAATTTGGGATTATCAGACAGCGTGACGCCTTTTAGTTTTGTCATGATTTCCCCTCCGTGTATTGTTTGATCTTGTCAACCCGCAAGTCGCACCATTCATCATGTGTGCCGTCTGCCTTGTAAACTGTTACGACTGGCATTGATCGGTATCCCAGCTTGCGGAACCGTTCGTAGTCGTCCGCGTCTGCTGTGATGGTTGACACCGGCATGACTTGTGACAGCTTGAATACTGTTCGCCGGCACTTTTGACAGCGCGGCTTTGTGTAAATGATTGCGTTCATGTGTTTCTCTTCTCTCGATAATTTCTCAATGATCCGAAATTCAACATCGTACATATTTCCGTAGTCAGTGTTCCATACTCTAGTCATCGGGGTCGCCCGCCCATTCAAAAGAAAAGCCATGGCAGTGCTTACGCTTGCCGTGAAGGCACGTAGACACGTTCCCTCTGCTTAGCCCGAGGAGTTCCGCTGCTTTTGTTGCACTGCTAAAGAAATAGCGATGCCCCGAACTAGTTATTGCGTAAATTGGCCGTTCAAGTGCTTCTGCTATGCGCTTTCCGTGAGTGCCGTACCTGTTGTTGTAAAGCACTGTGCACCATTCAATGTTTTCCACTCGGTTATTGCTTGGGTTCTCGTCCCTGTGATTAATAGCCGGATATCCGTTTTGGTTTGGTATGAACGTAGTGGCTACGAGACGGTGAACCCACCATTTTTTAGCGTTCCCGTCTCGATATAGAGTTACCATGTGATATCCGCGGCTATTGCACCAGTCTGCGAGCGTTCTTCCGTTTGTGAATCGGCCATACTTATCTTTATGAGCAAGGCTTCTCACCCTTCCCATGTTGCTAACCTGATATAGTCCTTTGTAATCTTCAATATCTTTCCAAATTTCAACTGAGTTCATAAGTGATCCTTAGCCTTTCATCATCATAAACGAACGCATACAGCAAATGTTTCCCCGTGGTGAAGCCATTCTTGATCTCATAGGGATCATTTGGCTTTGGAGTTCCGAGCTGGCGCCACATAATGCCACGATCATCTTTAAACCGCTCGCTATGATAGTGGC
>ENA-OXEK01000231-OXEK01000231.1-human-gut-metagenome-genome-assembly--contig:-NODE-231-length-17825-cov-10.834947_pt1 | contig 17825 bp, 11 predicted proteins | sample MGYA00249825_ERZ652244 | MGnify/ENA primary metagenome ERZ652244 (study PRJEB26925, sample SAMN05826968) | human gut metagenome | biome: ENVO:2100002; feature: ENVO:00000062; material: ENVO:00002003...
GAGATGCAGCGTAGTCTCGTGGGCTCGGAGATGTGTATAAGAGACAGGCATATTTCTGCTTGTCAGTGAAAGTCAGACCGCCACGTTTAACAATCGCAATTTTCCCTTTGGCATCCGCCGTATAGTCGCCAGCATCACCTGTACTTAACTTACCGCTTGCGTCTTTGACAACGTAGAATTTCTTCTGATCAAAACTGTCAACAAAGTCATTGCTTGAAAGCTGTACGGTTTCAGGCCCGAGTTTTAACCCACTGCCGTCAGTAATCGTAACAGCTTGGTTGATGACATCTGTATTCTCGGCCGATGCGACAGTCGTTGCCCCGCGTGATGTCCCCGGTGTGCCAACCGTCTCATTATCCTGCAGACCATAATAATCTTTGTTGACGCCTTCTGTACCTGACCCGGATGTACCGGAATTCCCTGCTGAAATAACCGCTGCGGTCCCGGATTCATTGGCGTTTTGAACGGCCGCAATTTCAGGATCGTCCAATGTTTGATTGCCGGAAACAGACCCAAGGGACATATTCAAAACATCCGCGCCCAATTTGGCCGAATCTTCAATCGCAGAAACAAGCGTTGACGAACCAGTCGTCGCCGATGTGTCTGAATTGGTAAACACCTTCATCGCTAATAATTGTGATTCTGGCGCTACCCCGACAACTGACTTGGTTGGATCATCACCTGTACCGTTAGCGCCGATGATCCCGGAAACATGCATCCCATGCTGTTCATCAACCGTGTCATCGGTAATCGTGTCATTGTTATCTGCGTAATTAAAGCCATACGGAACCTTAGCCGTGAAATAACGCCCGTGTTTAGCAGTACTGGTGAATTTTTCAACGTCTGTTCGGGTCAATTTGGCCTTTTTAGTATCACTAAGCCGCATGTCCTTATGGTTGGGGTCAATCCCGGTATCAATAACCGAGACAACCGTGCCTTCCCCTTTATACTTGTAATTAGACCAAACCGCCTGCACATTTGCCATTGAATTGGCCTTAGCATCGGTTGGGTAATAAACCTTGGCTAAAGTAACGGTTTTAACGCCGGGGATTTGTTTCAACCGCGGAATATCAGCGACTTTGACTTTGGTGGTAAAGCCATTAACAACGTAACCATAGCTTTCTCCAGCTGTCTGATGCGTCACTTGTTCAACGGCTGATTTAACACTGGCTTGAGCCGCGATGACCTGATTTGTTGCCTGCTGAATTTCGGCAGTACTGGAGTAATCGGGTTTGAGCGTGCCATTTTCGGAAGCCGGGGCCGCGCTCATCTGCACAATAACATCAACATAAGTATCCTGTTGCTGAACTTTATTTAACTTGTTGTAATCAATGCCTTTTGCGGCTAATTGGGTTGCAATGGCTTGATTGGTCACCGCACTGGTCGTGTCTTTGGCAGTTTGTCTAGCTGAGGCAGTCTTGGCTTTCGCTAAATTTGTGCCTTTAGTTTGTTGCGAGATTGCCGCTTTAGCTTGAACTTCACCAATTGGCAAAACAGAAAGTGCTCCTAAAGCAACTGTGCTGGCTAAGAGAATTGATAGCCCTTTCCTTTTTGTTTGCATCCTATACCCTCCGATTCCCAGTAATTTCAAAACTATTCAAACCTTGGCTTGATATAGTTAAGATTATATACAGACACTCAGGAGTTTCAACATAATTTTTAACCTTTTATTAATTTTCTTATTTGTAAAAAGCCTCTCATGACTGAGATACTAGGCGATTCAGGTATGTCGAGGAACGAAAATGTTTAAATTATGTGATTATGAGGAATGTGTTGAGTTTTTTAATATCCAACGTTAGAATGTAGCCACGATCTATTCCGCAATCTGTAAAAGGAGATTGATTTCATGAAGAAAAAACTGCGCGTTCCATTCTTAGCCGCAATGATGGCATCTTCAATCATGCTATTGAGCGGCTGCCAATCCAAACAAGCCGATAGTACAACGGTTGCTACATACTCCGGTGGTCAGGTCACACAAGCCAGTTTTTATAAAGAGCTCAAACAATCCCCGACCACCAAAACCGTTCTCGCTAACCTGCTTATCTATCGCGCGCTCAACAAAGCGTATGGAAAATCCGTCAGCACCAAATCAGTGGACAATACTTATAACAGCTATAAAAATGAATATGGTGAAAACTTCACTTCTTTTTTGAGTCAAAACGGCTTTAGTAAGAGCAGTTTTCGCCAAAGCATTCGAACCAACCTCTTAAGCGAAGTGGCACTAAAAAAGTTAAAGAAAGTCACCAACAGTCAACTTAAAGCCGCTTGGAAAACCTACCAACCCAAAGTGACCGTTCAGCATATTCTAACTAGCGACGAAAGTACAGCTAAACAAGTCATCAGTGATTTAGCGGCTGGCAAAGACTTCACGACGTTGGCAAAAACTTATTCAATCGATACCTCAACCAAGGATAAAGGTGGCAAAGTAAGCTTTGAATCGAACAGTAAAAGTCTCGATTCGACCTTTAAAGACGCCGCGTACAAGCTTAAAAATGGCGAGTATACACAATCACCGGTTAAAGTCACAAATGGGTATGAGGTCATTAAAATGATCAAGCACCCGGCTAAAGGGACATTTTCAGACAGTAAGAAAGCCTTAACTGCTAGTGTCTATTCAAAATGGTCGCGTAATTCAAGTGTGATGCAACGTGTCATTAGTCAGGTACTGAAAGATCAACACGTCACCATCAAAGATAAAGATCTAGCGGATGCGCTTGACAGCTATAAACAAAGCGTCGCAGCCAATTAGTCCTTAGTTTGCGCACATGCAATGAATTTCTTCCTATTTTGAATAACAATTTTGTCATTGACGTTGTTATTTAAATCAATGAAGGCCTCGTGAGCTTGAGTTGTTATTTTTGGCAGTCTTTTAAACTTTATACAACAAAAGCACCTCGCCTTTCGCGGTATTACCACGATTAAGCGAGGTGCTTTTGTTTGAAAATGAGACTAGATTATTTCAAAGTTACGGTTGCGCCGACTTCTTCAAGCTGTTCCTTGATCTTGTTAGCGTCGTCTTCGGACAAGCCTTCCTTGATAACCTTAGGAGCGGCATCAACGAGACCCTTAGCATCCTTCAGACCTTGGCCAGTGATTTCACGAACTGCCTTGATAACCTTAACCTTTTCTTGGCCAGCTTCGGTCAATTCAACGTCATAGGTATCCTTGGTAGCAGCAGCATCGCCACCAGCAGCGCCGCCAGCAGCAACAGGAGCAGCTGCTTTAACACCGAATTCATCTTCGATCGACTTAACTAAGTCGTTTAGTTCCAAAATGGAAGCATCTTTAAGTTGTGCAATGATGCCATCTACATCTAAAGCCATGTTTGTTTCCTCCGTTTTTTAAATAGTTTGTAACGTAAAATTATGCAGCAGGTTCTTCGTCTTTGGATTCTGCAATTGCCTTGACAACCAATGCAAAGTCGCGGACAGGTGCCTGCAAGACAGAAGCAAGTTGCGACAGCAGACCTTCGCGATCTGGCATCTTGGACATTTCCATAATGGTGTCCAATGAAGCAACCTTGTTTTCGATGATGCCACCCTTGATCTTCAATGCATCAAATTGGTCAGCGTACTTGGCCATGATACGGGCAGGGGCAACAGGATCGTCATTGGAGAAGGCAACGGCTGTAGGGCCCTTGAAAACATCATCCAATGCTTCGTAACCGTTGGCATCAGCGGCCCGACGCAGGTAGGTGTTCTTCAAGACTTCCATCTTGACACCAGCCTCGCGCAGTTCCTTACGTAATGCGGTTACTTGCTCAACTGTTAAGCCCAGATAGTCGACAACGACAGCACTGGTAGCATTCTTGAATTGTTCAGAAATCGTCTTAACGAGTTCAGCTTTTTTTGCGATAGCTTGTTCACTCATGTTTTTCACCTCCATTAGTTTGGTTGAAGTTTTTAGCAATAAAAAAACTCCATGTCTACCAAGACATAGAGGTATCTACTGTTTCCGATACCACCTCGGCAGGATGATTAAGGCTTGCGCCCCCTGAGTCTTAGGCAGAGTGACTAATCACAACGAGTAGAATACCATGGTCGGAGGTTGATGTCAAAGTGTTTCTGCAAAAATATATTTTGTGCGAATGCCGAGACATCAACAATCGTAAACTGACACGTTGAATTGTAAGCACCCACAGATTGCGTTATATTAGTTAGGTAACTAATTTTTTGAAAGGAAGTTGGCGATCTTGCCAAGTAAACTTAAAAGTCTCGAGCCATGGCAGCAAAATTTGGCTGTCTTATGGCTTGGCACCTTCATCGCCGGCATGGGTTTTAGTGAGGTTTCGCCGTTTATCTCACTCTATGTCGACCAGCTCGGCGATTTTACCAAAGGCCAACTCAGTATCTACTCCGGTATTACGTTTGGAGTCACCTTTATGGTAGTTGCGATTGTCAGTCCGCTTTGGGGCCGACTGGCGGATCGTCGCGGCCGTAAACTGATGCTGCTGCGCTCCAGTTTCGGCATGGCAATCATTATTGGTGCGTGCGGGTTTGTGCATAATGTTTATGCGCTCATTGCATTACGCTTTTTACAGGGATTAGCAGCTGGTTACATTCCTAATGCCAGCGCGTTGATTGCCACCGAAACGCCGAAAGCAAAAAGCGGAACTGCCATTGGAATTCTGACAACTGGCTATGTTTCCGGTAATCTGATCGGACCGATTCTAGGCGGGTTTTTGGCCCAGACATTTTCAATTCGGCTGACTTTCATTATTACCGGAGCTTTACTCATGATTGTCTTTGTGCTCAGCTTAACCATGGTGCATGAACACTATACGCCTGATCCGCGCTTGCTGAACAAGCAAAAGCGTCCCGGATTGCTCACTCAAGTCGGCAATCCCAAGGCCATCATGGTGTTGTTGATTTCAACTGCCATCATTCAGCTCGGAAACATGTCTATTTACCCAATCATCAGTCTTTATGTCAAGGAATTAATGCATAACGTCGGGCCGATCACAGTTGTCGCTGGTATTATTGCCGCATTACCAGGTATTTCAAATCTGATGGCTGCACCACGCTTGGGTCAGTTGGGCGATCGGATCGGATCCGGAAAAATCCTGGTCAGCGGATTGATTTTTGCCGTGATCATGTACATCCCTCAAGGTATTGTCGGCAGTATTTGGGCATTAGGCTTTCTTCGCCTCATGATCGGGGTTTCAGACGGTGCCTTATTCCCGACGATTCAGACATTACTTTCGAAAATGACACCGGTGAGCTATACCGGCACCGTGTTTAGTTGGAATCAGAGTGCTCAGGCGTTCGGATCAATGGCAGGTTCACTGGCCGGTGGTTTTATTTCCAACATTTTTGACTACAATGGCGTCTTTATCTTTACTGCATTATGCCTAGCGCTTGACCTTGCAATGGTTTGGATCTTCATCCCTCATATCTGGTCAAGCCGGCCACGACAACAGGAATAACGATAAGGTCGCATTTCATCAAGATATAACTGCACATCGGTATCACTAAAAGCGGTTCTAGCACTTAAACTAGAGCCGCTTTTTGCATGCGATTTGTGCCAATTAATCAAGTTTCATTTGCCAGGTCATCAGCGGATGCGGATCCGGCACTGCCAGCTGCTGATAAACGGCCCACGCGAATGAATCAGTATCATCAAATTCACCGTTCACCACCGAGAATGCTGCCTGAAGCCGCGGTAAAACTGCGCGCATCAGCCGGAGCGTATCTGCAAGCCCTGTTCCACCGAGCCAAGCACTCGTGAGTTCACCTGGCTCATCTTCAAACCAGAAGACATAAGCCAAAATGGTGCCGCCTTCAACCAAAAAGCTCGGCTGGTTCGGATCGGCTTCTCGTAACGACTGTTCAAATTGCGTCTGTGTCATCGTGGCCGGATTAGCGGTATGCGCGTCCACATAATTTTGATAACTTAACCGAACCACAGCTTGCCACTGAGCCTCGGATAGCTGTGACCGTGCCACGACGGTATCGTTAGAGGTCGCTGCTGCAAGTTTCCGGTAGTGACTCATCGCTGTGTGTCGGATAAGCTCAAACCCTGCCCGTTGCAATTGTTGCGTCAACGGCGATGCTGCAGTATAAGTGCTAAATTGCAGCCGATCCTGCTCGTCCGTCATTTTCTTGAGTTTGGTGAGCAATAAAGGAAGCCATGAGCTTTGACCGATGACATTAAAATATAGTGCATGATGATGATAAGCGTTTTGCCATACAGCTGCCGCAAACTGTATCGGACCGGTTTTTGGGAAACCCAGCAAAGTCGCCGCTGAGTTGGCAAAAAGTCCTTTCGTCCAGTCATCGGCTGTTTCCAGCAGCGGTCGGATGTCAGCTAAAGTAACCTCGCGACAGCCCGCGTGATTCAAATTAGTCATGATGATCGGCATCCTTTTGCTGTTCCTGATTGCCGTGCAAGTGCATAAACCCATAAGCAAAGCGAGCCACGCCATAAATCACCGGAACCACAACCCCGATCCAAAAATGATTTGTCAGATAATACTGCGGCAATGGATTCATATCGAGCGCGGCTTCGTAAGCCATTTCGATTGCAAAAATAATCACGGCCAGCAACAGTGCTGATAAAACCCCGCGCGCAACCGCAAACCAAACATATTGGCGATAGGCTTCCGGTGTGTCCGCTTCAATTACCTGCAAACGATAGTAGTACAAACTTGTCACGTTCAGTAACGCAATTGCCACTGTCACTAACAGTAAAATCCACGTACTGGCAGTAATTAGCTTAAGGCTATTGGCGTCGATAAAAACAGCAATGACACTTGCGATCACTAACATAAGCTCGGCGGTTAGCATATTGCGGCCCATAATGGCGTCATAAGTGCGTTGTTTGAACCGATCCTTAAGTGAAATACCATAATACCATTCCATGATTTTCTTCATCAATTATTGCCTTCCTTACTTTTTACAATGTTGTTTTATCTTACCACGCCTCATGATTGCTTTTTCCTTGAATCCTCCAAGCTTTGAAAATTATTTGGCTTTTCACTCGCTACTTTTTGTTAACGCCACGATCCCTTCTTTACCTCAGACGTGCTTACTATGAAAATTTTCATTGACAGACCCGGCTTTTTTTGGTGAAATAGGTAACATGTTTTAGGGTGTCAAGACACCTAATTAATGTTGGATTTCTCAAGGGGGATAACGATGTCAAAGAAAGCACCTAGCCATACGCGGTTAATTATCGGAATCGGCATTGCCTGGCTGTTTGATGCCATGGATGTCGGCATGCTGAGTTTTGTGATTGCCGCTTTACATAAGGAATGGCAGTTGAGTACGGTTGAAATGGGTTGGATCGGAAGTGTTAGTTCAATCGGAATGGCAGTTGGCGCCATCTTGTTTGGCATGATGGCAGATCGTTTCGGGCGCAAAGCCATTCTCATCCTTACATTATTAGTCTTTTCGATTGGCAGTGGCATATCTGCTTTTGCCACGGGTTATGGTATTTTTCTTGTACTAAGATTTATTATTGGCGCTGGTCTTGGCGGCGAACTACCTGTTGCTTCGACGTTGGTTTCCGAAAGCGTCCCGGTTGAAAAGCGCGGGCGCAGTGTCGTCTTGCTTGAAAGCTTCTGGGCTGCGGGGTGGCTACTGGCAGCGATCATTTCATACTTTGTCATGCCAATCTGGGGCTGGCGGGTCGCCATTTTTGCCACTGGATTAGCCGGGTTGTACGCATTTTACTTCCGTGAAGGCATCCATGAATCGCGCGCGTTCAAAAAAGTGGCGCGGCCGGGGTTAATCAAAACCCTGACAACCCTCTGGCGGCCCCCATATGTTCGTTCAACACTCATGTTATGGATTGTCTGGTTCATGGTAGTTTTTTCTTATTATGGCATGTTCCTGTGGTTGCCAAGTGTCATGGTGCTCAAAGGGTTCAGCCTCATCAATAGCTTCGGTTATGTGTTGATCATGACCCTTGCACAGTTACCGGGTTACTTTGTGGCTGCCTGGTTGATCGAAAAATGGGGTCGAAAAACTGTTTTAAGCCTTTTTCTTCTCGGCACTGCTGGTAGCGCGCTAGGCTTTGGCATGGCAACCAGCTTACCGATGCTTTTGACTGCCGGCATGTTACTTTCCTTCTTTAACCTCGGTGCGTGGGGCGCGTTGTATGCCTATTCGCCAGAACAATACCCAACCATTGTTCGTAGCAGCGGCTCTGGCATGGCTGCAGGTATCGGCCGAATCGGTGGCATTGTCGGTCCGTTATTAGTCGGTCACCTGCTAGGCGCTAACTGGTCCGTCACGGGTATTTTCGGAATCTTCACGGCGTCTATCCTCATTGCCATTGTTGCGATTATTTTCCTTGGTAAAGAAACTATGGGCGTTAAGTTAGCTGATACCATTGAAACTTCTACAGCGAAACAGTAGCTGTCATTGAAAGCTCATTTTCTTTATAGGAAAACGGTAGAGTATACTAAGATGGTTTTTCACTCAGTCGTCAGGATAGTTAGTTAGAGACAGATTATAATAATCATAAAGAAAGGCGTACTAAAAATAGTACGCCTTTCTTTGTGGCCATGGATTATTTCTTAGAGTGACTAGATTACCCGCAAAACCAGTTTAACCACATCAATTTCAAACATTTGTCACACAGAATCCATAAAAAAACGTGCTTAACAAAAAAGTGGTGCAAGAGAATAATCATCTCTTACACCACTAGCTATTTCCATCAGATTTTGGTTTATCACCAGTGTATGGGCGACATTAGTGATCCAATATTACTTTGATGGCTTATTGTCCTTCTGATGTCTGGTTCCCGCAAGACCAAACAATCCCATCAGACTAACAATCAGCAAACCCAAAACAGAAGTACCGCTTTCAGCATCATCACCGGTCTGCGGTAGCATATGCCTCCCTGCATGATCCGTTTGCGGTAATGAAGCTGTCTGGGTTGTTTGACCGGCTTGTGTTGGCTTCGTTTGTGTTGGCTTCGTCTGTGTTGGCGTCTGACCCGATGGCATACTACCTGTCGTCTCTCCACCAGTACTTGGCAAAATATGGGAGCCAGCGGTTGACCCTGCGGCACTCTGATCAGCCAAGGATGTGGCGGAACTAATGGCAGCAGTTGTCGCGCTGGATGCTACATCGGCGGCGCTACTTGCCTTAGCATCGTCAGACAAAGCGGCACTGGCAGCGCTAGAAGCTACCGAATCATCAGAAGCAGCAGCACTGGCGGCACTGCTTGCTTGACTTTCAGCGCTCTTAGCACTGCTTGCAGCTGCACTTGCTGCATGAGAGTATATACCCGCACCACTACTGTTACCAGCCTTTGCAGCACTGGATGCGGCACTGGCCGCGCTGGACGCGACACTCGCAGCACTGCTTGATACAACATCCTCACTGGAAGCAATACTTGCTTGTTCACTAGCATGACTTGCAGCCGACGATGCTGTCGAAGCCTCACTTTGTGCGGCACTAGCGGCACTGGATGCAGTACTTGCTGCACTGGACGCAATACTTACATCTGATTGGATCCCACTATCACTTGGGTACCTGGACGCAGCACTGGATGCGGCACTTGCTTGACTTGTAGCACTACTTGCATGGCCAGTCGCTTCACTGGCGCTGGAGCCTGCCTGATGAGCATATGAACCGGCTTCACTGGCACTCGAACTTGCAGCACTAGCATACGCAGACGTTGCAGTCGATGCTCGACCCGCTTCGCTGGCACTGGAGCTTGCGCCACCTCGTGTGCCTTGAGCTGCCGCTGAACTAGCAGCCGCGCTCGCGGCACTTGAAGCTGCGCCTTCCGCAGCGCTGGCAGCTTTGTCAAAGCCTGCAGCCGCACTGGCGGCACTGGAAGCTACCGAGTCATCGGATGCCGCGGCACTCGCCGCTCCGCTGGCAACTGCTTCTGCACCCTTGGCACTGCTTGCTGCGGCACTCGCCGCACTCGAGAATCCTGCTGCGGCTTTGCTATCACCCGCCTTGGTCGCACTGGCTGCGGCACTCGCATTACTGTTGGCCGTGCTGGCCGCACTGCTTGCCACCACATCGGCACTTGCAGCCGTCTTCGCCTGTTCACTTGCATCACTGGCAGCACTGGAACCAACCGCAGCGGCACTGGTTGCGGCACTCGCGTTACTGCTTGCTTTTGCTGCCTCGCTTGCAGCCTGACTGGCTAGTGACTGAATCCCACTATCCTTCGGATAGCTGGATGCCGCACTCGCAGCGGTGCTGGCATGTTGGGCTGCACTGCCGGACTGACCGACAGCGTCACTGGCGCTGGAGCCTGCCTGATGAGCATATGAACCGGCTTCACTGGCACTCGAACTTGCAGCACTAGCATACGCAGACGTTGCGGTTGATGCTCGACCCGCTTCGCTGGCACTGGAACTTGCGCCACTTGCGTAATCAGTTAGAGACTTGATCTTATTCAAATCATCAAGTGCTTGACTTCTTGCTGTAGCTGCAGTCGCTTGGTTATTCTTGGAGTCGCTTTGAGCTGCACTAGCAACAGAAGCGGCACTACCCGCTGCTGCTGCATCACTCACTGCAACCTTGGCAGCAACTTGCGCTGTCGATAACGCTGCGCTCATCGCAGCCGCAGCGGAACTTGCTGCAGATGATGCAGTGGCATATCCCGAACTATCATTAGCAGCAGAAGCGGCACTGGCCTCAGAAGCGTAGGAATCATAAGCAGCGGCTGCAGAGTTTGCTGATGCATCAGCGTTACTTACGGCAGCAGCTGCAGATGATGCTTCACTAGCCGCGCTACTTGCCACGATTGCTGCGGACGCTGCTGCACTGGAACTAGCCGCAGCAGACTTGCTAGCTGCCAAAGCAATTTGCGATTGCTTCTCAGCATCACTGGCGAGAGACTTGACTTCCATATTATCAGCATGACTGCCAGCAATCGATTGCGCTTCACTTGCATAACTCGCCGCATCACTAGCAGCAGCACTTGTAGCCTTTGCCTGTGAAGCTGTGACATCAGCAGCACTATTGGCGTTGATTAAGCTGCCAGCTGCACTGGATGCCTGCTTTGACGTTTCGGCATCGTTGATCACTACCGTCGCTGTTTTCACAATGAATCCAGCACTTGAAATAACTTCAAATGAAGCATTGGCAGGTAACGAAACCCCAGTCGGCAGTTCGTAACTCCAATTACCGTCCTTGTCCGCCTGTACCAAATATTTTGTACTATCATAGGAATTCGCAGTTAAGCTGCCTTCTGGAATCCCCTTTAAACCTGAAATCGTTACATAGGCTCCGGCAGTGGTTTTACCTGTAAGCGTTGTGGTTTCATCAGTAACTGGATTTACCTTAATAAAATTATCACTGGCACTGACGAACTCCAAGCTTTTGTCAGTCGCAAACGTGTCGGCAAGTGCTTTCCCGGATTGTTCATCTTCTGCTGTCTCACCTTCAACCGTAGCGGTATCTGAAGAAGAGCCATTCCCTTTTAGTGTATAGATAGCGGACTTATATGGACCATAAGCATTCCCGTCATCCGGAATGATTTTCACATATTGACCTGTTAGCGTACCGGTACCACTGACTTTAAATAAACTGCTGTCTGCGTCATCGTTATCGGTAATCTTAAAAAGAACGGATTTCGGCATATAGATGTTAATGTTGGCATCGTCACCGACTTTCAACAAATGCGCTTCGCCCGTGCCACCGTCAATGGTTAAGTTGGCCGTAGCATCCTGTGCAAAACTCAGTTGACCGTCATTTGCTACATTAATTGCATTGACACTCTTTGTCCCTGTACCCGTTACATTAAGATCCAAAGTGCTGCCACTTGCAACGAAGAAGCCTCCGGTACCTTTAATATTGATAAAGCCATAGCCAAGTTTAGGCGCACCATTTTGAGTGATCGTCATGTGCGATCCTTCGTTGAGGTTGACAGTTCCGGTACCGTCAATTCTTACCGGGATGTTTCCAGTTGCACCGGTAATGGATACCGTTGCATTCTTATCAACGGTTAGATTACCACCGTCTTCAATATAGATTGGTGCAAAGCCATCTTTCACAAGTGCATTTTTATTAAGGATAACGGTTGATCCATCCTTAAACTCAACGTTACCTCCCTGTGTATCAATCAATGCATTCGTGCCACGTTCATTCGATTTGCTTGCATCCGTGCGTTGTAAGTTAACGGTTGCTCCCTTGTCAACAATAAATGAACCGCCATCATATACTTCAACGTTAGTCCCACCAGTAGTTGTCCCCGTGTAAGTAGCGCCAGGCAAAACCTCTAAATAACTAATTTGAAAGTTTTGCTGGTTGCCTAAGCCTTGCGTTGTCTGGGTTGATCCGTCCAGCGGGGAAACATAACTGCCCACTGATTGAATCTTTGTATTCCCCTTAATAAAGGCTTTTGTATAAATGCCATACATCAGTTGTGCACCTGTGTATGTGACATTATTGAACACTACCGAATGATCGATGCCGTCTTTCGGCTTACTGCCCTTGATAGTAACCGGGCCCCACCAACTGTAACCGTACATATTTAAATCGTTGATGGTAAATGATTCATTCTGACTACTTGTTGGATCAGCTTCGAAATACTTCTTTTGAAAATCAATTGTGTGGTTATTGCCATTAATAACTAAGTTTGGCCGATAAGCATACGATTGGCGATCACCACTAACATCCATAACAAAGTCGGACTGTACGTTGATGACACTTACCGTTGAATCGGCCATGGCTGCATCAAACTCTGACGCGGTGCTGACATCGGCGCTAGAAGCATCGTTTGATACCGCTTCATTAACTGGAGTTTGACCTTCAGATGTATTTGTTGCAGAGGCACTATTGGCGCTTGCACTTGTTACACTGGCGGCGCTGTTGCCTTCATTTGCCTGACTCGTAGTATCTGAACTACCACTTGACGTGCCGCCAACACCCTGACTCGCACGACCATCGCTAGCATTAACTGCACTACTGCTTAGAGCGCTGGTCGCTTTTTCGCCGTTACTGCCAGCACTGGCTGAACTAGTGCTTTTGATCTGGCCACTACTTTCAACGCTAGCACTAGTTTGAGACGCACTGGCTGCGTTGGCACTACTTTGACTGCCGCCAATTTTACTATTAGTGGTCGTTGCCACATTTGCCGTGCTCGCTTTGGTTTGACCATCACTCGCACTGCTGCTGGCTGTAGCTACACTTGCACTTGCTGATTTCAGGCTATTTGTTCCATTTTGACCACTACTGGCTCCCGATGAAGGCGCTTCGGTAAACTCTGAACTGTTGGGCGCTTGAGCATCAGCTTTAACCAAATTTGTCTGATAGGCGGTTCCCAAACCGACGCCGATGAAGAATAATGGAGCAATTAACCATTTCTTCTTTGCCTTAAACATCTTGAAACGCTTTTTCTCCACCAAAACATTTGCTCTATTTATCTTTTTCATACCCAAGATCCTCTCAATAAATAATGAGCAACCCACTTGATTTTTTACTTGTATTTAAAAATCCGGCTTAGAACTGTTTAAATAGTTTCTCGTGGTGCGATCATCCCCTTTCCTGAGTACTTGCAAGCAAAAGCGAACCGGGAGTCATCTCAAAAGAACGCTGATAATACTGATTTCCATGCACCGATGAAATCAGCTTCTGAATGTTGTTTTGCAGTACTTAAAGCACCAGCTTGTAATTTGTGATAAAGCCGATTATCTTGCAACACGACCAAAATCGCCTTGCCTAACTCGCTAGGCGTCATATTAACAACCGCCACCCCATTTTGTCTGTTCACTAACAGGTTATGCTTCAAGAAGTGGCATCCGTATGCAACCACTGGTATGCCATACGACATTGCCTCAAGACTATTCATACCGAAAGCTTCTGACTTCGCCGCAGAAACAAACAGCGTCGTCTTGTCCAAAATATCCTGATTGTCATTGCTATAGGCAACCAGATGAATCGCATCATCAAGTTTTTTCTTGTGGATTCTATCGCGGATCTCCCGGCGATAGGCCTCGTCTGAAAAATAACCTTTGAGGAACAGTTCAGCATCCGGGCGTTCTCGGTGTACACGTTCAAACGCATCAACCAAATCCGTAATCTGTTTATCTGGAAAAAGACGCCCGATATACGCCAATCGTGGATGATCGGGTTGTATTTTCTTGGCTTTCGGCGTCTGTGCATAAGTATCCGGGGCAGCCGCAATGGTTAAGTGCGGATATTGAGTCTCAATCGCTTTAACTTGATCATGCGTAGGAAAAATAACGGTACTAAACGGATGCTGCTCGCTTAGTACCTCGTTGTAAATGACATTAGGTACGCGCTTCTTCCCTTCTCCTTTCAAGAACAGGTCACCTTCATGAATAAAAGCGAGCTTAGCAGTTGCATGGTTAACTTGCTTGACGGCAGCATCGAGCGTTCTGCGATCTGAAATCATGATCCCCGGATTGCCTTTACTAATTTCATTCAGGAAAAAACGGAACAGGTCATCTTCGGAATCAAATACATAATCATGTCCTTGATAATGAACCAACTTCCACATTGTCGGTGCAAGCTGACCATTTTTATTCATGTGGATAATCTCCAAAACCACATGGCCTTTCTGATCCAAAAACTTCTGTGCAGCCACGGTTCCATCGGGATTATAATTTTGTTCCATAGACTTAAACCCGCGCCAATCCCAGAATTCGGTTAACTCTTTGTGATCAAAGCGATCATAATAATCAATGCTTCCAACTAATCCGACCGTCTCTGGCATGACAGTAATCTTTGCAAGCGTTCGACCTAACAGATCGATAGTTGTCGTATTATTGTCAATCCCAACGACATGATATTTCGTCAGGGGAATCGATTCGAGTAAGCGTAACTTCTGTTCTTTACGCTCAACCCCGACAACACCCTGAAAATAATCGTACATGTTGATATATGCATCTTTGTTAACTCCTGCACGCTTGGCATCCCGATACAAGAAGCGATTATAGTTCCGGAGTAGCAGTTTAGATTCAATGCCATTTTGATTGAAGGCTTTCAGGCGTTGCAGCTGCGAGAACTCAGTGCCGGAATTAAATGTAAAAACATTTTCACCAACCATGTAAATCATTTCGTCACCTTCCCCTCACTCTTTTGTGCATCCATTAAAACTTTGTGCCATTTCTTCCAAACATTTTCTTCAGAATATCTGTTAGCAGATTCATATGCATTCGTACTCATCTGCTGCATCTTGTCACGATCGGATAGCAATAACTGAATCTTCTCCGCTAAGGCATGAATATCGCCATACGGAGTGACATACCCATTGATGCCGTCTTGCACGATTTCGTTTGGACCGTAGTTAACGTCATAGGTCACGCCGACAACGCCATGCGAAATCGCCTCCAGTAATGAGAGATCAAAACCTTCCATGATAGAAGTTAAGCCAAAAATCTGGGCAGTATCATACGCACTTTCCAGATTTTCCGTGTAGCCTTTAAAAGTCACAACCCCTTCCAATGAAAGGTCTTGGATTGTTTTTTCGATTTTTCGTTTTTCAGCATAATGATTCGTTGCATCCGGGTAACCATACAAATCCAGCGTCACTTGCGGTATTTGTTTGCGGACGATGGCAATGGCTCGAACCAGATCATTCAGATTTTTTTCCGGTGCAATCCTAGCAACCGCGATGACTTTGCCGAATATTCGATTTTCAGACAGAATTCGCTGGCGGTGAAGCACGTCATCCGATACCACGCCAACAGGAACATGGAAGGACTTTTTGATGTAAGGGAAGCGTCTTTGAACATCGGCTGCCTGCTTTTTAGTTGCAGAAACAAACGCTGAATACTTCGCGCCATTAACTAATGCAAATTCATAATTGTTATTCATAATCGAATCCATTGGCCGTTGCGCATCGCCAGCATGTGAATTATGTAGGTGCATAATCGTGTAAGCGGGTTTCTCTAGATGAATAAGCGCTTCATCCGCCAATAAAGACCGATCAAGGATAAAGACATTCTGGCCAGTTTCATTCATGTCATTAATAAAATGTTCAAAAAACGCATCAATCGTGTCAAACTGAAAAATTTTACCTTTGCGATCTGTCAGAATCCACCCAGTCTGCTTAAGCTTGCCATCTTCATTTTTCTTGTTAAATGCTCTGATTACCGGACGGCCATCCACCGTTAGCCATTCCTCGTTGCCAACCTTATTGTCTGGGGTATACCACTGAACCAATGATTTAAATCCGCGAATATCATAAAATTCAACTTGGTATAGATTCTCAACTCCGTCAAACAATTCGACAGAAACCACCTGTCTAGTGCCGCGAACATAGTTGATCCGCGCAGCCAATCGCCCATCAGCTCGTGAAACCAACATACGATTGTGCTCGTAATCATCGGAATATTGAAGATCTTTAAGTCCCAGATCTACCTGCTCCGGTAACAACCGGACCGCGTCAACATGGCAGGCGTGCTGATAGTAATCAAACATGTTAACGAGGTGATCATCCGTAATTCCTGCATTGGCAGTGTTAGTATGTAGATCCCGTTCCCAATCCCGTAGAAGAAATACGTAAGGCTCACCATGCTTATCAAATAGGCGCTTGCGCTTTATCTGCGCATGCTCAATACCCGATTTGCTGGCAGGCATACCGAAATTGATGAAATAGTTCACTAGCAATCACTCCTAGACTCAAAAATAAACTTATCGAGAAAAATTGTGTTAGTTATGAAACGAATTCTGACTATTAATTAACTTTGTCCCCCGGAAGCGTTATCTATCCAATATAGGTGCTAACACGTCGGCCACTCAGAACCGTCACTGGCTAGAATTTAACTCATACCCTACACTAATTTCTGACTACTTATACAATACTAGCATTAAAAAATTTGTTAATATATAAATACAATGAAATCGATTCCACTTTTGAATTTTCCTCGAGCATATTGCACCATCCCCCGTTATAATCAGCGCCATATCAGCCATCCACAGGTTAAAAAAATTTCCCGAAAATTATTTTCCAAAAACCGGTTCATCACCAAAAAAGCATGCCACCATAAGCTGTTCCTTGGTCTACAAATTTTTTCGCGCCAAATTCCAGTTATTGACTCATGCTTCTGACCACTAAAAAAGACTTTATCACGCCAAATGCGCAACAAAGTCTTTTCAAAGTTTCGTTATGATACAAAGGTGGTTTTTCACTTGAAACTCGTGCGGGCTAGATCACTGACGCAGCGCCCGGGTCACCGTTTGCTCATTGACAAACGTATACAGGCCTAAATCGCCAAGTTCACGACCATAGCCGGAGTTCTTAACCCCGCCAAATGGCAACTCAGCATTGTAGCTTTGACTCTGATTGGCACCGACCATACCGGTTTCAATCTGCGCAGCGACTTCTGCCGCATGATTGGTATCACCGGCAAAGACTGCTCCGCCAAGGCCATAAGGAACATCATTAGCCAACGCAATCGCTTCTTCTTCGCTATGCACCTTATAAACGCAGGCAACCGGGCCGAATAATTCTGTCCGATACGCCGGATTGTCCTTGTCAATATCCGTTAAAATAGTCGGCTGGAAGAAGGCACCAGGCAAATCAACCGGTGTATTGCCATAAACAACTTTGGCGCCGTGTTCAATGGCAGTATCAACCTGACTTTGAAGCTTGTCTTTTGCCTTTTGACTGTTCAACGGACCCACATTGACTGATGGATCACTCGGATCGCCAATTTTGACGTTTTCAAAACCTTTCTTCAAGCCGGCAACAAAGTCATCATAGTATTTATCCAACACAATAAACCGTTTGGAGCTGGTGCAAACCTGTCCGCAATTCATGAGGCGAGTTTTAACAGCTTCTGGAATCACGTGCTCAAGATCAGCCCCGTCCAAGACCAGAAAAGCATCCATACCTGTCTCTTATACACATCTCCGAGCCCACGAGACTACGCTGCATCT
>ENA-OXEK01000232-OXEK01000232.1-human-gut-metagenome-genome-assembly--contig:-NODE-232-length-17782-cov-8.288148_pt1 | contig 17782 bp, 10 predicted proteins | sample MGYA00249825_ERZ652244 | MGnify/ENA primary metagenome ERZ652244 (study PRJEB26925, sample SAMN05826968) | human gut metagenome | biome: ENVO:2100002; feature: ENVO:00000062; material: ENVO:00002003...
ACGAGATGCAGCGTAGTCTCGTGGGCTCGGAGATGTGTATAAGAGACAGGAGCACGAGACCAGTTACAAGCAAGGCTCTAGCCCGCGTTACCACGCGCGAGAGGTGGCGGCCGAGATGGCGCGGCGCTACCGCTGCCCGCTCGTGTTGGGCTCCGCCACTCCTTCTGCTGAGGCTCTCGATCGCTGCCGCCGCGGCACGTACAACGGTGTTACCTGGACGCGTGTGGAGATGCCCGAGCGCCCGGGACACGCCGTGCTGCCCACGGTCCGCATTGCCGACCTGCGCCGTGAGTTTTCTCACGGCAGCCGCTCCATGTTCTCAAAACCGCTGATGGAAGGCTTGGAGCGCGTGGTCGAGCGCCGCGAGAAGGCCGTGCTGCTGCATAACCGCCGTGGCTTTGCGCCGTTCCTGATGTGCCGCGAGTGCGGCTGCGTTCCCACCTGCAACCACTGCTCCACCGCGCTTACGTATCACGAGCGCACGCACACGCTACAATGTCACACCTGCGGTTCGTCTTGGCGCGTGCAGCCGTATCCCGCGCCCACGAGCCGTTGCCCCAAATGTGGCAGTCGCTACCTGGCAAAAATGGGTCTGGGCACTCAACAGATCGAGGACGCGCTGCACCAGATGCTTCCCGAGGACGTCGCCATTATTCGCATGGATGCCGATTCCACGCGCGGCAAGGATGCGCACAAAAAGCTGCTCGAGCAGTTCGATGCCGCCGATTGTGCGGTGCTGCTGGGCACCCAGATGATCGCCAAGGGCCTCGACTTTCCCGAGGTCACGCTCGTGGGCGTGGTCAATGCTGACTCTGCCCTCAAGCTGCCCGATTTTCGTGCGGGGGAGCGCGCCTACGACCTGCTCGAGCAGGTGGCGGGCCGTGCCGGTCGCGGCGATCGTCCCGGCGAGGTCATCATCCAGACCTATCTGCCCGAGGACCCGGTCATCCGAGCCGTCGCTGAGCACGATCGCTCGATCTTTACCGATTACGACCTGGATCAGCGCCGCGACGCACTGTATCCGCCGTTCGTGCGCCTGATCAACATTTTGGTGTGGTCGGCAAGCCGCGATGATGCACAGGATTATATCGGGCGCATCGCAAAGCTTCTCAAGCGCCGCTGGCACGCCGTCGCACCCGACTTTTTGCGGGTAGGGAGCGCCGTGCCGCAGGTGTTGGGTCCGGCTTCGTGTGTAATCGAGAGAGCCAAGGACCGTTACCGCTTCCATCTGCTTGTGAAGTCGCCGGTAGGGTACCATGTCTCTGATGATATCGACGCCTGTCTCAAAGAAGCGGGCTCCGTGCGCGGCGTGAGCGTGAGCGTTGACGTCGATGCCTATGATTTGATGTAACAAACCGAAAGGATGGCCATGGAAGCCAACGGAATCGTACTGTCCCCCGACCCTCGTCTGCGCCAGGAGTGCGCCGTCATCGAGGAGATCACCCCGGCGATTGAGGCGCTTGCCGAGAAGATGAAGAAGATGATGTTCGAGAACGGCGGCTGCGGCCTGGCTGCTCCGCAGATCGGCGAGCTCATTCAGCTCGTCACCATCGACTGCGACTACAGCGACAAGAACGACTACGACCCGTACGTGCTCATCAATCCCGTCATTGTTGAGCAGAGCGACCATCTGGTGCCGTTTAGCGAGGGCTGTCTGTCCATTCCTGGCATTAGCTGCGAGATCGAGCGTCCCGACCATGTCGTCGTTGAGGCGTACGACTTGGACGCAAACCTGATTCGCTATGAGGCTTCGGGCGACCTGTTCTGCGTGTGCCTGCAGCACGAGATCGATCACCTGCACGGCAACACCATGTTCGAGCGACTGAAGCCGATGCAGAGGATCAAGGCAGTCAAGGAGTACCAGGACGCCCTGGCCCGCGGCGCTCGACCGGGCGAGACGGAGTAGGTCCCACCGTCCCCTTCCGCCGCAGGGCTTAGGTTTTGCTCCATGCTCAAACAGTCCTGCTCGCATGAAGAGCACATTAAGTGCTCTTCGGCTCGTGCGGAACTGCGCGTGGAGCAATAACCTAAGCCCTGCGGCGGAAGGGGACTGCGTTTTCGTGCTCCTCTTCGCCTGGGTGCCGTCGGGTCAGGGATGGGCGTCTTCGCTGATAGTCTTTGTTGAGAGAGAGCTGCTTTTATTGCGGCTCTTTCTTTGGTTTTGGGTATATTTGTTCTTGTTGAATTGTTATTGCGGATGGGCTGGGTATTTGGCTTTCCGCTGTTATTTGTAGCCGTCTCGGCTTTGGTTGAGGGGAGACGTCCTTTATGCGTATTGTGTTTATGGGTACGCCTGATTTTGCTGTGCCTTCGCTGACTTCGCTTGTCGAGGCCGGGAATGAGATTGCGCTTGTTGTTACTCGCCCTGATGCTGTTCGTGGGCGTGGTAAGAAGCTTGAGCCTTCTCCTGTTAAGGCCAAGGCGCTTGAGCTGGGGTTACCGGTTGTTGAAGCCAATCGTATGACGCCGGAGGTAGTTGATGCACTCCAGGCTGCGCAGGCTGATATTTTCTGTGTGGCTGCCTATGGCTGCATTTTGCCTGATGAGGTGCTGCATATGGCGCCGCTCGGCATTGTGAACGTTCATGCGTCCTTGCTGCCTCGTTGGCGTGGGGCTGCTCCTATTCAGCGTGCGATTCTCGCTGGTGATGAGGTTGCTGGCGTTTCTATCATGCGCATCGGTCACGGCGTGGATACTGGTGCTTATTGTGCGCAGGCCTCGACCTCGGTTGCCGGTAAGCATGCCGAGGCACTGACTATGGAGCTTGGCGAGCTGGGCGGTAAACTGCTTGCCGATACGCTTCCTTTGCTTGCTGACGGCACCGCTGTTTGGACCGAGCAGGATGAGTCGCTCGTTACCCATGCTGCCAAGATTTCTAAGCAGGAGATGCGTCTGGATCCGCAAATGACGGCGCTTGATTGCGTGCGTCATGTGCTGGCCTCGTCCGATACCGCGCCTGCTCGTTGCGTGATTGCCGGCAAGACCGTGCGCGTGCTTGATGCTGCGCCGGCTGATGTGTCGCTTGGCGAGGATCAGGTTCTCGTTAAGGCCAAGCGTGTTTACCTGGGTCTTTCCGATGGTTCGGTTGAGTTGCTCGAGGTTAAGCCTGATGGCAAGCGTGCTATGGCCGCTTCTGCTTGGGCTGCTGGCCTGCAGGGCGCCGATCTTATCTGGGGTGTTTTGTCATGAGCAAGTTGTCTCCCGCGCGCAAGCTTGCGCTCGATGTGTTGATGGAGGCCGATCGCCGCGGCATGTACGCGCGCGACGTGCTGTCTTCCCGTGCTTCGGCCAAGGCCATTGACCAGCGCGATTCTGCTTTTGCCGCTCGCTTGGCGCTGGGTGTTGCCGCCACGCAGGGTGTTTTGGACGAGCTGCTCGATCGGTTTCTTGATAAGCCTAAAAAGGTTGCGCCTCGTGTGCGCATGGCACTTCGTATCTCGGCCTTCGAGATGCTCTATCTGCATACGCCTGGCCGCGTTGCCGTAAGTCAGGGTGTTGAGCTGGTGCGCAGCGGAGCTAAGTCTGCCGCCGGTCTGGCGAACGCTGTGCTGCATAAGGTCGCGGACAACGTTGAGGACTTTGCTACTGCGTCCGATGTGGATGAGTCTGAGCGACGCTTGGTTCGTCTGTCGCGCCTGATGGGACTGCCGCGTTGGCTGTGCGCTCGCATTATGGCATCGTTCGACACGCCTGAGGGTGCGCTTAACTTTGCCGGCAATCTGGCCCCCGCACCGCTGGCCCTGCATGAGAACGCCTTTGCGACCAAACCCGATCCGTATATCTCGCAGCTCGTCGCACCTGTCTTCCCGGGCTGCCATGCCCCGGTTGATGCCCAGGTTACCGTTGCTTCGGGTGTGTTTGAGCGTGCTGCCGCGGTGGCATCCGATCTCAACGCGCAGCTTATCGCCACGGCTGCCACGCGCCCTGGTAGCTGCCTTGAGATTGGTGCCGGTCGTGGCACCAAGACCTATGTGATGATGTGCCAGGCCAAGCGTGCCGGCTATGAGCGTCAGCATACGGCACTTGATCTTCATGACCGTAAGTGCGATCTGAATCTCGCTCGCCTGCATAAGGCCGGTATTCAGGGCGTTCGTACGGTTTCGGGTGATGCCTGCGAGCTTGATGAGGTGCTCACATCGTTTGATGCCATGCTTGGCGAGCCGGTTAAGTTCGACACGGTTTTTATCGATGCGCCGTGCTCTGGCACCGGAACCATGCGTCGTCATCCCGAGATCCCGTGGCGCCTAACCGAGAATGATGTGACGGCCGAGTTACCCAAGCTTCAGCTGACGATGCTTAAGGAGGCTTCTGCGCGCGTGGCCGCCGGCGGAGAGCTCATCTATGCCACCTGCTCGGTTTTTGATGAAGAGAACACGCAGGTCGTGGATGCCTTCCTGGCCTCTCCCGAGGGCGTCGACTTTAGCGTCGCACCGCTCTCCGAGGCGCAGATTCTGCAACTCACCGAGTTCGATCAGGCTAAGAAGCTCGTATCCGTACGCCAGAACGATCGAGGACTTTTCCAAAGCGTCCCCGTAAACGCCGACTCCTACGACGGCCACTTTTGCGCCCGTCTGGTTCACAAGTAGCTACTAAGTTGCGGTGAAATAGGGATTGAATAGCGGCTTCTGCCCGCCAAACAGTCCTTATTTCACCGCAACTCATAGAGATGCCTGGGTAGCTAAAGAATCAGCCCCGCGATCGGTGTCGGTCGCGGGGCTGATTGGTTTCTAGTGGTTATGTGGGCAGTTGGCGCAGCAGCCGCTCGTGGCACTGGTGCTGGAGCCCCCGCTTCGCTGGTCGGTGTTGTAGAAACCGCTGCCCTCAAATTTAATGCCGCTGGCCGAGAACGTCTTGGCCGCCGGGGCACCGCAGCTCGGGCACACGACCTCGGGAGTCTCGGACATGGGATGCTCAACCTCAAACACGTTGCCGCAGCTCGAGCACTTGTAATCGTAGCGCGCCATAATACTTCCTTTTCAGCACAAAGCGGGCAGATTACTCTGCCCGCAAAAATTCAAACGTCTGTAACTGTACCCTATATCGGGGGTTTTATCACGCTTCGCCCCAGAATCTATGGTTGTTGCGCAGGAGCTGTGCGGTTTTGTTCTCAGCGGCTGCAATGTCCGCCTCGTCAGCCTGCCAGGTCCAGTTGCCCGTGGCCACGCCCGGAACGTTCATGCGCGCGTCGTCGCCCAGCCCCAGGACATCCTGCAGCGGCATCATCACCAGGGGAGCGTCGCTCGCCAGCGCGTCGCTCATCAGCTTGGCCGCCACCTCAACACCGCTCGGTTCATCGCCGCCCGCAAAGGAACGTGTGCACCAACCGGCCAGCGTCGACGTATCGTGCGTCGAGGTGTACAGAATCTTGCCGGGCGTGGGATGCACACCGCAGCGAACGTCGTAGTCGCTAAACTCCAGCACGTCCATGCCGGGGAAACCACAGGTCGAAGCCATGGCGCGAACACCGGGCGTCAAATAGCCCAGGTCCTCGGCGATAAAGTTGAGCGGACCCAGCTCGTCGTAGGCGGTCTGGAACAGGTCCTTGCCCGGGCCCGCCAGCCAGCGACCGTCGGCGCAAGCCTTGCCCGCGGGGATACTAAAGTAGCTGTGGAATCCCAGGAAGTGATCCAGACGCACGCGGTCGTAGAGCGAAAACGCACGACGCAGGCGATCCATCCACCAGCTATAGCCGTTCTGCTTCATGTGGTCCCAGCGGAACGTCGGGTTGCCCCACACCTGGCCCTCGGGCGCAAAGTTGTCGGGCGGCGCACCGGAAATCTCGATCGCCTTGCCGGTATCGGACAGCCAGAAGTTCTCGGGTTCGCTCCACGCGTCTGCCGAATCGTCGGACACGTACATAGGAATATCGCCGATGACCTCGATGCCCTTCTTGTGCGCATAGTTCATGAGCTCGCACCAAGCCAGGTCAAAGCGGTACTGCATGTACGCCTGCAGCTCGGCCTCGTTGTGGAAGCGCTTGTCGTCGATCAGATGCTCGTTGTATCGCGCGACATCTTCCGGCCAATCATGGCGCGACTCGCCCTCAAAGTACTTCTTAACGGCCATGTAGACGCAGTATTTCTCGAGCCAATCGGCATTGCGATGTTTAAACGCGGTGTACAGTGGATCGGCATCCTCGCCTCCGCGGGCCTTCCAGGTCTCAAAGTCGGCTGCCAGCTCCTCGTGACTCTCGGGCAGCAGGTCGATGTTGCCCGCAAAAGCCGAGGGTCCGGCATAGGGGGAGCGAAAGAAATCCGTTGGGTTGACGGGCAGGACCTGCCAGTAGCGCATGCCCATGGCGGCCAGATGGTCGATAAATCGCCGCGTGGGCGCGCCGATCGTACCGGGCTTGCCGTCGTCGGTCGGCACCGATGTGATATGGCACACAACACCCGCACCGTGATCGAGCGGCTCCTGCAGGCGCTGCTCGGCATGGTGATAGATTATCGACGAGCCCAGCGGATACAGGTCGAGCGTGACCGTGCCGTTGTGAATTTCGCACTCGTGACCGCTGATCACGTCGCTTGCACATTCGCCGAGCGCCGGAATCGTCACACGGTGCGAGTTGCGCAGGCTGCGGTTGATGATAACCGTCGCAGACTCGCCGTCCTTGCCCGTACGGTTGTAAGCAAGCACCTCATCATTGAGCGCGAAGGCCTTGATCTCGCCATCGATCATAAACGGCAGCGCGCGGCGCACAGCAGATGCGTTCTTGACGATTGCGAACGTATCGAAGTCGTGCAGGTCTTCCTTGGTCGGCATGGTGCGGCGATTACCCGGATCGGTCAGGCCCTCAAGGCCGTACTCGTCGCCATAGTAAATCGAAGGCACACCGGGGAACGTCATCTGCATGAGCGTCGCGAGCCAAAAACGACTCTTGGCCAGGCCCATCGAGTTCTCGTCCAGGCGCCATTTGCTGCGCTCGCACTCGGGCAGCTGCGACTCGTCGGGGCCGCCGCCGAGCACCGAGATGATGCGCGGACGGTCGTGGCTCGACAGCAGGTTGAGCGCGCAGGACAGGGCCTCACGCGGATAGTTCTCGCGTAGGGTCTCGATATCCTCGGCAGCTTGGTAGGCGTTTTTGTAGCCCATCAAAAAGCCGATGACCATGTCGCGGAAGGGGTAATCCATAGCAGAGTCCAGCTCGGAGCCCTGCAGGTAGCGACGCAGATGGCCGTAGCTGATCTTGTTGGAGGCATCTTCCCAGACCTCGCCGAGCAGCAGCGCGTCGGGCTTCTCGGCGAGTACGGCCTTTTTGATCTCGGTCAGGAAGTCATCGGAAAGCTCGTCGGCCACATCCAGGCGCCAGCCGTGAGCGCCGGCGCGCAGCCATTTACGAATAACGCCGTCCTTGCCCAGGAGCCGCTCGCGTACCAGTTCGGAGCTCTCATTGATGGCGGGCATATTGCCCACGCCCCACCAACAGTCGTACGAGCCGTCCTCGTGGAAATAAAACGCATCACGCCACGGCGAATCCTCGCTCTGCCACGCGCCCACACCGGGGTAGTTGCCGTAGCGGTTGAAGTAGATCGAATCATCGCCCGTGTGGTTGAACACACCGTCCAGAATGATGGAAATGCCCAGCTTCTCGGCCGCCTCGCACAGCTCGGTAAAGTCTTGCTCGGTGCCCAGAATCGGATCGATCTTGGTGTAATCGGCGGTGTCGTAGCGGTGGTTGCTCGCGGCTTCAAAAATGGGGTTGAGGTAGATGGCTGTAAAGCCCAGCTCGGCGATGCGAGGCAGGTCTTCCTGGATGCCCTTGAGCGAGCCGCCGTAGAAGTCCCAGGTCTTGATGGAGCCGTCCTCGGCGCGCTCGTACACAGGCGGCTCGTTCCAGTCCTCGACCATGCGGCGCTGAATGCCCTTACGCGGTTTTTCGACCTCGGCCAGCGTGCGCTCGCGCCAGTGCTCGTCGCGGGCATAGCGATCGGGGAAGATCTGGTAGACCATACCGCGCTCGTACCAGGTGGGACGGTTCTCACGGTGTTTGTAGACGGTGACCTGGAATGACGGCACCTCAGCGTAGTCGTAGGTTAAGCCTTCGCCGCCGGTGCGGCCCTGTGGTGCGCCCAGGCGGACCTCGGGCTGGCCCTCGATATTGCAGATGAAGCTGTACCAGATGAGACAGGGCTCGGTGCACTCAAGCTCTACGGTAAATATGCCGTCGCCCTCGTGCGTCATGGGATACCGAGACTCACCGATCTCATCGACCCAGGTGCGCAGCGTAAGCGTTGCCTGGTTGGGGTCGGCATCCTCCAGAATCACGGAGAGCGAAAGGGTAGTTCCTGTGGTCACAGCGCCAAACGGAGTGCGAAACTGCGGCAGACGGCTGTTGTGTATCAATCTCATAGTACGGTCCAGTTCAATAGAATCATGGCCTGCTGGCCATGGGCTTTACGCACAGGATGTAAGTATATCTGTTGTACACAGGCTGTATAAACAACATCCGTTTACCATCGGCGAACGGTTGTCCTAGAAAATCGTTTTACCACTCAAATTATCGCGATATCCGAAATAGCCTAGACTGATACTATTTTTAGCCAAACAAAAGTACTTCGGTTTACTACGACGAATTGAATGATCTTAACCACGGTCATTTTGGTGATATTAAAACCGCAGGTAGAAGCGTTGCCAATTTTTTAGATTACTCGCTGTGGTCGGCCGGAGCCATTTTGTCGTAGTAAACTGGCCCTCTTTTTAATACATAAGTTCAACCAAAAAGAGGGCGCCTGGTTGGGACGCCCTCTTTTGCTTTAAGGATTAAGTTTAATCGTCCGGATTAGCGGCGCTTGCGGGTGGCAGTTGCCTTGCGGACGGAGGTCTTCTTGGTCGGGGCCTTTTCCTCGACCGGAGTGGCGGGGGAGACCGGGGCCTCCTTGGCGGGCTTGGGCTTGGCCTTTACCTCGGCCTTGGGCTCCTCTTTGGCGGCAGCAGGCTTGACCTCGGCGGCCTTCGGCGCCGGCTTGGCCTTTACTGCGGGCTTGGCCTCGGCCTTAGCCTCCGCCTTTGGAGCAGCAGCCTTGGTCGTGGTCTTTTTGGCCGTCGTCGCAGTGCGCTTGCGCGTGGTGGTCTTGGCGGCCGGCTTGGCCTCGACGGTTGCCTCAGCATTGGACTCGGCGGGCGTCTCCTCGACTTTGGCGGCCGGCTTTGCGGCTGCCTTGGTCGTGGCGGGCTTCGCGGTCGTTGACTTGGTTGCCGTGGTCTTCTTGGCTGCCGTTGACTTTTTGGCGGTCGTGGTCGCCTTCTTAGCAGCGGTCTTTGCCGGAACCTTGGCGGCCGGCTTGGCCACGGCGACCTCGGCCTTTACCTCGGGAGTAGCCTCGGCTTCTGCGGCCTTCTTGGCAGCGGCGGTCGTGCGCTTGCGCGTGCTCGTTGTCTTGGCAGCGGTGGTCTTTGTTGCCGCCGCCTTGGTCGCTGTGACCTTCTTGGCCGTCGTCTTACGAGTCGCGGTCTTCTTAACTGCGGGCTTGGCCTCGGCCTTTGCCTCAGGAGCAACCTCAGCCTTCACCTCAGGGTCGGCCTTTGCGGGCTCAGCTTCAACCGGCTTCTCCTCGGCCTTGGGCTCCGACTCAGCAACAGCCTCAGACTCGTCGACAACCGCCGTCGGCCTTTCAATCTCTGGATGCATAAAGAAGTACAGGTCCAGATACTTGTCGGCCGAGCGCGTCCAGCTAAAGTCCTGGCTCATAGCCTGCGTGACCAGCTGGTTCCAGGCCTCGCGGTTGTCCCAGAACAGGCGGGCCGCGCGGAACACCGCGTCGCCCATCTCGTCGCCGTTAAAGTTGCTAAACGAGAAGCCCGTTCCCTCGCCGGTAAACTCGTTGTACGGGATCACGGTGTCCTTCAGGCCGCCGGTCTCGCGCACGATGGGCAGGGTACCGTAGCGCATGGCGATAATCTGCGACAGGCCGCAGGGCTCAAACTTCGAAGGCATCAGGAACATGTCGGCGGCAGCATACATGCGCTGCGACAGTGCCGGATCGAACTCGATGCGAGCCGCCATGGTGCCGGGGTACTTGTCCTGGAAGTAGCGCAGGCCGTCCTCGTAGTCGCGGTCGCCGGTGCCCAGCACCGCCACCTGCACGCCGCCGGCCAGGATGCGGTCGAGCGCGTACATGACCAGGTCTAGGCCCTTCTGGCGCGTCAGACGCGTGACCATCACCATGAGCGGACGGTCGTCGCGAACCTCGAGCCCCAGCTCTTCCTGCAGCTTGGCCTTGCATACGGCCTTGCCGGAACGGTCCTCCACGGTGTAGTTGGCGGCAATGCGCTTGTCGGTCGCCGGGTCAAAGCCCGCGACGTCGATGCCATTCAAAATGCCCTGCAGCGCGTACGAACGCTCGCGCAGCACGCCGTCCAGGCCCTCGCCAAACTCGGGCGTCTGGATCTCGTTGGCATAGGTAGGGCTCACCGTGGTGATGGCGTCGGCATAGCGCAGCGCGCCCAGCATGTAGTTGATGCTGCAGGCGTCGCAACGCAACTGCGAGGCGGCCGCAGGAATATGCGCCACACCCAGGATGTCCTCCATCACGGTGTCGCTAAACTGGCCCTGGAACGCCACGTTGTGGATCGAGAACACGGTCTTAACGCGGTCATACAGCGGCAGGCCCTGGTAGAACTCGCGCAAAAACACGGGCGCCAGCGCCGTCTGCCAGTCGTTGCAGTGCAGGATGTCGCACTCAAAGCCGGCCGGCAGGTGCTGCAGGCTCTCGGTGATGGCCTTGGAGAAGAACGCAAAGCGCTCGCCGTCATCAAAAAAGCCGTACGGATAGTCGCGCGCAAAGTAGCGCTCGTTGTCGATGAACATATAGGTGACGCCGTCGTGCTCGAGTTTCTCGAGTCCGCAGTACTCATTGCGCCAGCCCAGGCTAACGTAAAAGTCGGAGAAGTGCTCCATCTGCGCCTTGTACTCGTCCTTGATGGTGGCATACTTGGGCACCATCACGATGACTTCGGCGCCGGCGCGCACAAGCGCCGCAGGCAGCGAGCCCGCCACGTCGCCCAAGCCACCGGTCTTCACAAACGGTGCGCACTCGGCCGAGGCAAACACGATCTGCATCTTTTTGCTGGAATCAGCCATATTGTCTCCCATGTTGTTATTCGAGAATAGCCGCCAGGCGCGAACCGGGCGGCTATTCTACATGTTACGAGCGATGTTGCGGTGCCAACGTTAACGCACGATCGTGGTATCGGAGGTTAACGGAGCCTTTCCCAGCACCAGGATATTCTCGGGCGTGCCGCGAAGCTCGGTGTTGGTGGGAACCACGTTGTTCTTGTCCAGGATGGCATTCTCAACACGGGCGCCACTCTTGATGATGCAGCTCTGGTTGATGATCGAGTTGGTCACCGAGGCTCCTTCCTCGACCACAACGCCGCGCGACAGGATCGAGTTGCGCACGGTGCCCTTGATGATGCAGCCGGCCGAGATGATCGAGTTACACGCGTGGCTGCCGGTCGCATAGCGCGAAGGCGGCACGTCGTGAGCCTTGGTCAGGATCGGGCGCTCGGGATCGAAGAGCTGGTCGGCCACGGTCTGGTCGAGCAGGTCCATGCTGCGGCGATACAGCGACTTTTCGCTAAACACGCCCACGACCTCGCCCTTGTACTCGTAGCTGCACACATCGATGTTGCCAAAGTCGCCCTGGAGTGCCTCGAGCAGGTCCAGATAGTCGGCGGCCTGGTAGTGGTCGATGATCTCGAGCAGCGTCTCGCGGTTGACGATGCAGCAGTCCATGGAGGCGTTGTCGCCGTACACGACGCCGGCGCTCACGCCCGTCAGGCGGCCGTTCTCGTTAATTTCGAGTTTGGTCTCGTCATCGACGTTGTGCGTGGCCTTGCAGTACACCACGGTCATCTGGGCACCGGAGTTCTCGTGCGCGTCGATGATGGTGTTGAGGTCCATGTTAAAGATGATGTTGGTGCCCATCATCACAACATAGGGCTTGTCAGAGCGCTGGAAGAGCGTCTTGTTGGAGATGATGTCGCGCAGCAAGAAGCGCATGCCGCCCTTGGTGGTGCCATACGCGTTGCCGGGCACCATGAACAGGCCGCCCTTCTTGCGGTCCAGGCCCCAGTCCTTGCCCGAGCCCACGTGGTCGATCAGCGAGCGGTAGTTGCCCGGCATGACGACGCCGACGGTCTTAATGCCGGCATTCATCATGTTGGACAGCGGGAAGTCGATCAGGCGGTAGCGGCCCAAAAACGGAACGGACGCGATGGGGCGGTCCTTGAGCAGCACGCTGCCGTAGGTCGAAGAGTAGTTAGCGGTGATATAACCGATGGCCTTGCGATTGATCATCGGATCATTCCCCCTTCCCGATAACGACGTCATTTCCAACGACGGCCGTATCCTTGGTGGTATCGACAGAGCCGAGCTTCACGCCCTCTTCGACCGTGGAGTTCTCGCCCAAAATAGCGCGGCAGATGTGCGCACCGCTCTTAACGTGCGCACCCGGCAGCAGCACGGAGTCCTCGACCACGGCGCGCTCCTCGATAATGACATCGGTCGAAAGGATCGAGTGGCGAGCGGTGCCGTAGATCTTGCAGCCGTTGGAGACCAGGCAGTCGTCCAAGCGACCATCCGGACCAATGTAGTGCGGCGGACGCGTGGTGATGTTGGACATGATGGGGAAGTGCTTGTCAAACAGATCGAACTCGGGGTTGTTGCCCAGCAGGTCCATCGAGGTCTCGTGGAAGCTGGCGATGGTGCCGACGTCCTTCCAAAAGCCGTGGAACTCGTAGCTGTACAGGCGCTTGCCCTCGCCGAGCAGCTTGGGGATGATGTCCTTGCCAAAGTCGTGGCTCGAGCGCTGGTCCAGAGCGTCCTCCTTGAGCGCCTCGATCAGCACGTCTGCCGAGAAGATGTAGATGCCCATGGACGCGAGGTTCGAATCGGGCTTATCGGGCTTCTCGGTGAACTTGGTGATGCGGCCGTCCTCGGGGTCGGTGGTCAGGATGCCAAAGCGGCTGGCCTCCTCCCACGGCACGGGCATAACGCTCACCGTGAGGTCGGCGTTGTTCTCAATGTGCGTCTTGAGCATCTTGCGGTAGTCCATGCGATACAGGTGATCGCCCGAAAGAATCAGGACATACTTGGGGTCGTTGGCCTTGATGTAGTCAAGGTTCTGCGTGATGGCGTCTGCCGTGCCCGCATACCAGGCACCGCCGGTCTGCGTTTCGTACGGCGGCAGGATCGACACACCGCCGTCGCGGCTGTCCAGATCCCATGCCTCTCCGGAGCCCACATAGGCATGCAGCAGGTAGGGGCGATACTGCGTCAGAACGCCCACCGTGTCGATGCCCGAGTTGGAGCAGTTGGAGAGCGAGAAGTCGATAATGCGGAACTTGCCACCAAAGCTAACCGCCGGCTTGGCGATCTTTTGGGTGAGTGCCCCCAATCGGCTGCCCTGTCCTCCTGCGAGGAGCATCGCGATGCATTCTTTCTTACTCATCGATTTCTCCTTCTGTCATCGATGTTCTTAAACCCATTAGCGACGGGCGTGGCGCAACGTCGCGCCCGTCGAGTAATGCCGTGCTGGCATAGGGGAGCTCGCGCGCCTTTACGCGTGCCAGATCTCGTCGCGGTACTCGCGAATGGTGCGGTCGCTCGAGAACCAGCCGCTCGAGGCGGTGTTGAGCAGGGCCTTGCGGTTCCAGTTCTCCTGGTCGCCGTAGCTGTTCGTGAGCGCCTCCCATGCATCCACGTAGCTGCGGAAGTCGGCCATGACCAGGTCGGGGTCGTTGTTGTTCATGAGCTCGTTGTAGATGCTCTCGAAGTTGCCCGAAAGACCCGCAAAGGTGTTGTCCTTGAGCTCGTCCATCACGCGGCCCAGGCGCTCGCGGTCGCCGTTGAGCGTATCCCACGCAAAGTAGCTGTTGGATGCCCAGAGCTGCTCGACCTCGGGGGCGGTCAAGCCAAAGATGGCCTCGTTCTCGCGACCTGCAAGGTCGGCGATCTCGATGTTGGCGCCGTCGAGGGTGCCCAGCGTAATGGCGCCGTTCATCATGAGCTTCATATTGGACGTGCCCGAGGCCTCCTTGCCGGCTGTGGAGATCTGCTCCGAGATCTCGGCGGCGGGGTAGATGAGCTGGGCGTTGCTCACGCGGAAGTTGGGGATAAAGCAGACCTTCATGACCTCGTTGACGCGCGGGTCGTTGTTGATGACCTCAGCGACGGAGTTAATGAGGCGGATGGTCTCCTTGGCAAAGGTGTAGCTCGAGGCAGCCTTACCGCTAAAGATGAAGGTCGTCGGCGTCACGTGGAAGTTGGGATCGGCGATGCGACGGTTGTAGATGTCCATCACCTTCATGATGTTCATGAGCTGGCGCTTGTAGGCGTGGAAGCGCTTCACCTGGACATCGAAGACGGTGTTGGGGTCGATGACCAGACCGGTCTCGGCCTTGACGTAGGCGGCCAGACGCTCCTTGTTGGCGCGCTTGGAGGCACCCACGGCCTTCAGGAACTCGGTGTCGTTCTGGAACTCCTTGAGCTTTTCCAGCTCAAAGGCGTCCTTGAGCCAGCCATCGCCAATGGCCTCGGTGACGAGCTTGGCATAGGTGGGGTTGGCCTCGGCAAAGAAGCGACGGTGCGAGATGCCGTTGGTCTTGTTGTTGAACTTCTCGGGCGTCAGGGCATAGAAGTCCTTGAGCACGATGTTCTTGATGATGTCGGAGTGGATCTTGGCCACGCCGTTGACGCTATGGCTGCAGATCACGGACAGGTTGGCCATGCGAATCTCGCCGTCCCACAGGATGGCGGTCTGGCGCAGACGCTCCTGCCAGCCCTCCTGCGTGGTGTCAAAGGACTCGTGCCAACGACGGCTGATCTCGTCGATGATCTGGTACACGCGGGGGAGGAGCTTGGAGAACGTGCCGATGGGCCACTTCTCCAGAGCCTCGGGCAGGATGGTGTGGTTGGTGTAGCTCACGACCTGCGTCACGATGTTCCAGGCGTCGTCCCACTCGAGCTTCTTCTCGTCGATGAGGATGCGCATGAGCTCGGGGCCGCACATGGCGGGGTGGGTATCGTTGGTATGGATGGCCACAAACTGCGGCAGCAGCTCCCAGTTCGCGCCGTGCTCCTTCTCAAAGGTGTCGAGCAGGCTGTAGATGCCGGCCGAGACAAACAGGTACTCCTGCTTCAGGCGCAGCAGGCGGCCGTGCTCACCGGCGTCGTTGGGGTAGAGGATGGCGCTGATGGCCTCGGCCTCGGCGCGCTCGGCATCGGCCAGGGCGTAGTTGCCGCGGTTGAAGGCCTCCAGATCGAAGTGCTCCTCGACCGGCTCAGCGGCCCAGACGCGCAGCTTATTGACAGTCTCGCCGGCATAGCCCACCACGGGGATGTCATAAGGGACGGCCAGGATATCCTGCGTGTCCACCGTGCGGTAGAACGTGCGGCCGTTCTCCTCAAAGCCCTCTACACGGCCACCAAACTTGATGGTCACGGCCTTGTCCTGACGACGGACCTCCCAGGGATAGCCGTGGGTGAGCCACTCGTCGGTGGCCTCGACCTGGCTGCCGTTGACGATCTCCTGCTTAAACAGGCCGTAACGGTAGCGCATGCCGTTGCCGTAGCCGGCAATGCCCTCGGCTGCCATGGAATCCAGGAAGCATGCGGCCAGACGGCCCAGGCCACCGTTGCCCAGCGCCGGATCGGGCTCCTGGTTCTCGATGACGGACAGGTCAAAGCCCATGTCGTCGAGCGCCTTGGCGACCATGTCGCGCACGCCAAAGTTGAGCAGGTAGTTGTCGAGCAGGCGGCCGATCAAAAACTCGATCGAGAAGTAGTACACGCGCTTTTTGCCCTCGGCCGTGGCGCGGGCGTCACTCTTGGTGGCAACGGTGCGTGCCTTCTCGGCCACGAGCTTGGCCAGGGCGTTAAAGCGGTCGAGGTCGCTCGCGGCCTCGACGCTCTTGCCGCTGATGCTCATGACGGCATCGCGATAGAGCTCGGTAAACTCCTGCTTGTTGTCGAAGATCTTATTCATACGTTCCTTTCCCCCGGGGATGTTTCTCCCGGAACGGTTATGACATGTATCCTACGCCCCCGCGGGGCGGGTAATTGCAGTGGTAACGCCTTTGTTACGCTTTTTTGGCAGGAGCCTTTACGGCAGCTGCCTTGGCCTTGGGAGCGGCCTTTTTGGCAGCCGGCTTCTTGGTCGCGGTAGCCTTTGCAGCGGGCTTTGCGGCAGCCTTAGTTTTGGCCTTGGCGGTGGGCTTTGCAGCCTTCGCCTTAGCCGGAGCCTTCTTAGCGGCTGCGGGCTTAGGCTTTACCGAGGACGAGCGCTTGCGCGTCGCCTTCTTGGGCTCCTCGACCACGGGCGGCTTATAGCTGCTGGGACCGCGGCGCTTAAGCACCACGCCCGCCAAGCCGGGCACCTTAATCTCGATGGAGTCCATCTGCCCGTTCCAGGGATAGGGCTCGCTCGAGCAGGTGTAGGGCTCCTCACCGGCGTATCCGCTGCCACCGAACTCGGGACGGTCGGAATCAAAGATGACCTCCCAGTCACCCTCGCGTGGCACGCCCACGCGGAAGCTCTCATAGCTCGCCGGGTCAAAGTTGATCAGGATCACCAGGTCGTCATCGACGTCCTCGCCCTGGCGCACAAAGCTCACGATGGACTGCTTGGAGTTATCCGCGTCAATCCAGGTAAAGCCGTCGTCGGTGTAGCCGCGCTCGTACAGGGCGGGCTCGGCGGTGTACAGGTGGTTGAGCGCCTTGATGAACGCCTGATGATGACGGTGGGTCTCGTACTCCTCGGTCAGGAACCACTGGATGGACTCGTAGTAGCGCCACTCAATAAACTGGCCGATCTCGTTGCCCATAAAGTTGAGCTTGGCACCGGGGTGCGTCATCTGGTAGAAAGCCAGCGTGCGTAGGCCGGCAAACTGGCGCCACCAGTCGCCCGGCATGCGGCCGATGAGCGAGCACTTGCCGTGCACGACCTCGTCGTGGCTCAGCGGGCAAATGAAGTTCTCGGTGAAGGCGTACATAATAGAGAACGTGAGCAGCCCGTGGTTGCCGGGGCGCCACGGAAAATCGGTCTGCATGTAGTGGAGGGTGTCGTTCATCCAGCCCATGTCCCACTTGTAGTGGAAGCCCAGGCCGCCGTCCTGCGGCGGGTAGGTCACGAGCGGCCACGCGGTGGACTCCTCGGCCATCATCATCACGTCGGGGTAGTGGGCCTCCACGGCGCAGTTTACCTGGCGGATAAACGCGCTGGCGTCCAGGTCCTCCTCGGTACCGTACTTGTTGAACTTCTTTTGGCCGGGGTCGTCGATACCAAAGTTGAGGTACAGCATGCTGGACACGCCGTCCATGCGAATGCCGTCTACGTGGAAGTTTTCGAGCCAGTACAGCACGTTGGAGACCAGGAAGGAGCGGACCTCGCCGCGGGCGAAGTCAAACTTGTGCGTGCCCCAGTTGGGGTGAATCTCGTGCTCAAACAGCATGTGACCGTTAAAGGTGGCAAGGCCGTGGGAGTCGGCGCAAAAACCGCCGGGTACCCAGTCCATGATCACGCCGATGCCAGCCTCGTGGCACGCATCGATAAAGTGCATGAGCTGCTGCGGGTTGCCGTAGCGCGAGGTGGCGGCGTAGTAGCCGGTCGTCTGGTAGCCCCAGGAGCCATCGAAGGGATGCTCCATGAGCGGCATGACCTCGATATGCGTGTAGCCCATGTCGCGCACGTAGTCCACGAGCTCCACCGACAGGTCGTCGTAGGTGTAGAACTCCTGTCTCTTATACACATCTCCGAGCCCACGAGACTACGCTGCATCTCGT
>ENA-OXEK01000236-OXEK01000236.1-human-gut-metagenome-genome-assembly--contig:-NODE-236-length-17480-cov-51.959943_pt1 | contig 17480 bp, 24 predicted proteins | sample MGYA00249825_ERZ652244 | MGnify/ENA primary metagenome ERZ652244 (study PRJEB26925, sample SAMN05826968) | human gut metagenome | biome: ENVO:2100002; feature: ENVO:00000062; material: ENVO:00002003...
TACCATGTCGCCATTCTTAGTCGTGATGATCATAATCCCATCCTAACAATATCCCGAAACCAGTTGTTGAGCTTCATGGACTCGTACCGCACGCACCCCATCTACGGCGCCCATTGAACAACGCTTTTACGTACAAGAACAACTTTGAAGATTGTGTGCAAGGATGTGGGTGCTTGTTTTCTTGTAGTGGTTTATAGCATTGTTCTTATCTTTGAACGTACCAATAAGCTCACCGTCGCACCAGTATTCGTACTTAACATCATCATGCGCAGATAGCATAGATGCTCCTTTCGTATTTGAATCAGCACATTCTACAAAATCATAGAAGCCACGCTTGCGCATATTCCAATCATCCCCATCGTCATACCGATAACCGCAAGTTTTAAGTTCCTTTCTGTTCTTGTCATCATTTCAACATCAACCCGTCCAATTCGTGTGTACAAATCATCACAAGTCTTTGAAATGGAATCGAATTGCTCACGACGTGTACCAATCTCGTCCTGCAAATCATCGTTCAAATCAAGCATCATGCTGTTGTACTTGTCCTGAATGGAACTCACTGTACCCATCTGTGGCTCGTTCGGTGTCTCAAACTCCATGAACTCTGCAACCATCTTACCCCCAATACGCGAACTGATAACAAACCGACAGGCATCCGATAATGACGATGCCCACACCTGCACGTGCTGCGCGTATGTTCTCGCGCTCACGTCTCCAACACGTGTTGCAATCCGTGCTTGTCAACGAACAATAGACTAGCGCGGTACCGAACAGAATCACGGCTATGCAGACTAGCATTTCTTCCCCGTCACCGTTGAAACGTACTCGAAGAACTCGTTCACAGCCTTGTCCATGTCGAACATGATTCCGCTCAACGGTTCGCTGGTTTTCGGCTTCACCCTAGTGGTGAACCCGCTCTCCTCCCCGTCCATGTACTCGACAATCTCGAACACTTCCTTGCTGGCGTAAATCAGCAGCCCGTCACCACCAGCTTGCTCGTCCATGAGAGCTCCCAACGGGCAACTCTTGTGGAGAATGTACACCTCTCCGTCACGGTAGGAATAGAACAATTTACCCATAGCACAGTCCTTTCAATCGGTTTTGTCTGCAATAGTATAGTATCAAAAACCACTTGCCTTGTCAAGAAGAAAAGCAGCCCTCTTTCGAGGGCTGCAAGCTAGATGCCGTAATACACACGGTTCACATAGTCCTGCACGGTCTGATAGTCATAACCAGCAGCCGTAAGGCGGTCGTACCTGTCCTGACCGTTTCCGTAGTTGCCAATGTACACGTCGTATGCAACGTCGGCAATCCAATCGGAACCAGTTGAACCGCCGCCGATGCCGTAATACACACGGTTCACGTAGTCCTGCACGGTCTGATAGTCATAACCAGCAGCTTCAAGATTGTACTGTCGCTCTGGATGGTTTCCGTACCATCCCTGCATCACACCGTATGCGGCTTCCTCGATGCTGCCAGGAACAGGCGCTTCTGGCGTATCGGGTGCGGAACCCTCGCCATCGTCATAGGTCATAGCAGACGGGTTGTCGAGGTAATACTGAACAAGGTTCTCGAAATCGCCCCAAGTCTTGCCCCACTTTGCGAAGTACGGAATAGGGTCAACGTGGTCTGTGCCGCCCCACACGTAACGCGCTTCGTTGTGGGAAACCATTCGGTCGATGCCCCAACCCTGCTGGTTGAGGTACACGGCGCACCATTGCGCCGCCGTGTCGAACCCAACCTCGAAGTCGTGCTGGTTGGTGGCTTCGCAAATCTCGATGCCGACGCTGTACCAGTTTCCGTTGCCAACGTGCCACGCAACGGCGTTTCCGCTCATGGTCTGGTACACCGTGCCGCCGTCAGTCCAGTCAGCAACCCATTGCGCCATAGGCGTGTCGTTGCCCATCCGCTGCCAGTATTGGACGTGATTCCATGCGGTCGCTCCCTCGTTCGCCGTGGAATGCACTACAAGGTTCTGCGGTTGGAACCAGCCGTGGCCGTCTGCGATGAAGTTGTCATGTTCCGTCCATGCGTATGCGGGCGCGGCTGTGCCGACCAGCATAGCGAACACGGCAAGCGCCGTGATTGCGCCGAATCTAAGACGCTTCATAAAAGTGCCGATCATTCTAACCCTCCATCTTGTCCACATGGTCATCGAACTTCGTGGTGAGCGCGGTAATGGCAAGCGTGAGGTCTTTCAGCGTGTCGTTCATCTTTACGTAAAGCCACCCCATGAAGCAGCAAGCCACGATAGGGAACCCCACGCTGCCGATAGCCGTGATCACCATATCGAACGTAGTAGTGTCCATTTCAACCTCCTTCCTAAAATCCCAGATAGTCGAACACGTTGTTGAAGAACTCTCGCGTCTCGATAGTGTCGAAGAACACGCTTCCCTGCATGTACAGCTTGCGCACGCTCCGCAACACCACGCTAGACTTCTCTATCATAAGCAGGTTAGGCTGCATATCCGATTTTGTCAAGACGTAAACCAGCGCATCTTTCGGGTACCTGCGCGACACGTAGTAAACACCCTCCGTGTAGTCAACCCAAACACCGACCGTCCTGTTGTCGAACCGCAACGCGAAGTAGAATCGCGCTTCCTCCGACTTCTTGGCGATGAACTTGTCGTTGTCATCGTAGAACATGTTTCCCACTGCGTAATCGTAATATGACGTTCCACGTATCATCTGACCGAATCTTGTCGTATCCACGTGCGCCCTGAACCGCTCGCTCTGCACAATCTCTACACACATGTACCCTTTGTGCGCCATGAGAAAGCGCTTTCCCTTCCTCGGCTTCAACCTCCATCCGATGAAGTACGGGTTGGTGAGCGCCACGGCGTTAGCCATGAACATAACCTTAACCCTGTCCTGAAATCGGTCAACCGTGTTGTAGAAGTCTTGGAACTGCTTCAACTCGTTTTGCAAGTAATGCAGCGAACCCTTGTCAATGATGAACTCGTCAAATCCTATCATATCAACGTCGGGATAGGGTACAGACTTTTTGGTCAGCGCGTTTGCCAACGTGATGAAGAAACATAGCACGCGCCATTTCTCTGGCTTTTCATCACCTATCGAAACCTTTCTGATGTACCCTTTCATTCCCTCAACTTTGAACTCCCACGATGGGAAGCGGTCAACAATATCCTGAAAGAACTCCTGCTTGTCATCGAACTCCGACTTGTATCTGCGCAAGTATATGAACTGCTTACCAGTCTTTATGAAATGCCTGATTCGTTTGTACTTGAAATCATACGTCTTGCCAGTGCCACGCCCGCCGATAACGAAATTGAACATAGCGTTGCGCGTCATAATGTCGTGAGAATCGTAATACATGCTGTCGCTCATAGGTACCGTCTCACCTCCCAATAATACATGTACCGTGGATAGTTCCTAGCATCGGTTGTGGTTTGGTCTGGTCCGTAATCGGGTCCACCATGTCCCCAAAGTTCATTGTTGCCCATGTACAGTTCAACGTGGTCAAATGAGCCGTTCCAACCATTCCACATAATCAGCACCAAATCGGCTGGCTTCATATCCTCGATGGGTAGGTTGTCACCAGAATAGCCGCTTGCTATCTTCGTCCCCTTGCCCGCCATAGCACCCGTCCACGTGCCAACGTCGATTCCAGCAACCTGCTGGTACGCGAACCACACCGTAGAAGAACAGTCACCATATCCGCTGCTTATGGGGTCAAGCCGTCCAGCACCCTGCGAGTACGCGAACCTGTCAAGCCATGAGCGGTACAATTCGCATATGGCGTTCTGCGCTTCGCTTCCGCTCTCCGAACCGCTGCCCTCGTTGCCGCCGCCAATGTCAGTTCCGTTCGCGTTGTACCCGTTAATCCAAACCTGTCCAGATGCGGGATAGAATATAACGCCTTTTTCGTACTCGTCTTTGCCGTAAAGAATGAGTGTATCACCATTCTGAATGATGTACCCTAGCTTGCTTGCTTCTGTGTCAATGCCTGGCTCGTTGCCGCCGGGCGTGGTGTCAACGTCTCCGCTCTGACCGAAATCAGGCGGGTTGCTCTCACCGTCCCAATCCTTCAATCTCTGGTACACGGTGTTGTAGCGATTCCTGTACTGCCCAAGAACCCCGTGGTTCATGCAAACGCCGTATATCCTATCGAGGTCGGCGCTGCCGCCCGCAGTTGCAATGACCTGTCCAGCGCTTGCTGGCGATTGATGGTACATGCTCATTGCGAAAATCAACGGTTTAGGATAGGACTGACTCATGCCCCAATTTTCAAGCGTCGCAATGTACCCCTCGAAATCGGCGATAGCCTGATTTTCCTGAATCACATGGTTTTCCTCGTCTTGGAAAACAGTTATGATGCTGTTTCCCTCGTCCCTGTTAAGGTACCTGCTAGTCCACCACGTACTACCGGCATCATGCGATTCAATGTCCGAACGCAACGAAGCAGCCAACTGCCCGTAGGCAGTTGGCATTTCGTTTTTGACACGGTTAAGCAGTGCAGCAGCCCGGGTACCATACCATTGCATCATGCCGATAGTGATTGGGTCATTATAGTTCACGGCAGTCCAATTCCAGTTGGATTCCACCTCGCCTATAACATACATGGCGTAATAGCATATGGTTCTGGTACTTGGCATGGTTCATCACCTACTGCCCGCCGAAGAACATACAGCCACAACCGTTTTCCGCACCTGCCGTATGGGCTACATCGTCTGCAAACGACAATTTAACCGCTCCGTTTGATTCAATCTGCAAATACGCATTACCAGAGAAAGCGGTGAACGTAAGAAGGCGTGTCGGGCGGTATCCGCTGGGGATGGTGCCCAACGTTGCGGTTTTGTACCCACCTGTGCCAGGTGTGGACAGCGAGATGTTTTTCAGCTGAACAGAAACAACTTTGGTAATCGAGTTGCCGTAGATTGAGAAGGTGCCGCTTCCTTTGATACCGCCACTGTAGTTAACGGTCGTAGCTGCAATAAGAGCCGTGGGAGCAAGCGCGCTTTTAAGGGCGTTAATCTGGTCAGTCACCATTTTCGGCGATGCCGCCGTACCAGATGATGCCTCTGCGCTTCCGCTGTCTGCCACCTTCAAATGCCCGAAGTTCGTAGACGAACCCTGACCATAGGTGTTGGTGGTGCTTGCGTGGTTGATCGGCGCTTTCTGGTTCACGGCAGTCTGCAATCCGTTAATGTCGTTCTGCGCTTCCGTGATATCGCCCTCTGCCGCGTCCATGCGGGTGTCAAGCGAAGCAATACCCGTCTCGTTCTTGTTCGCGGCACCCTCAACCGCGGTCACGCGACCAGTGAGCGACGTAACGTCGGCTTGCGTGTCCGCAATGTCGCTCTCGTTGGTCTTTGCGAGGGAAAGCGCATCGTCAGCCGTCTTTTGAACGCCCGTGATTTGCGTCCCGTGCGTCTCCACAGTGGATTCCAGCGCCGAAATGTCCTTCTGCGCTTCGGTCACCTGCGTTTGCAGCGTGAGAACGTTGGCGTTGGCGTTGGTCACGTCATCAGCGCTCTTCTTCATCTGCGTGTCAATCTTGCCCATAGCGGCGTTGTACTGGTCGCGCAGGTTAGGCTTGTCAGCCGAAGCGTACAGGTCAAGATTGTAGTTCGGCGTGTATTCCGTAGCCATCATTCACTCCCTTCTACGATGCGGGCTTGAAGTACACAATGCCCGCTTTGGTCACTTTTGCTTCCGACAACTGCTGCACAGTCAGAGTTGCGTCGTTATCTTGCGGCTTAAACGCACCGCCTTCCAAATTGGCCACCCTGCCCGCGAGCTTGGTGATTTCCGCTTCGTTCCCGTTAGCCGTTTCCAACGCGCTGTCTGCGGTGGACTTAGCCGTACCTGCCGCCGACGTTGCGGATGCCGCTTCGTCGGAATTGGTTTTCATCTGCGTGTCGATTTTCTCCATCGCCTGATTGTACGCGCCCGTGAGATCTGGCGCGTCTGTGTCGGCGTAAGTCGGCAACTGATAGTTAGTCGTTGGCGTTCCTGCCATCATTCACTCCCTTCTACGAAGTACCCGTCCCGCACCTCACCGTTAGCGAGAATCGAGCAGGTCAGCTTCCCATCGAGCGGCGGTGCGCCGTCGTATGTGATGCCCTCTGGCACGAAATCCTCGCCCATTAGATAACCACTGAAAACGGCCAATCCGCGAACGTTCAACCCGCATTCCGCAAGCTGGTCAACGGTCAAGTCAAGCTGCGCGAGCGTGTCAACGGTGATTGCATGTACCGTAACGTCGTTGAAGAAATCTCGCATTGCGCGAACGTTGCCCGTGTACCTGCCAACCGTGACGTTCCAGATAAGCAAGCCAACCTGCGAACCTGCAATCAGGTCGCGCAACTCCTTGTCCAGCTTGGCAATCTCCGAATCCGTGTACCCTTCAAGCTGTTCAGTCTGCGCTACCTGCTCCGCATGAATCTGGCTCTTGAAGTCATCGAACTCAATCGTGGTCACAAAATCGCTGTCGATGTTGGCAATCTTGCCGAACAGACAAGCGATCTGCTGCTCCACGGATAGCGATTCGTCGTACACTAGCGGGGTTGTAATCTGGTTGCACGTTCGCCCGCCGCCAAGAAACGGATAGTATATTCCCATAAATTTCACCTCCCTAAAGCGCATTCCAATAATCAGTGTATATACCCATGAAAAGCTCGTTCAAATCGCCTATAACCATCATGTCGATGTTCAGGAACGTCTCACGGAACTGCATGAGGGCTTGTGCCTTGGTGATACCCGATATGCCGCTCACGTGCGTGACGTAATCCTCCAACGTCTTTGAACTCGCCTTCGTGGTGTCGCTTGCTTCGCTTTCCGCATTGCTGTCCTGCGCACTCGTTCCCTTCGCAATCGTGTTGCTCGTGCTGTCAGTGAGGTTGGTCGCGTAGTCCTCGTTCCCGGAAAGCTGCATCTGCGGTGTCGTGCTTACCACGGTTCGCGCCGTGCTGTCGGTGTCGTTCACCGTCTCGCTCGTTGCCTTGGTAGCCGTGTTCTCGGTACGCGAATAGTCCCTAGACTGGTCAGACGTTCCGCTCGTGCTTCCCTCCGTGCGCATGTCATAGTTGCTGAACGGGTCGAAATCCTGCAACGCGCTCTTGTACAGTTGATTGTAGAACGGCATAATCTCGTTCATCTTGCGGTTCAGAAAACGCCTGAAAAGCGCGGGAGTCTCCTGCCCAATCTCTCGAAAGAAGAAATGCTCAACAATCTTCGCGTTCAGCGGCGCACGGTATTCTTCATCGAAAATGGGGTATTTGTCAAGCCCCAAATCGAATCCGTTTTCGACAAGCGAACCCAACTCCACCGTGAAGATCGCCCCACGATGATAGGGAACGCCGCACTCTCCGTCCTCGTACAAACTCATAACCCAGCACCTCCATCCGTCTGAACCTCGGGGTCAGCCATGAGAAGCACGTTCATGTTCTGGCTAGAAACGTCCTTGTTCATGTCGCACCAAACCTCAAGCCCGTACTTGCGGTTAATCTGCCTGCACGCTTCGCGTCTGCAATTCAGGCGAATAAGGCGGTTCGCTTCAATCTGACCGTTGTTCGCTTCAACCTCGGCGCTCTGAACTCGCTCCGCTTTGCTGATGTTCGTGTTCTCGATGCCGAAGTACGTCATAATCTCTGCCCAAACCGTCTGCTTTGCTTTGAGCAGTTCGGGCGTGATGAACGGCGCACCAGAACTAAGGTAGGTAATCTGCGACGGGTCGAACATTCCGTCAGCGCCCACGATGATAGGCTCGTTGCCCACATACTGCTTCATAAGGTTTTGAATGGTCAACCGCTGCGATTCAGGGACAACCGCGAATATCGGCATCTTCTGGCTCATAAGGTTCACGTCCACGGTTCTGTCAATGTCCGCAAGCCTACGCGCGTAGATTCGCATTGCGTTAATGTCTGGTCTGCGCAGATAGTTGTTCCAGATGGGTACGCATTCGGTAGACTTCAACCGACGATGAAAGCCGTTAGTGCCGTATGCGATATACGCAAGCGGATTCTGGTACATGTTAATCTGCCCAGACGGTGCGCCCATCGTAGAGAAATAAGCATCGTACTCGTCATCCCAGAAAAACACGCTCATTCCGCGATTGAAAAGTGTCAGTTCGAGAAAGCGCTGGTCAATCTCCGTCGGCAATCCCTCCCAACGGTATATCGCGCAAGCCATCTGCTCCAACATTTCATAGTACATGCGGTACTGCAAGTTGTTCATTTCAGCAGACTGCCACGTGTTGCGCTTGCCCTTGCGATTCCTTCCCATCAGTAACGCACCCCCTTCACAGGCTCGTTGTCGGCTAGGTCAATCTTGTACATTTTATCAGGGTCGCTCCAAACTGTCACGCCCTTTTCAAAAATGCCCCTGATGCTCTCCTTGAACAGTTCGGGAACCTCGCTTGTCGAAAGCGAAACGCTCTGCATCTTCCAATACGTGAAGTTCTCCATGCACTTCAAGTCGGCGGGCGGCACAATCCAACGGTTAACATAGTAGCCGTAGCGCAGCCAGAAATCGCCAACCTGACGCAGGAAGTTCAGCTTCAACCTCTTGAACTTCAACCGCACGCCCATGTACCCCTTGCAGAAGTTGAACGCATCGCCGCCGTTCTGTCCCGAAGTGGACGGCTGCGTGAGCCGCGCATCCTGAACCTTTGCCTGAATGCCCTGAATAGCCGTCTCGTAGTCCCCGTTCGCGGCGTACACGGCATAGTCATAGTTCGTGTCCCTCATGTACCCCTGCAAGCCGATGTTGTTCTGCGTGGTCGCGGTAGCCGCGCCAACCTGCGTGGCGGTAGTCCTGTTAATCCAGTCGGCGTTCAGCGCGGTGTTCGCACCAGCGAGCGCCATGTTGGCAACGTCCGCGGCGGCACCGCCGAAGTTGCCAGATGCAAGGCTGCCAACAGCGCCAACGCCAGACGAAATCATGGACGAAGCGCCGTTCCACAGGTTCTTCTCCTGCGATATTCCGCTCAATGCCCAGTTCGCCTGATTGGCTACCTGCTGGTTCGCCCATGCGTTCTGCATGTTCGCCCCGCTCTGGTTGAACGAAAGCTGCGCTGCCGTAAGCGACTTCTGCTGTGACCAATCTGCTGCGGCGAACTGGTACGCAAGCCTGTTTCGGTTCGATGCCATATAATATATGTACTGATTGTTCACAAGCGAGAACTGCGGAAAGTTGCTGAACTGAATGGCTATGTCCAAACCCTCTTGGTTGGACTCCGAATGCGGGAACGATTCGCCGCTAGGAAGATAGTAGTCAGCATCAACGCTGCCGCCAACCCCGTTGGCTGTGTTGTACCCCGTCACATACGAATAGCCTCGAATGTCGGGCGGTGCCACAACCGTCTCCGTGACAATAAGTATGCTGTCCTGACCTTGGTACGAGTTAATCTGCAAGCATTCGGGCTTCAGCACAATCTCGCCGCCGTTGTACGCCGTCATTTCAATAACGCAGTACGGTGACGTGTAGAACTTCAAAAGGTTCTTGTACCGCTCGGGAATATGGAACATGTCCATAACGTGCATCAGGTGCAACGATGTGATGTTCTCGGCTGGTGTATCTGGCATACGAAACATAGTGATTCCCGCAACGGTCGTTTCCGTGGCGTTCTGAACGAAACGTGCAGGAACCACCGTAACCATGCTGATGCACTGCGAAACCCACGGCGCATCTTGCAGCTTCTTCATCAACTCCAAGAAGTTCCCGCTGTTGCAAGCGTACACCGCCGAACCAGACGGCATACCGTCGTTGACGGAACCAGTAGCCGTTTTGAGCGTCGGGTTTGACACGCTGCCGAACCCAGCAGTTAAATCAGCGGTGCACATGATAACGATGTACGGCGGTTCATTGAGAAAGTTGTCGATTGCGAGGTCTGTAATCTCGTACTCGTCACCTATGTTCAAACCCTCCGCATCTGTCATGTACTCCGAAAGGTTGTAGATGGTGCTATTCTCGTTGGCGATTCCGATGTGACCCTTGTTCACGTAGCAAAGGTCGAAGCTGATTCTGTCGTAGTATGTCATCCACACGTCAAGCTGCACATTCACCTGCGTGGTGTTCGGCGCTATGTACTTCGCGTCGTTCACGAAGTAGTAGAAAACGTCTGGCTGTCTGCCGCCAGACGGAGGTACGGGTTGCAGCGGGTTCTTCACAACCATGTAGTTGCAACGTGTAACCATGTCAAAGGGCGCGTTCACACGGATAGGCTCGCCGTATCGAAGATATACAAGCCCGTTCAGCGTGAACGCATACCCGTCAACGGAGCGGGACGCGAAATAAGCGTCCCGCTCCTTGTCGGAATCAAAGCGCACCACGTCACGGTACGAAGAATCCCACGGCACGTTGCACATGAGAATAGACGTGTTCGGTGTCCATACCGAATAGTTAAACCTATTCTCGTACTCATAGATGTTCTCTGGCAACCCAGGGAAATCTTGTGCCATGACTTACTCCTTAGCCTGCGGACGTGTACGCCTTGTCAATGCCGATAATCAAATCCTTGTGCTGGTACACCTGCGAACCCATCGCAACGGTCGGGTCAATGTAAGTGCTGGTCGCAGTAACGGTAACGTTCTCCGCAACCTCGTCCTCGGCAACGTGAAGAACGCCCTCGGCATCCACGAACGTGCCCAGCTTCAACCGAACGCCGCCGCTCTCAACACCCGTGTTGTTCGCGGTGATTGCGAACGTGCAGCCCTGCGGAACCGTGTACCCCTCCGTCTCGGGCGTTACGGTGCCCTGAACAGTGGCAACAAGGCGCGTCTTTCCACCGCGCTCTGCGTAAGTGGGTTTCACTCCGTCAACCTCCGCATAGTCGAGCGTCACGCCAGTGGCCTCAATGGACGGAACGGTGACGCTGGTGCCAGCTTCCGTGGTGAACATGACTGCGTTCACGAAACGGGACACGGAATAGATGCCGTGGTGATGCAGCCAGTAGTTCCACGAAATCGCCTTGGGATTGCGGATGCTCTCGAAGTCGATAAGCGTGTCCGCACACATGAAGAAATCGCGGTCGCACAGAATGGCTTGGCAACCGTCGATGCCGAAATCGTCAATCTCGATAACGCGCATCTTGAAGTCGGCTGCGGATGCGTTGAACGCGAACGCGATAACGTTAACGTCGAGCATAGCCACGAACTCGGGAGTTGCGAACAGAACAAGGTCGTTGTTGTTCGTAAACGTCGGCGCACCTGCGGCGTTGTACTGTCCAGAAAGAAAGCGCATCTTGCCCGCCATCGAGCGCACGGCTTCCGTAATCGCCATAGCATCGTCCTGCTTCTCCGAACGGGTTGCAGCAGCCGACGCATCGGGAACCTGCACCTTGTAGAAGCCGTCGATTCGCGCGTACTCTGCGAAAAGGTTGCGCATGATAAGGTACTCGTCCCAGTAGTCGGACGTGTACGGCGTTTCCATGATGCGCCCCACGAGGTCTTGCAGCCCGTAGTCGTTCAAAAACGCACGGCGCAGAAGCATGTCGTTGACGGTCAACTCGTAGTAGTCCTGACGGTTGATGCTGTGAAAGTTGCTCATAACGTCGGGCGCGTGGCAAGCGAACACGTCATCATAGCACTTGTTCGGGTCGTAGCGCTTAGCCTGGATCAGCGTGGTGGCAAGTTCCTCGATAGTCTCGCCGTACTGCATCATGCCGCGCTTGAACTGCGCGAGCGGGTTAGTCCAAACCTTGCTCTTGATTACAACGTCTCCGATGCGGTTCACAAGCGCGTCGATGAACTCGTTCATCATCGGGCGGTATTCGAGCAGGTTGTTCACCGTCTCGGTAATGTCACCCTGCGTCGCAGCAGGAATGCGCTGCTGGTACGCGAACGAAGCATCGGTGCGAATCGCGTTCAAAATCTGCGCGTTCGTCGCGTTCAGCGTCTTGATAGTCTTAGTTGCCATTGTTGCTGTCCTCCTTGTCATCGGTGAAAAGGTTGTCGATGTGGTACACGGTGCCGTCCTCGTCCACGTCCTCAACGACAACACCGTCACCGTCGTTGTCCCCGCTGTTGTCGGCGGGAATCTGCATCAGCAGGTCATAGTTGCGAGCCTTCAAGCTCTGAATGTCAGCCTTCATGGCTTCCTCGTTCGACGCATACTCGCTCATGCGGGCTTCTGCAGAACTTCGGTACTCGTCGGCATCCGCTCCCCGCTTATCCATGTCCGTGAGGAACGTCTCTGCGGTCGCGTACTCGCCATCCTCCATCCTCTCACGGAGCCAAGCGAGCAAATCCTCTAGGTTCATGTTCTTCTCCTTCCAACAAAATAGCCCCCGCCATCTGGTTGTGACCGTGGCGAGGGCTGACTGTGCTGGTGATAGTGCCATTCCCGAAACGCCGCCGCTGCTAATGCGGCTCGCACTCGTGCGGGCGGCATCACCCGTAGCAACCCCGCATCGGTCATCGTCCAGACGGATTGGGTATCACCATAGCCAACATAACCCACTTCGCAAGCACTGTCAAGCACTCGCGTTCATTTTCACCAGATCAATCGAATCGGAGTAGGCGTTCAAAAACTGCGAGATTGCGACGCGCACCAGATACGATATGGGCAGGTTCTCCCTCTCGCCAATCTCCTTCAGCTGCTCGTACATGGATTCGTCAATCCTGAAACTGCGCTCAATCATTGCTGTACCTCCTATCAGGTGAGCGTGAACGTTATGGGTTCGAGCACTATACCGCCCCTAACGTGCCTTGGCTTCAACTTCCCGTGAAGCTGCAAGCCCCTCTTGAAACTGTCGAACGTCACCATGCGCTTCAACTCCTCTGGCATACCAGCGCACTTAACGTCATCGAACGGCTGAACGTCAACCATCCTGTATTCGCCATCAACCATCTTGCCAACCTGATAGATTCTCTCCATGTACGTCTTAGCCCTGATATATTTAGCCATGCTGAAATTGCTCTCGTGCTTCCACGCGCCCAAACGTGTAGGATGCACCTCCAAACCCTCGGGAATGTCTGTGCCGCAAATGTGTATGCTGTCCGTGTCACAGTACATGAACCTATCGTACACGCTTTGCGCTGCATTGATGGTCTTGTACCGAGCCCATGCGGTAATGAAGCAACCCATAGGCGTGTACACGGGGTCGCGCGTCTCTTTCTCTCCCAATCTGTACCCAACTGAACCGTCCTCTTTCAAGTAAGGCAGTTTCGGCGTAACGTCGGGGTTCGTGGCGAACTTGCCATAAAGTGAATTCAACATGAGCTTCGCAAGCTGTCGCAAACCGCCCGTGGTAGTTTCTTTAATGTGCATCCAATAGTCTATGTAATCTTTGAACAGTCCAGTGGCTTGCTCGAACATGTACCCGCCGTTGTACGAAAACACCGTCACGTCGTACTGCTGCATGAGTATTTCCAAGTCTATGTTGGTCAAAGCCAACTCAACTGTTCCCTCCGTGTCATGGATGTACTCCGTTTCGGAGTAGAACGGGTTGTTCTTAATCTGCAACGTGGGGAGGTGGTCGGGCTTCAACTTGCAATGGCAGGTGAGGAATTGAATGTACAGGGGATATTGGGGGTTGTCCTTGTACTCTCCGTGGAAATATATCGGCTGCCCGATTGGCAACGGTCTGTTGTACATAACGTCGGGGTACAACGAGTTAACGTCAAACGCAGCCCCGTAGCCCTGCAGCCTGTCCTCGTGTTCCTCGTCAGCCTGAAACCTAGGGTTCGCGTATGTGTAGCCGCCGCGATACGCCTTGCGTATCATCGCGTCCATTTCCAGATGAATCTTAGGGAACCAGTCATCCCACTTCGAGCCTATTATGTCCTTGTACCCGTTGAGCGCGTCGCTTCCGATGGTAAGCCTGTCAAGCCCCTTGCCGAACTGCTGATGCAGCGCCCTAGCGACAATCTGCACGTCGTTCCTGATGTAGTCTCGTTCCTGCGCTGTCAACTCGTGACCTATGGGGCGGTACTCCGTATAGTCAATCTCCAACTTGGATATGGGGAGGTCGAAAGCCTTTGCAATCTGCGATACCTTCATGGGGAGTTTCTTCAAGCTGTCTTTGAATGTGCAGGTTAGCGCTTTCTTCTTGCCCTTCTTCTCAAAGCAAACCTTCATCTGATAGAACTTGCCCATGTTTGATATGAGCGTTTTGAAAGTCTTTGTCCTCGCCTTTTCGCTGTACTCAAATCCGTTGGTCAGCAGGTACCATATAATGAACTCACAATCGAATGCAGCATTGTGGAAATAATATGTACCGCCGTGAACCTTGCAGAAATCAAGAAACGTGGCAATGTCCGTGCCATAGCGTAGTGCGTCGGGGTTGTCAATCTCGCACACGCACCACGCCCAAACGCGACAATCATTTATATCTGTGGTTGTCTCGAAGTCTGCAGCGTACTCCATAGCTACCTACGTTTTTTGCTTTTACGCTTGCGTTTTCCGGTCTGCTCCTTGGGGTACTGGTTCTGAACCTGTTGAATGGTCAGTATCATATGCTCTTTCTGCGCTTCATCGTCCATAGCGTCAGCCTGTGCGCCCATAACGTTATCGCGGTCGGTGTTTATGTACCTGTAATAAAGGGGGACGAAGTTTGTGAAGTTCTGCAACGCAAACAGTTGTTCGTTGCTCAACTTCCTAATCATGTTGGGTATTCGCGGGTCGTTGAACGTCGCGGCGTGTTCCAAAAGGTTCTTGCGAAGCTGCGTTATCCGCTTGCGCTGGTACGTCGGGGATAGTTCGCGCTTCAAAATCTGCGCTCGCTTCCGCAAATCCGCTTCGCTGCGTATCTGCTCGGGGAGTAGTTGGCGCTGATAGTCTATGTTTCCGAACGGCAAGCCCTTAACATGAGCCATAGCCGAACGCATCCCCAATGTGGTATCGCTCTCGCCGTAGGCAGTCAGGAACGGATGCGCGGCGAACTTCTGCCAGTATCTATTATGTTCCCTGTTCCATTGCCTTTCAAGCCGTTTGTAATCCCTATAAGCCGTGTACGGTATCGGGGTGCCGTCGCGCCCCGCAACGAAACGGGTCGAACGTGATATGAACTTTTCCAACTGGTTGGCGTATGAGTTTAGCGCCCTCGTGTTCGACGGGTCAACCGTCCTGAACGGCTCTACGCTGCCCGTCCTTACGCCCTTGTTCTGCAATCTCTTGATTTTGCGCCGCGCCCTCCGTTCTGCATCCGCAACACGGGCGCGGGCGTTCTCGTTAGCCTTGGTCATCGGCTCACCTCCTTAACAGAAAGGGCGGGCATTTCGCCCGCCCTCGCGTTCCGCTCTGCTTCGGGGTGTTTACTTGTGGCGCTGCAAGCTGGTGAACTTGTACCCGTTGCGCCCCTGCTTCTTCACAACTTCGAACTTGATTGCGGGATTCCACGGCGGGCAACCTACGATGCTGAAAAGGTTCTTCATCGAGGTTTCAACGCCCGTGCTAGTGCATCCGTAGGCATCGCCCTTCGGGGTGATAAGCACGATGCGATTGCGCTGCATAATCTCACCCGTCGCAGTGTCGGTCATTTCCACGGGCTGAATAATGACGTTCTCAACCTCCACGACCTTCCCCACCATGTCATCGAGGGAGAGGGAGTTAGAAACAGCCTCGTAAATGTCCAGCCTGTCCTCTTGCGTCTCCGCATGGATTGAGCAGTACATGCCCTTAACCATGTCGGGCGCGTCGTTCGTGATGGTCGTAAGTTCGGTGTTCTCCATGTCTTTTTCCTTTCGTTCATGGGCGGCGTTTTCGCCGCCCGCTCTACCGTGTTAGTCCTCGTCCGCTTCGCAAGGGGTGCCGTACTTCTTGAAGTCCTCAAACGTCATCTTGTACAGCTGCTCATGCTCCACAACGTCAACGGCTGCAAAACTAGGCTCCTGCTTGCGAATGAGCGCCTGCGCGGTGTTCAGTCCGCACTTCTTGTCAAGCTGATAGGCAACCTGCACGGGCTGACCATCCTTGATAACGTACCCGCGCACCTCCGTGCTAGTGAACTTCTTCTGAATCGTGTTGCGTGCCATGATAAAATCCTTTCCGTTGTGTACCTTAATGGCAACTCATATATTACGCCTTTCGGTGCGGCTTGTCAAGTATTAAAAACCACTTGCAAGCCGCTTCACAAATCCTACATAATTGGGGAGCTAGTCCGCATCAATCTTGATGACCGCATACCATACCTGCTTCGCACGGCGGTACGCGCATCCCCCGTACCCCGCCCCGGTGGCGATGCAATAACCTTTCAACTGGTAAAATGCCCCGAACGTACTCTCAACCAATTCGGCATCAGGATGGTGTTTAATCCACATTGCCAAATTGTTACGCTCATACTTGTCGCAAATCAAACGCCCCTCGACTAGACCGTCACAATTGTGCCAATGCCCACCCGTCACGCCCCGGTTCACTACCATCCCTCCGTGATGGTCGATAATCTTACGAACGTTCTTTTCCAATTTAGTCGCCATTGTACTACTCCTTCTAACAGATGGGCATGTTGCTAGTACGTGCTGAAGCGATGCGTGAGGGCGCACAGGTGCTCGCATTCCTCATTCCCGAAATTAACGCATCCCTCGCAGTTGCAGTATTCGGGCGCGATTCCCTCAACAATGCCCGCAGCAAACCAATACGGGCTATCATCGTCCGCACCTTTCGCCGTCGCGCGAATATCGGCGGCGCTCATGTCGGGCACGAAGTCGCAAAAATCATTGATGAACGCATGTACATGCTTCCACGTGGTTATGCTGCAGCCATAACGCGGAAGCAGATAGCAACGCATATTGCTGTACACAGCCACACGCGACGCATACGAGGTGAGAACATAGGCATTTTCAAGTTGCAAGTTCTCGCCATTCTCAAGCCTTAGCGTGATAGATGCCACATGGTCAACGGTGGCGCTCATGTTGCGGAGTTTCATTTTCATTCCTTTCTGTCGTATTCTAGCGCCTTCCCTTCGGCGCAATTACAATATACGCCACTATGTACCACTTTGCAATAGCTGTTTATGTTCTCCATATTTCCTACATAAAGCCGCATAATCCACTCGAAAATATGTACTTGACAACTGTACACGATTGCTATATTATAATAGTACACCAACCGAAAGGAGTAACAATGTACAGCACCAGCGAACAGGTATACACAGCGGCTAACAACCTCACGGACAATATAGGCGGCTTCTTTAGCGACCTTCTGCGGCTGCTTTTTGCACTGATTGATACGCTTATAGAGTGCGCTATGTATGTCTTTGATTGCGTCACAAGTAACCCCGTTCTACTGCTTGCGTTCGTCGTTTGCTTCATGTACTATATACGCCGCAAGTATTATGTGCATAGTGTGAAGCCTAAGCATGTACGTAAGCAATAGTATAATATGTGCTTGCATATGCTCACCACCTATGCTATAATGTAGTCATAAAGAAAGGAGATATACATATGAATGATGTTGTTCTTGTTCCTCATGTACTCCCTAGCCCGTACAAGACTGCGGCGCTGGGGAGGTACATGGGATGCGGGGGGACCTGTCTCTTATACACATCTGACGCTGCCGACGAATAGCCTTGTGTAGAT
>ENA-OXEK01000237-OXEK01000237.1-human-gut-metagenome-genome-assembly--contig:-NODE-237-length-17456-cov-9.649790_pt1 | contig 17456 bp, 16 predicted proteins | sample MGYA00249825_ERZ652244 | MGnify/ENA primary metagenome ERZ652244 (study PRJEB26925, sample SAMN05826968) | human gut metagenome | biome: ENVO:2100002; feature: ENVO:00000062; material: ENVO:00002003...
CGAGATGCAGCGTAGTCTCGTGGGCTCGGAGATGTGTATAAGAGACAGATTCCGGGGGCGGCCATCGGTGGTTTCTTGATTGGTCTGCTTGAAACCGGTGTCCAGGCAATTGGCTTGTCCGCTTACAAGGATGCGGCCGTTTATCTGGTTCTGATTTTAGTCCTCGTCGTCTTACCGGCCGGGTTGTTTGGCAAACGTCAACGAGAGAAGGTGTGAGCTGATGCTTAAAAACTTACGCAGCAAATTAATCTGGTTGGCGATCATGGTGGCTGGCTTTGTCTTGATCGATATTGGCGAGTTTACCGGAATCGTCAACAGTTTTATTGAAAATGCGCTCGTCACGATCGGTATTAACATTATTTTGGCAGTTGGCTTAAACCTCATTATCGGCTTTTCCGGTCAGTTTTCATTGGGTCACGCCGGCTTTATGGCAATCGGAGCGTATGCGACTGCTATTGTCACGCAAAATATAGCGACCCCGCTTGGCTTTTACCTTGCCATGCTACTGGGGATGGTGATTGCCGTGATTGCCGCGTTGATTGTCGGCATTCCGACCCTGCGCTTGCGTGGTGACTATCTGGCTATTGCAACGATGGGGGCAGCTGAGATTATTCGCGTTATTATCAATAATCTGAAAATCACCAATGGACCAGCAGGCATGTTCAATATTCCGCCGCTTGCGTCTTGGCCCACGGTATACGTGTTGATGTGTGTTACCACCGTGGTCATTGTCAACTTTGTGCATAGTCGCTCAGGACGTGCGATCATGGCGATTCGCGATGATGATATTGCCGCAGAATCGATCGGGATCAACCCGACCAAATGGAAGTTGGCCGCATTTGTGTTGGGTGCTGCAACAGCTGCCATTGGCGGATCCTTACATGCTAGTTATTTGCAGACCATTGCACCAGGCGACTTCGGGATTATGAATTCTATTTCACTCTTGATTATTGTCGTGCTAGGCGGTGTTGGCAGTATGACTGGAACGTTTGTGGCGGCAATTGTTCTAGGCGTGATTGACACGGTTTTGCAGAACTTCGGGACGTTGCGCATGGTTATCTATGCGCTGGCTTTGATTTTGTTGATGGTCTTTAAGCCGTCCGGACTACTGGGGCATTATGAGCTTTCTTTTAGCCGCAAACGGCGCGCGCGAAAGGAGGCGGCGTCATGACCAAGCAATTGGTAGTCGAGCATGTTAGCAAAGTCTTTGGCGGACTTAAAGCAGTGGCAGATGTCAGTTTAACCATTGATCAAGGTTCCTTGATTGCGTTGATTGGGCCAAACGGTGCCGGGAAAACCACACTGTTCAACATGCTGACCGGCGAATCCGGACCGACAACCGGTAAAATCACACTTAACACAGCAACCGGTGCCGTCGATATTACCAAAAAGAAGGCTTTTCAGGTGGCTAAACTAGGCGTTGCCCGGACCTTTCAAAATATTCGGCTGTTTGGCGCGATGTCGGTTAAGGAAAACGTCTTGGTGGCTAGAACCCACCTGTATCACGAAAGTTTTTTGGGAACGGTTTTGCGCTTACCGCAGTTTTATCAAAAAGAGCAGGCAGTCGGAATGGCGGCTGATGAATTACTCACCTTTTTTGAACTCAATGATGTGGCTGATGAACCGACTGCCAGCTTGCCATATGGGACGCAACGGCGGGTGGAAATTGTGCGTGCCGTTGCTACTAAGCCGCAACTACTTTTTCTAGATGAGCCGGCCGCGGGGATGAATCCTGAAGAAACGGCTGATCTAAGCCGCCTGATTGCCCGGGTGCGGGAACATTTTGGCATCACGGTTGTTTTGATTGAACACGATATGTCACTGGTCATGAATCTGGCCGAGTATATCTATGTTCTTGATCATGGAGCGATGATTGCTGAAGGCACGCCACAAGCGATTCAGCGCGATCCGCGGGTTATCAGTGCGTATCTGGGAGGTGAGGTGCATGCTTGATGTCAAAGACCTAGTCGTCAATTATGGCGGCATTCAGGCGGTTAAAGGGGTCAGCTTCCGGGTGCAAACCGGCGAAATTGTGGCCTTGATCGGGGCGAACGGGGCCGGAAAAAGTACGATTCTAAAAACAATTTCCGGATTGTTACGGCCGCGTTCCGGCACTATCTTGTATGAAGACAAGAACATCGTGGGAATGGCAGCAGCCAAAATCGTGAAAATGGGCATCTCGCAAGTACCAGAAGGACGCCACATTTTTGCTGGGTTGACGGTGAGTGAGAACTTGCAGATGGGGGCATTCGGACTAAAGAACAAACAAGTCGCCAGTGATCAATTGGCGGTCGTCTATGATCGGTTCCCGGTTTTAAAAGAACGTCGCAATCAAGATGCGGCAACCCTTTCCGGTGGGGAACAGCAGATGTTGGCGATGGGCAGAGCGTTGATGGCCCGGCCAAAACTACTCTTACTCGATGAACCTTCAATGGGCTTGTCACCGATCTTTATTCAGGAAATTTTTGATATTATTACCAAGATTAAAAGCCAAGGGACGACCATTTTGTTAATTGAGCAAAATGCTAAACAAGCACTGGCCGTAGCTGACCGCGGGTATGTTTTAGCAAGCGGCACAGTGAAGTTAACCGGAACCGGGGCTGATTTGCTGGCAGATCCGGCAGTTCAGGCGACCTATCTGGGAGCGCAACCGGCGACCTGAGGCAGATAAGATGTTATTTTGCAGACGAGCAGCGATTGGAGCTGCTCGTCTTTTTTATAAAAAAAATTGTATCGATTGGTGTACGCGTGTAGCATGATATCAGCAGAGCAAAGACATCAACACCATCGCATCTGCTTTGGTACCCTTGAAAGGGAGGATAAGGACTTGAACTTAATCGCGCACCAACAGTGGCTGGTGGACTTTTACGAAAAGCGCCACTGGTATCAATATTCACCGTTCATTCGGCTCAACTTTCTCACAGAGGAGACCGGCGAATTATCGCGGGCGATACGAGCCATTGAAATCGGGCGTGATCATCCGGGCGAGCCGGTTCAAAACGAAGCGGACCTCGAGGCTAACTTGAAAGAAGAACTAGCAGACGTGTTGGATCAGGTTTTAATCTTAAGTGCTAAATTTAAGATCGATCCCAATGATTTGTTGGCGCAAAGTGAACATAAATTGAAGGCGCGTTTTAAGCAAGATGTTTGAGCCAATGTGATTGCGTCAATGAGCGGTGGTCACTTGGATTGTCTGAAAAGTGTCCATAGAAAAACGGTTCCGGCAAACTGATGCCGGAACCGTTTTTGCGGGGAGCCTGTTAGGGGCGATTATTGATTTTGCCCCCCATCGCCCGGTGCTGGACCAACGCCACGGCCGCTACCGCCTGTTCCTGGACGAACGCCTTGTTGATTTGGTGTTGCAACCATGTATTGACTGATCAGACTAACAATCTGTCGGTTTTGCGGCAAAGCGCTATGGTTGGCATCATCGCCTGAGACGGTAATCTGGGTATAATGGGCAACCTGATTTTGGAAAATATACTTACCGGCCTCGACACTTTCAATCGGCACCGTGCCATCGCCATCCAACGTTTCGGTTCCGGCAATCGAGTAAACGGTTAGACTGCTCGGAAGCTTGTTGCGACTGGTTATAAAGTCATTGAGCATCTGCGTCCGGTTATCCGGATTACTTTCTTCGAGGTTATACGGAGTGCCAATGGTCATTAGCCGAGTCATTTGAACATCTGAATCGTTGTAGTATTTTTCTAGAAAAAGCGTAAAAATGAGTCCGCCGTTACTGTGGCCGATACCGCGGAACCGGTTGAAATTGTAAGTCTTTGCCAGCTGCTTAAACGCGATATTGAACCATTCGGCCTGCTTCTTAATATTATTGTAACCATCTTTATTATTTTCAAATGCCACAACGATATAAGGTTCGGTATCACGGGCTGCGATTTTGCCACTATAGGTCATGGTGCCATTTGTCTTCACGGTGATCTTTAAAAGACTATGACCGGTTGTTTGCGCATTGAGTTGCGTAATTAACGTGTTAAAACGGTCTTCGGTGGCCGAACTCCCCGGAATTAAGATAATTGGCTGCATTCGGGAATTGTGAACTACACGCGCAGATTTAACGTTTTGCGCCATCCACTGAGTTGCGGGAAACACGACAGCGCCCATTGCAAGCACGCTGAGAACAAGCAAAAGCCATTTGCGCCAATGTTTAATCATGATGACCACCCACTTTTGCCGATTCAAGATTGATGGTTTCGGCTAACCGGACAAACGGGACATAAATGAAGACTGAAATGACCAGACACAAGACTGCGACTAATAATGCGACAAGATTGCCATTGGTTCCCAGAAACGCGATTAAAGGTCCCGGGGTTGTCGCCGGGACCGTGTAAACAGAAGGCGGCATCAGATGCAGTCTGATGGCAGTCCAGGCAATGGCCATGTTGATCAGCGGGGTGATTAAAAACGGAACCAGCATGATCGGGTTAAGCATCACCGGCCAGCCGATCAGAACCGGTGAGCTGACATTTACCAAACCCGGAAACAACGATAACCCGGCGATGCGACGTGATGCCTTTGACCTGCCGACCCAGAGCGTGGCGATAATCAATGCTAAGGTCATACCCACACCGCCAAAGCTGGCAAACGGACGATAAATCGTGCCCATCGTGATCGGATTGGGGACGTTAAATAAATCGGCATGTTCCAACGCATAATTCAAATTGGCGGTCGCCGTGGTGCTGCCTGATTGAACCATCAACGGATTAATCGGACCTTCAATCCCGGCCCACCACATCAAAGCATTAATCGTCGTGACAAGCGCAAGCCGCAGTGAAACGTGGGTTAAGTGAGCAGCCGGGAATTGAAAGACCACGTAAAAGAGGCCCACAAACCCTTCTGTTGAAACAAAACCGAGTCCGTAATTAATGACCACACAGCTAATGAGTATCAGGACCATCATCCAAGTTCCCCGTAATCCGCGACTGACGAGCCCGGCGATGGTATAGCGATGTGAAGGCTCTTCTAAGTCCGCCCGCGTGAAGCGAAAAAGCCAACCGATCAATAACCCGAAGATAATCGCAATAAACAAGCCGCGATAGCCCAGATTGTTCATTTGAAAAACTGATTGGGCATTCCGGCGCGTTTCAAGATTGAGAATTAAAAAGGCACCGACGCTTGTGATGGCAGCTAAAGAATCGTCCTTCTTATACGATCGTGCGACATACTTGGCAACAAAAAAGGCAGTCATGACGGCCATTAAGTTAATGGTGACATTTTCGATGGCGATCAGGAGTGTGCGTATCTGGGTATAAAAAGGAATGACCTTGTTGAGATTATAAATGACGGCAAAAAAACCGTTACGCGAAAAAACACTCAACTCCAGCATTTGTGCCCATGCGCCGATCACGACGAACGGAAAAATGACAGCAAAAGTTTGTTGAAGGGCACGATAAGTACGTGTTTGCCGCAGCCGAACACTATTTGCTACGAGCATCGGAAGCAATCTTTTTGTGAGATTGCTCATGACTGCCATCTCCCTTGATTTGTTGAACACCTATTACTGTTATTCTAACAAATATTATTGTAATCGAGTAGTTTTATGACGGACAGGACGGCGGGTTTGGCAAACGAGAAGATGACACATTGACGAACGTGACTCGAGCAATGGCGATGGGAGTTCACTTGTTACTTTTGGTGCAGCGTATGCAAGTGACTCGTTACCATGGTATCCTTAAAGCTGGAAAGCAAAAGACGTTAATTAGAAAGCGCGTTCATAAACGCAGTATCGCTATTCTTGCGTCACGTGAATACGCGCGTTTAAAGCATGATGGAGGCATAAAAATGGATAAGCCATTGGCAAAGTATATTGATCACACGTTATTAAAGCCAGACGCAACGCAAGCCCAGATTGATGTGATTTTGGATCAGGCGAAGCAATATGATTTTGCTTCAGTGTGCATTAATCCTTATTGGGTTGTGCGGGCAGCAGCCAGTCTACGCGACACCGATGTTAATGTTTGCACGGTCATTGGTTTCCCACTTGGCGCTAACACGACACAGACCAAAGTATTTGAAGCCGGTCAAGCAGTTGACGAAGGTGCAAAGGAAGTCGATATGGTTTTAAATATCGGTGAACTTAAAGCCGGCCACAATGATCATGTTCGCGCGGATATTCAAGCAATTGCCGACATCACGCATGCAAAAGGCGGCATTCTTAAGGTCATCATTGAAGCAGTTCTATTAACTGATGATGAAAAAGTGACGGCATGCAAACTCGCAGCTGCAGCCGGCGCTGATTTCGTTAAAACGTCAACCGGGTTTGCTGCAGGGGGTGCGACGGTTCATGATGTCAAACTCATGCGGCAGACAGTCGGTGATCAATTAGGTGTCAAAGCGGCCGGTGGTATCCACACCTATGCTGAAGCCAAAGCGCTCATTGAAGCCGGCGCCGATCGTTTGGGTGCCAGTGCCGGCGTGCAGATTTTAAAGGAAGCAGGGGAAGCTTAAGATGGCTTTTGATCGAATCATTACCATTGTCTTAGATTCAATTGGGATTGGCGAAGCACCGGATGCGGCTAAATATCACGATACCGGTGCCGATACGCTTGGTCACATTGGCGATTATTTTGCCGGGAAATTATCGTTGCCTAATTTACAGGCAATCGGTCTGGGCAATATCGACCGCCCTACGCCAATTGCTGGGGTTAAGCCATTAGGGAGTCCGAGTGGCTATTTTGGCAAAATGGCCGAGATTTCAGCAGGTAAAGATAGTATGGACGGTCATTGGGAGATGATGGGTCTGCCGGTGACGGAACCGCTTGGCTATTTTCCTAATGGATTCCCGGAAGACTTGATTAAACAAATTGAAGAATTTTCCGGCCGGCATGTTATCTTAAATAAGCCGTATTCCGGCACCGAGGCGATTAAAGACTACGGTGAAGAGCAGCTGAAAACCGGTGATCTGATTGTTTATACGTCTGGCGATTCGGTCTTGCAGATTGCGGCTCAGACTGATGTTATCCCCTTAGAGGAACTGTATCGGATTTGCCGTTATGTCCGCAGCATCACGATTGACGCCCCATATCGCATCGGCCGGGTGATTGCGCGACCGTACGTGGGAACCGATCCGACAACCTTTACCCGTACCAGCGATCGGCATGATTATACATTGAAACCGGATAAGCCCACTGACTTGGATCGCTTGCAGGGAGCCGGTGTGCCGACATATGGCATTGGCAAAATCAATGATATTTTCTCCGGACAAGGATTGGATGATGGGGTGCACACGGTTAGCAACGTGGATGGGATGAATCAAACGATTGCCGCCGTAAAATCCGATCGCAAAGGCTTTATTTTCACCAATCTCGTGGATTTTGATGCCATGTATGGTCATCGGCGTAATGCTCAAGGCGATGGTGACGCATTAATGACGTTTGACCACCAGTTAGGCGATTTGTTGACGGTGTTGCGGCGTGAGGATTTGCTTATGATTACGGCCGATCATGGTAACGACCCGACATTTCGCGGGACAGATCATACGCGCGAGTTCGTCCCGTTACTAGCATATAGCAAGGCATTAGCCGGCAACGGGGATCTGGGTATCCGTTCGCCATTTTCCGACTTAGGAGCCACCATTCTCGACAATTTCGGGGTCACCGGGAATCAGGTAGGGCAATCGTTTTTGAGTCTGCTTCGCTAATGAGGCTGGGATCCGGTAGTTGTGGGTGCAATCAATCCGGATGATGATGGTTAGCCATCTGACGGTTGTCACTTGTTTGTTGTTCAGTTGTCGACCCGAATCCAATTAAGGGGGAATTTTCATCATGAGTACACATATTGATGCTCCAAAAGGCGCCATTGCAGATGTTGTTTTGTTACCAGGCGATCCATTACGCGCACAATATATTGCCGAACATTTTTTGGAAAAGGTTGTCCGCTACAATACAGTGCGTAATGCCTTTGGTTATACGGGCACCTTTGAAGGGCGACGGGTCTCGGTTCAGGCGACGGGGATGGGGATTCCTTCAATTTCAATTTATGTCAATGAACTTATTCAGGATTATGGCGTTAAAACACTGATTCGAGTGGGGACTGCCGGTGGGATGGGTAGCGATGTTAAGGTACGGGATGTCATCCTGGTACAAGGATCATCGACAGACAGCAGCATCATTTTGAATACGTTTGGGGCGGGGATGTATTTTACCCCAATAGCCGACTTTCAGCTTTTGCGTGAGGCAGCAAATTTGGCAGACGCTGGGGCATTGCGCTACCATGTGGGTAATGTGCTCGGAGAAGATCGCTTCTACAACGATGAAATGGATCGTCAAAAGCTGATCGATTATGGCGTGTTAGCCACCGAAATGGAGACCCCCGCACTATATCTGCTGGCTGCGAAGTTCCATGCACAGGCGTTATCAATCCTCACCGTCTCAAATCACCTGATCACGGGTGAAGAAACAACGGCTCAAGAGCGTCAGACTAGCTTTAATGACATGATCGGGTTGGCACTGGGCGTCGCTAAGAAGATTCCTGTACGTTAAATAACGTATAAGTTGCAGGCATACCCGTGTAAAATGACGGTTTAAAATTTTCCGGAAATAGCAAATTAATGTGCGAAGAAGTAGGAAACGTGTTATTCTGTATATGGTTTCTTAAGAAAAGGTAAATGCAAATTAAAGTGTAAATTTAGATTCGTGCAATTATTCAGTTTAGAAATGGAGGAGTACATACATGGTAGATTCTAAGAAAGTATTGTCAGTAACGGCAGGCTTCGTTGGTGCTGCCGGTCTGGCGGCTTTAGCAACCGGAGCCAATACCGTTTCTGCATCGACAGGGACGGTCAGTTACAAATCCGGTGCGACCACCGTATGGAATAGTCCATCATGGCACCAAGTCAAACGCTACGTGACTTTTGGCGACACGGTGCAGCTATTGGGTAAAACCGTTGACCAAAATGGTGCTACTTGGTATAAAGTTGGCGACAATCAGTGGATTCCGGAATTGTATTTGAATGTTGCGGGTAAAACTGCCACGGTTGAAACACCGAGTTCGGCAGCAAGTCAAACTGCTGTCAGCCAAGCACCGGCTAGTCAGGCGCCTACAAGCCAAGCACCAGCAACCCAAACACCTGCAGCACCACAAACCGATACCCAAACAGCTAATACACAGCTTTATGTCAAGAATATCGGTTCAGCAGTTACCGTATGGACAACCCCGGCGTATACTCATGCGACAGGTCAATATCTAGAAGGCAGCCAGACACTGACAGCTGTTGCCCAGCAGCAAGCAAATGGTGAAACCTGGTATCGTCTTGCCAACGGCGGTTATGTTCCTGCACGGTTTGTTAGCACAACGCCAGTGGCTGTAACACCACAACCTGCAGCGCCACAGTCAAATGAGGCCAGTGTTGCATCAACGAACGCCAATGCAGCTAATGATTCTGCCGCTGCTTCTAATGCAGCCGCATCGCAAGCCGCAGCTTCCAGTGCTGCCGCTTCTACAGCAGCAGCTAATGCAGCAGTAGCATCTGCAAATGCCACTGCATCACAAGCAGCGGCTTCTGAAGCTACTGCATCTCAGGCGGCTGCATCACAAGCCGCAGCATCACAGGCTGCAGCGTCTCAGGCGGCTGCATCACAAGCTGCCGCTTCACAAGCCGCAGCATCACAGGCTGCCGCATCACAAGCAGCTGCAAATGCTGCCCAGCAGGCGCCGGCTAACCAGACAAATGTTACAACAACACAGGTTAATGCCAATCAAGCTCAACAACAAACCGTTACGGCTACACCAGCAGTTAACACGTCTAATCAGACGGCGGCCGTAAGTGCTTCAAGGCAAGCCAAAATTCAAGCAGTGATTGCCATTGCCGAACAACAAGTTGGTAAGCCATACGTTTGGGGCGGTAAGGGGCCTAACAGCTTTGATTGCTCCGGTTTGATGTATTACGCTTTCCTGAATGGCGCTGGCGTCAACATTGGTGGCTGGACGGTCCCTCAAGAATCTTCAGGGACACAAGTTTCATTGAGTGCTCTGCAACCCGGTGACTTACTCTTCTGGGGTAGTCACGGTTCAACCTATCACGTTGCCCTGTACATCGGTGGCGGCACGATGATTCAGGCGCCACAACCTGGTCAAAACGTTAAATATACCGCGCTGGCTTACTTCATGCCTGACTTTGCGGTTCGCCCGTCACTATAAAGCCTAATGATCGAATGAAGAATGCAAGAACATCTCTGAGTCGTTAGAGGTGTTCTTTTTTATATTAAAAACCCAGGCAGTTCCGCGGCTCTTAGTGGCTGCATGAACTGTCTGGTTTTGTATACATGACAAAATATTCGTAAAGCGAGTTAGGCTACCGGTGTTGTCGTTTTCTTTTTAGCCTTGGCAACTGCCGCCATAGCTACGGCGTTTACCCAGTTAATCGGCTGATCGAAGTTAGGTTGGAAGAGCATGTCAACCATCGCAAGTGTTTCGATCGTCATGTGGGTCTGGATCGCTAGCGAAATGACATTAGCGCTTTGGCTGATATCGTGCTTGGAGAAAAAGGCACCACCTTTAACTTCGTGCGTCTTGGGATCCCATGTCAGGCTGCAGAGCACCGGCGTTGTGGTTAACATGAAATCGGGGCGATAATCCTGTTCAATCGTGACACTATCGAGCTCAAGTCCACGTGCGTGAGCGCCTTCCACCGTGAGGCCGCTTGCCGCAATGGCGTGATCAAAAAGTTCAACAGCCGAGCTAGATTGTGTGCCCAGGTACTTTTCCGTGGGGGTCATGATATTTTTACCAACAAGAATACCTTGACGGACTGCGTTGGTCGCAAGCGGGATGTAGTCATTTTTGCCAGTCGGATTATAGTGGACGGTAGCCGTATCGCCAGCAGCGAAAATGTCGGGGTCACTGGTCTGCATATATGCATTTGTTATGACAGCGCCATTAGGCAGGGTGTCCAGATGGTCCTTTAGCAGATCCGTGTTCGGACGGAAGCCGGTACATAAAATTGCAATATCCGCGGTATAGTCGCCTTTATTGGTTGTAACCTTGATACCCTGATCAGCTTGTGCGAACTCGGTAACCATTTCATTGAGTGCCAAGTGAACCCCGTGATCGGTGTAAAGCTTTTCAACGCGATCCGTGATAGTGGCGTCAAAGTTTTTCGCCAAAACCCGTGGAAGTCCATCGATTAACGTGACTTCTTTGTCGGTTAACGCAAATTGTTCGGCTAATTCTGCTCCGATGTAGCCTGCACCGATGACAATGGCGCTTTTAATGGACGGAGCCAGATCTTTTAGCGTCTTGGCGTCAGACCAATTTTTGCATAAGTAGACGTTTGAATCGTGAATACCGGGAATATTTGGAATGATTGGCGTCGATCCGGTTGTGTAGACTAATTTGTCATAAGTATCGGTAGTAACGGTTCCGGTTTTTAGATCCTTGACTTCAACTGTTTTAGTTGCTGGATCAATATTGAGCACGTCATGTTCCATTTGCATATTAGCACCGAGTTTAGCGAGTGCTTCGGGACTGGAATAGAACATTTTATCCGGGTCACTGACATGATCACCAACCCACAAGGCAATGCCGCACGAGAGGAAGGACAGGTTGTTATTGCGTTCGTAGACAGTAACCTCTGCATCTGGATGGTCGGTTAGAATCTGCTGGGTTGCAAATGTACCGGCATGGGTAGCACCAATGACAAGAATCTTCATATCGCAATCGCTCCTTTAAACTATTGATAAAAATTTCACAAACAAATTATAACATAATTGATTGTGTCACGCTATATTGTTTGCGATTTATTTTGTGAAGAAAAAGTTAAGAAGCGTTTTCAAAGCATCGAGATCCTGCCGTTCCCAATGACACTTACTAGTTAAGACGATGTTCTTGATAAGGGTAAACTTTTATGAGGAATTTACCCAGTACTGTTTATTTTTGTTTATACAAACAGGCCTTGAATCTTGGCTTGAAGGCGTTCTTGATTTAAAAGTGAAATAAATTGGAAAAAGTTGTTCATTAAGCGTTTACATTGAAGCGGTTACATGGTATAGTCATTTTGTTGAATAAACATGCACATGTGGATCGTTACTATTCAATTAGGCGTAACCACGGTAGTCGAAGATAGGAAAATATCTTCGGCTAACCGTGGTTTTTCTTTGCCTTTTTTTACGCAGCCATATACGAGCAGCACGCTTTCATTTATCTGGATCGCGACCGGATAAAGTGACATTAAAAATTATCCAGGAAGAAGGTTTAACTATGCAAGTCATTGTTAAACGACTTGAGAAACATCAGGCGTTGTTTGAAAAAATCTCGCGTAATATTTACCTGATGGCCATTAAAGATGGTTTTCTGGCAGCAATGCCGATTATTCTGTTCTCCAGTATTTTCATTCTATTATCAAATATTCCGCCACTGATTGGGATTAAGGTTCCAGTTGATCTCAACGCATGGTTCAATAAGATTTATAACTACACAATGGGTTTTGTTGGTTTTTATGTTGCCGGGACGACAGCCAAGGCCTTAACTGGATCGATGAATCAACGAATTAAAGGTGGGCGCTTTCTCAACAATACGTCAACGATGATGGCTTCAATGGTAGGATTCATGCTGTTGGCGATTGGCACCACCAGTAAAGGCAATTTCTTACCAACATTCTTTGGCACACAAGGGATTTTGTCTGCCTTTGTTGCAGCGTTTGTGACTGTTTGGGTCTACAAATTCTGTGTTGAACGTGATTTGACCATCAAGATGCCTAAAGAAGTGCCTGGAGCCATTTCCCAGAACTTCCGTGATATTATTCCGTTCGGTGCTGCAACTTTAATTTTTTCACTCATTGATGTTGCCTCACGTGCGGCGTTGAAAGTGCCATTCAGTGCTATTATTGCTACTGTGCTTGCGCCTGTCTTTAAGGGTGCTGAGACGTATCCTGGCATGATGTTTATTTGGTTCTTAATCCCGATGTTCTGGTTCTTGGGCGTACACGGACCATCAGTTGTCAAGCCGGCTCTTGAATCAGCATTGTTTGGGAACACCACCGCTAATTTGGACTTGTTTAAGGCAGGAAGCTTTCCATATCATGCATTGACCGAAAATTTTGGTAACTTTGTGGGCGAGCTTGGTGGTACCGGTGCGACCTTTATCGTCCCGTTTCTATTTATGTTTTTCATGAAGTCAAAACAATTAAAAGCGATTGGTAAAGCATCATTTATCCCCGTTATGTTCGCGGTCAATGAACCACTGCTGTTCGGTGCACCAATCATCTTGAATCCTTACTTCTTAATTCCGTTTGTTTTGGCCCCAGTCGTCAATGTTGTGATTGGGAAGGCGTTTATTGATTTCCATATCATGAGAGGCTTTATGTACTTCATGTCGTGGGCATTGCCTGGGCCGATCGGTGCACTCATCGATACCAATTTCCAGTGGACCTCTTTGCTGCTTATGGCAATTTTGCTAACGGTGGATGCATTGATCTATATGCCATTTATTAAAGCGTATGATGCTGAGTTGCTTGAACAAGAAGCCGCTGTCGATGCCGGCACTGCAACTGTTGCCGCAAGTGAAGGCGCAAGTGAGGTCACCGCTGAAGCAGATGCAGCAACGGCACAAGAATTCCCAGAACCGGAAGAGGTAAAGCAGGCTGAAACAGCTAAGCAAGAGGAAGCTAATCAAAATCCAGCTGCAGGAAAGAAACTCGATCATGAGTTGAAAGTACTAGTGCTGTGCGCTGGTGGTGGTACAAGCGAACAATTAGCCAATGCCTTGACTGAAGGCGCTAAAGAGTATCATGAACCAATCGTTGCCAGTGCAGGTGCATATGGCTCACATCATGATATTTTGCCAAACTATGATCTGGTTGTCCTGGCACCACAAGTTCGAACCTACTACAGTGACTTAAAGCATGATACGGATCGTTTGGGAATTAAACTTGTTGCAACTAAAGGGCAACAATATATAGCCTTAACGCGTGATCCTGAAAAGGCATTGGATTTTATTGTTGAAAATTATAAGGATGTCGAAAAGAAACCACAAGATAGTTCAGATTCAAAGTAAATATGTTGACTTAATTTAAAATCAAGCGAAAAGAAAGATAAGGCGGTGTATCGATGTTGCTAAAGGTCAAGCAAGTCTATAACAATAATGCTGTACTTGTAGACGTTGGCAACGGTAAAGAGGCGATTCTTCAGGGGAAAGGAATTGGTTTCAGCAAGCGTAAAGGTGATGACGTTGATCCAAAAGCGAGTTCGGAAATACTTTATCTAAATGATACGCAAGTCAAAAATCACTTTACATCTTTACTCAAAGATGTACCGATTGACATTGTTGTTGCTACATTTGGTGTGATTGGAATGGCCAAAAAGAAGTATCACTATCCGGTTTTGAACTATATTTATGTCACACTCACGGACCACGTCTTTCAGATGTATAAACGACTGACTGCCGGCAAATATCAAGCTAGTCCAGCGCCTGACATCCGTGATCGTTACCCGTTGCCTTACCAGATCGCAACCGATGCGCGCCGACAGCTTAACCATGATCTTGGCGTTCAGTTTCCTGAAGCCGAAATTAAGAATATTGCCTTACATTTTATTAATGCAAAGGGAGTGGATGGCGAACTGGATCCGACCGTAACTCTGACGGCGCGCGTCAATGCAATCGTGACACAAGTATTTGCTAAATATGGGTTAAATCGCAATTTTGCTAATCAAAATTACTTCGATCGGCTAATGATTCATTTGCAATACCTTGTTGAACGTTTAAATACCAATGAGCAAGACGAGGCTGACCTTGGTCCGGAAATTGGTCAGGACTTCAGGCGCCTTTATCCCAAATCGTTTACGATCGCAACTGAAATTTGTACGGAGCTGGAAAAAGCCTTACAAATTAAGCTCAACGAAAACGAACATGTGTACTTTATCATCCATATTCAGCGGCTCATCCAAGAACCGCAAACACTTCCGCCTGAATATCCATAGCCGTGGGTGGGAGTTTAGAAAGTATTCTTGGCTTAGAGCGATTTGGGCTTAAGGAATCGCTGCTAGCGTAGAGGATTTTCAAACCAAGGGAGGAATTTTGATGGCAACCAAAGAAGAGATTTCAATGACCGGTTTTGCAATTGTTGCTTATGCCGGTGATGCGAAAACCGATTTAATTGAAGCATTGAACGAGGCTCGTAAAGGCAATTTCGAACACGCCCGCTCACTTGTTAAAGAAGCGCGTCAAAGTATCGATGACGCCCATAATGAACAAACCAAACTGCTTAGTAAAGAGGCAGGCGGCGAGAATATGGATGTTACTTTCATCATGGTTCATGGCCAAGATACGCTAATGACCACGATGATGCTGTTAGATACGATTAGTTTCACGATTGATGAGTATGAACGACTGGCGGCAATTGAAAAACAATTAGGCATTGCATTGCCAACAAACGATATCCATTAAAGTATCAAACGAAAGGAGTATCATTGTGACAAGTTTATTGAATCGCGTTCAATCACTGCCTAAAGGTTTTGTTTGGGGTGGAGCGACTGCTGCTTATCAGGTAGAAGGCGCCACCAAGGTAGACAGTAAAGGCAAAACCATGTGGGATGACTATCTGAAAGCTCAAGGCAGATTTTCACCTGACCCAGCCAGTGATTTTTATCATCTTTATCCAGAAGATATTGAACTCGCCAAGCTCTATGGGTTGAATGCTATTCGGGTTTCGATTGCCTGGACACGGATCTTCCCAGATGGTTACGGTGAACCTAATCAAGCTGGGGTCGCATACTATCATCGTTTGTTTAAGTGCTGCCTTGATAACGGCATTACCCCGTACGTTTCGCTGCATCACTTCGATTCACCTAAAACGCTGTTCGATGATGGGGATTGGCTGAACCGTAAGAACATTGACTATTTTGTCGATTATGCTGATTTCTGCTTTAAAGAATTTCCGGAAGTTAAGAACTGGTTCACCATCAATGAGCTCATCTCGTTAGCCTTTTCGCAATACATTCAAGGCAACTTCCCGCCAAATCATCACTTTGATGTTACCAGTGCTATTCAAGCGCAGCACAACGAACTGTTAGCCCATGCGCGGGTCGTCAATTTGTTTAAGGAAAAAGGCTACCAAGGGCGGATCGGGTTGATTCATGTGCTGCAGCCGGTTTATCCTTACCCAGATACGCCAGCTAATGAGCATGTTGCTGCACTTGAAGATGCCTTCATGAATCGGTTCCTGCTGGATGGTACGTTTAAGGGTGAATATACGCCGGAAACGATGGCGTTGATCAATGAATTGCTGAAGGCCAACCATGCCAAGCTTGAAATCGAACCAGGCGATATGGATGTGTTGAAGCAAGCGTCCACGCAAAATGATTACTTTGGCATGAATTACTATCAACCTTCTTTTGTTGCTGCCTACGAAGGTGAAAGCACAAATTCGTTTAATGGTACCGGCGAAAAAGGGACCAGTTCCTTTAAGTTCCAAGGGGTTGGCCAGCACGTCAAAAATCCGGATGTGCCGACGACTGATTGGGACTGGAATATTTATCCGGCTGGCATGTACGACATGCTCAAACGAGTAGCTCGCGAATATCCAAATAGCAAGACGATTTACATTACTGAAAATGGCCTTGGTTATAAGGATAAGTATGAAGGCATTGGCAACCTCATTGAAGATGACAAACGCATCGATTTTATTGATCAACATCTTGCTGCGTTACTAAAAGCCCGCAGTGAGGGCGTTGATGTCCAAGGCTACTTTGTCTGGTCGCTGCAGGATCAATTTTCATGGGCCAATGGGTATAACAAACGATATGGTTTATTCTATGTCAACTTTGAAACCCAAGCACGCGAAATTAAGAAGAGCGCACTGTGGTTTAGAGAATTAGGAAAAACCTTAAAAGCTTAATAATATATGCAAAAACAGGCATTCCAATTATGTGGCGTGTCTGTTTTTGCATTAGTTTAATTGGTGGTACTGATTTCCAGCCACCTGCCAATCATTTCCAGATGATGCATCAATTGAAATTTACGCACAACCCCCAACCCCGGAAAATGATGCTGCGCGGCCGCTGCTATCAAAGCTTTCGTTCCGAGCGTTTGTGCATCGGGATGGTGTGGTAACCACGCAGCCAGCTGGACCAGAATTTCAAAAAATTTGGCTTGCGGGTTGGTGAAGTCGTCATTGTTGACTGAAACAAAATGGTGCAGACGCAGGGAACCATCAGCTGCCGGGTAAACAAGGTGGATGGCTAAGGCGCGCTGCGGATAGCCATGCTCGAAATAATCAGCAGTGGCCAGCGGGTAATCCGCAAAGCCGATGCCTGGCAACATCAACGGCGGGTATTGGTAAAATTCATCTTGCAGCAGCCCGTAATCAGATGTGTGTGGATAAACGGTGAAGTGATCATTTAAATAAACCGCGTGTGGCAAAGCTAACTGGCGCACCCGAGCTTCATCAGGCACTAAGGCCAGCTGGCGGCGCGGCAATAACTGTCTCTTATACACATCTCCGAGCC
>ENA-OXEK01000270-OXEK01000270.1-human-gut-metagenome-genome-assembly--contig:-NODE-270-length-16397-cov-38.761596_pt1 | contig 16397 bp, 10 predicted proteins | sample MGYA00249825_ERZ652244 | MGnify/ENA primary metagenome ERZ652244 (study PRJEB26925, sample SAMN05826968) | human gut metagenome | biome: ENVO:2100002; feature: ENVO:00000062; material: ENVO:00002003...
TTTTCCGGACGAAGTTTACGAACTGTAACAGCTGTCTGCCACATTTCGCTTTCACGCAAGGCTTTCAATTCTGCATTCAGCTTCTCACGATAATCGGGTTTGGAGTTACTGTCGATAGAAATCTGAGCTTCGTTGCCCGACTTCACACTTGCATACAATTTCTGTACAACCGGCTTGATGGCATCATGGAACGGGGTCATCCAATCCAGCGCACCACGCTGTGCCGTAGTAGAACAGTTGGCATACATCCAGTCCATACCGTTCTTGGCAAACAATGGCATCAAAGATTGAGTCAACTCTTCCACTGTTTCATTGAATGCTTCAGAAGGAGTATGGCCGTTTTCGCGCAATACTTCATACTGAGCCAACAGCAATCCCTGGATAGCACCCATCAATGAACCGCGTTCACCGGTCAAGTCGGAAGTGGCTTCGCGGATGAAAGTTGTCTCGAACAAATATCCCGAACCGATGCCGATACCCAGTGCAATCGTCTTGTCAAAAGCCTTACCCGTAGCATCCTGATAGACGGCATATGATGAGTTCAAGCCACGACCCTCGAGGAACATGGTACGAAGTGAAGTACCGGAACCTTTGGGAGCAACCATAATAACATCAATATCTTTAGGAGGAACCACGCCGGTACGGTCGTTCCAGGTAATAGCAAAACCATGAGAGAAGTAAAGAGCCTTTCCGGGAGTCAAATAAGGTTTGATAGTCGGCCATACAGACATTACAGCTGCGTCAGACAACAGACACATGATGATAGTACCTTTCTGACAAGCCTCTTCGATGCCGAACAAAGTCTCACCCGGTACCCATCCGTCAGCCACAGCCTTTTCGTATGTCTTACCCGGACGTTGTCCTACAATCACATTGAAACCGTTATCACGCAAGTTGCAAGCCTGGCCCGGGCCTTGTACGCCATAACCGATTACTGCAATTGTTTCATCTTTCAAAATCTCACGTGCTTTTTCCAAAGGAAATTCTTCGCGGGTCATTACATTCTCAATAACACCGCCAAAATTCAATTGTGCCATTTTTTGTTTTAATTTTTATTTGTGGCTTACGCCAACGTTGATAAATTTATTTATTTCTCTGTAAATATCACTTTAGAGCGACAGACCACTTCGCTGCCATTCTTTTTCACCTCCACATCGTAAACGCCCTCACCGGCATCATCCATGAACAAAGTCAACTCATCCCCATAATAGCTTTCGGCTACATATGCCATTTCAAAACGACGGATGCGCTTCTCCTTATACATCTCTATCGGGAACAAATCAAGGATATGCTCGATGTAACGGATGCTGTTCACATGCCCGTTAATGTCAATATCACTGTATTTGGCTACCAAAGCAGCAACCGGTTCCTTTGAGGCCACCTTTATCCGCGAAGGTTTTTCTATCGGGCAAGGCTCATCGCAAACATAATCTACAATGCTGCCACTATGAAGAGCCAGCAAATCTGCCGGCTTACGGGTATTCATGCTAATCATCGCCCAAACGGAACGTGCATACCCAATCTTCTTACCCTCCTTATCGATGATAGCGAAATTACGGTCTGTAAAAAGGCGATAGACATTCTCCACCCAAGTCTGAATGGAGAAATCTTCGTACTGATAAGGCATTTCATCCAGTTCGACAGCCAGACGGGACAATACCCAAGTATAATTGTCCTCGTTTAGAGTCGCGATGCCAAAACCGCGGTCGCTGGCATGGAAACCCGCACAATTCAACAAATGGTTGCCCAATACTCCCATTGTCAGCCGTCCGGTAAAGTCGACATGAAACGGTTCGGCAACAAACTTGTAGGTACCTATTTTATTGTTCTCGCTCATCATGATTCCTGGTGTTTACTTTGACGATATTTTGCTTCACGGTCCGCCAGATATTCATTGACACGCTCAAAGCAGCTGGTCGTAATGGCTACGCGACCCGAACGGACGAACTGAAGTACGCAATCCAACTGGCGCAACTCCTCATAAAGATTGGTTATTTCCTCACTCATGCCATTCTTCTCAACAATGGCAAATACAGCATTCACCTCCACAATACGGGCATTGTACTTACGGATTACTTTGGACACCTCCGGTTTTTCTTCCAGCGTAGGGGTCGTTATTTTATAAAGGGCAATCTCGTGCTGATAGATTTCATCATCCGTGAAATAATGGGCTTGCAGCACATCTATTTTCTTGGTAATCTGCTTGGTCACCTTTTCAATGGTATCCTTATCCGTCCAAGCGGTAATGGTATATTTATGTACCCCCTTGATGGAGGAGGCCGATACATTCAAACTCTCGATGTTTATCTGCCGGCGGGTAAACACAGCCGTCACCTGATTCAGCAAACCGGCAAAGTTTTCCGAATGAACAATGATTGTATATAGTTTTTTATCCATAGATAGAGTAAATTCTTTAATTTCGCATGACTTCAGCATTCCAACAACATCTGATTGACCGAACCGCCCGGAGGTGTCATCGGCATTACATTTCCTTCTTCCTCCACACAAGCTTCGAGCAGGAACGGTCCGTCAGTCGCTATCATCTCGTCAATCGCTTTTGCCAGCTCCTCGCGGGTCATTACCCTGCGTGCAGGAATATCATATGCCGAAGCAATCTTCATATAATCCGGATTCATCATCGGAGTAAACGAATAACGACGATTGAAGAACATCGCCTGCCATTGACGAACATTGCCCAAGAAGTTATTGTTCAACAGAATCATCTTCACCGGAGCCTTTTGTTCCATGATGGTACCCAGTTCCTGCAGGTTCATCTGCAAGCCGCCGTCTCCCATGAATACGCATACCGTGCGGTCCGGACGTCCAAAAGTGGCACCGATAGCTGCCGGAAGGCCGAAGCCCATAGTACCCAGGCCACCGGAAGTAACAATGCTACGTTCCTTGCTGTATTTGAAATAACGGGCGGACATCATCTGATTCTGGCCGACATCAGTCACCAATATCGCCTCGTTATGGGTAGCCTCACTCACAGCACGCACCACCTCACCCATGCTTAGCGCTTTTCCTGCCGGATGTAATTCCGGACGGATTACCTTTTCCTCTTCCACTTCCTCGTATTGCCGGAAACTGTCAATCCATTCCTGATGGTTGGCGGGTTCCAGCAATTGGGTAACGGCAGCCAGTGTCTCTTTGCAATCTCCCAGGACAGCAACATCAGTCTTTACATTCTTATCTATTTCGGCAGGGTCAATATCAAAGTGGATAATCTTCGCCTGCTTGGCATATGTTTCCAATTTACCCGTCACACGGTCATCAAAGCGCATGCCTACGGCGATAAGGACATCACATTTATTGGTATTGATATTGGGCCCCAGGTTACCGTGCATACCAAGCATTCCTTTGTTCAACGGATGGTTCGTAGGTAATGCGGAAAGTCCCAATAAAGTGCATCCGGCAGGCATTCCGGCTTTCTCAATGAAAGCACGAAGCTCTTGCTGGGCTTCTCCCAGCTCCACGCCTTGTCCAACCAGCACCAAAGGCCGTTTCGCACCATTTATTAATTCAGCAGCCTTCCGTATGGCCTCCGGCTCCATTTCGGGAACGGGAAGATAGCTACGGACATAGTCCACCTTAGTAGGCGCATATTCTGTTTTCTCCACTTGGGCGTTTTTAGCAAAATCCAGCACGACCGGTCCCGGACGTCCGCTCTTTGCCACATAGAAAGCACGTGCCACTGCCCAGGCCACATCTTCTGCACGACGAATCTGGTAACTCCATTTCGTGATAGGCTGAGTAATGCCTACCAAGTCCACTTCCTGAAATGCATCCGTACCCAAGAAGTTCGTCCCTACCTGGCCGGCAATGACAACGATAGGCGTACTGTCAATCATGGCATCTGCAATGCCCGTGATAGTATTGGTAGCACCCGGTCCACTGGTAACCAGACAAACGCCAACCTCGCCTGATACACGTGCAAAGCCTTGTGCCGCATGGGTTGCTCCTTGTTCATGACGAACCAAGATGTGGTTCAATTCCTTCCGATGGTCGTATAAGGCATCGAATACCGGCATGATGCTCCCTCCCGGATAACCGAAAATAGTCTTTACTCCCTGATGCTCCAGAGAGCGCATCAATGCTTCTGCGCCTGTTATTAGAGCCTCACCCCGACCCTCTCCTTGGGAGAGGGAGGAAAAGTTACTCTTTTTATTATTATCAGCCATACTTTATCTATTCATTATATTTAAAAGCTCAATAGTAGCTTGAAAAATTTGTTTCATTCTCTCCTCCCCTCGCTTTCGGAAAGGGGGGCTTTTAATCAATCAGCCTCACAGCCCCTTTGTCAGCGGAACTCACCATACTGGCATATGCTTTCAATGCTTTGGAGACTTCACGGTTGCGGGTTACCGGAGTCATAGGGCGTGCTGCAAGCTCTTCATCCGTCAACTTCACATTGATAGAACGGTTCGGTATATCAATTTCGATAATGTCCCCATCCTTAATCTTGCCGATATTACCACCGGCAGCCGCTTCGGGAGAAACATGTCCGATACTTAGTCCGGAAGTACCGCCACTAAAACGCCCGTCGGTAATCAATGCACACTCCTTACCCAGATGGCGGGATTTGATATAAGAAGTAGGATAAAGCATCTCTTGCATACCCGGTCCACCTTTCGGCCCTTCGTGAGTGATGACGACGACGTCTCCACTGACCACCTTTCCACCCAGAATACCGTCACAAGCCGCATCTTGTGAGTCGAAGACTTTCGCTGGCCCCGTAAATTTCCAGATACTCTCGTCTACACCGGCAGTCTTGACAACGCAACCGTCCTGAGCTATATTTCCCTTCAAAACCGCCAGACCGCCATCCTTGCTGTATGCATGTTCCAAATCACGGATACAACCAGTCGCACGGTCCGTATCGAGTTCCTTATAAGACGCATTTTGTGAGCCGAGTACCAGATTGAACTTTCCGGCTGCCGCACTGGAGTATTTCTTGATTGCCTCTTTACATACATTAGAGCTGGTAATACTATACCGGTCGATTGCCTCTGCCAACGTCATTCCATCCACACGGCGGACATTCGTATCGACCAATCCGCCCTTGGCAAGCTCATCCATGATGGCAATGATGCCACCGGCACGGTTAACGTCTTGTACATGATACTTTTGGGTATTGGGAGCTACCTTGCATAAGCAGGGGGTCTTGCGAGAGAGCATGTCAATGTCGTCCATCTTAAAATCCGCTCCGGCTTCGTGAGCCACAGCCAACAAATGAAGTACTGTATTAGTGGAACCGCCCATCGCAATATCCAGCGTCATGGCATTCAAAAATGCCTCGCGAGTAGCAATACTGCGCGGGAGTACACTCTCATCCCCTTCTTCATAATATCTAAAGGCATTCGCTACAATCAACTTAGCTGCATCCTCAAACAGTCTCTTGCGATTTTCGTGAGTGGCTACAATCGTGCCGTTACCGGGCAGTGCCAATCCAATCGCTTCATTCAGGCAATTCATGGAATTAGCGGTAAACATGCCTGAGCAGCATCCGCAAGTGGGGCAGGCATGTTGCTCAATCTGTGCCACCTCTTTATCGCCCACACTTTCATCAGCAGATTTAATCATAGCATCAATCAAATCCAAATGTTGTCCGTTCCATTCCCCGGCTTCCATCGGACCGCCTGAAACAAACACAGTCGGTATATTCAGCCTCATAGCCGCCATCAACATCCCCGGAGTAATCTTGTCACAGTTACTGATGCAAACCATAGCATCCGCCTTATGGGCATTTACCATATACTCCACACTATCGGCAATGATATCTCTTGAAGGCAGGGAATAAAGCATACCGTCGTGTCCCATAGCGATACCGTCGTCAATGGCAATCGTATTGAACTCCGCAGCAAAACACCCCAGCTTTTCAATCTCTTCCTTTACAAACTGGCCTATTTCGTGCAGGTGTACATGTCCGGGGACGAATTGTGTAAATGAATTGACTATAGCGATAATGGGCTTACCCATCTGTTCCTTCTTCATACCATTCGCCGTCCACAATGCACGGGCTCCCGCCATGCGGCGACCTTGTGTGCTGAACGAGCTGCGTAACTGATGCTTCATTTTCAAATCTCCTTTTAATGAAAAAGCCTCTCCCACTATAGTGAGAAAGGCTTAATAAATTATCTTCTAACGTACGAATACATACATAACCTTTCTCACGCTCTTGATGCCACCACCACGACGCGAATAATATGCAGGACTGCCAGGTTAATAGATGTATGTAAATTCATAACTTAATTCTTCTTTTTTGTTTCAAACGTGCTGCAAAGGTAAGGGCTTTTTTATAATCTCCAAACAAATTGAAGAAAAAAATAAGATAAATATGAATAATCGTAAGAAAAAATCGCCCTAAAATCCTATTTTATCACTTAACAGTTCTAAATAGAACCATTCAGACAGCCAATGTAAATGTATTGCCAATCATTGAAACCATTTAATAATCTGAAAATTACCAAAGGCTCTCTACATCCCGAAACAAATAATTCGTATCTTTGTCTCTTCAAATACTCAAAAAAACAGTATTTACTAATTAAATAAAGATAGAAAATTAATGGAAACAGTAGAAAACAAGTACATCACCGTAGCATATAAGCTGTACTCAATCGAAAACGGAGAAAAAGATTTCGAAGAAGAAGCACCCGTAGAGCATCCTTTCCAGTTTATCTCAGGTCTGGGAATGACACTCGAACCTTTTGAAGCCCAGATAAAAGACTTGCAGATAGGCGATAAATTCGACTTTACCATTCCGGCATCAGAAGCTTATGGTGAATATGACGACGACCATGTCATTGACCTCCCCAAAGAAATCTTCATGATAGAAGGAGAATTCGACAGCGACCGTGTAGTGGAAGGCGCTGTCATCCCCTTGATGACTTCTGAAGGTCAACGCATCAATGGAAGTGTAGTAGAAGTAAAGGAAGACGTAGTTGTAATGGACATGAATCATCCACTCGCAGGTTGTGATTTGAACTTTACCGGAGAAGTGGTGGAAAGCCGCCCGGCCACGAACGAAGAGCTTGCTGAAGTTGCCCGTATGATGGGTGGCGGTTGTGGTAGCTGCGGTTGTGGTGACTGTGGCGACGGATGCGGCGACCATGAATGTGGAGGCGGATGCTGCCACTAAAGAATTAAAAATTAAAGAATTAAAAATTAAAGAATCAGACTACACAGTATTAAGCATGCCGCATGGTAATTCTTTAATTTTTAATTCTTTAATTTTCAAATTCTATATTATTTACTTGTCATTATCTCCAATACCAATTTATCAGTTTCATTCATTCCTTTAGAACCGATTTTTGTCAGATTACGGATACTTTGATCCACATCCTCATCAATAATACCTTCTACGGAAGTCACACAACGGTTTTCCATGGCCATGATGGCTGAAAGCACTGCGGTTGAAACTCCGGTGGTTACTTTCAATGCACAACTGGGCTTGGCACCATCACAAATCATTCCGGTAAGATTGGCAATCATGTTCTGTACAGCATATGCCACCTGTTCATAAGTTCCTCCCATTAGCCAAGTTATACCGCAACTGGAACCCGTAGCAGCAACCACACAACCGCATAAGGCAGATAAGCGTCCCAAACTCTGCTTGATATAAATTACCGTCAAATGGCTCAACATCAAGGCGCGTATCAATTCTTCCTCCGATTTTCCGTTTTCTTCGGCATAAATCAAAACCGGCAACGTAGCGGATATACCTTGATTACCGCTTCCTGAATTACTCATGACCGGAATCATAGCTCCTGCCATACGGGCATCGCAGGCACCGGAAGTATAAGAAAGAATATGGGAAAAAACACTATCCCCCATAACCTTGTGCTCATAAGTACCGCGAAGGATTTTTCCCAGACCATGTCCGTAATCACCCTCAAAAGAACGTTCTGCAGCCGCCTTATTCAGACGGGCCGTTTCAAGGATAAAACGGATGTCGTCTAATGGGGTTGTCATGGCGAAGTCATACACTTTGCGTAAAGTCAAGTCCAATACATCCTCCTCTTCGATACAAGAGGCAATTTGTTTGTCCAATAAGATGTCACCGTTGCGCGTTATATAAGTAAAGCAAGTATGCCCACCGGCAATAATAGCTGTTGCCTTGTCCGTATCAGCTTCACAACATACTTCTATATAAAGCTTCTCTTCCATATCGTTTTTTAAAGATATATGAATGCGCTTTTCTTCTATGAAACGCTTTCCTGCCTCCACTGCATCAGGAGTACTTTCTTTCAAAACCTCCAATTGATATGCCGACTTACCTATTAAGGCGCCAAGCGCCACAGCAATCGGTAATCCAATCATCCCCGTACCTGGAATACCCACTCCCATTGCATTTTTCAGAATATTGGCACTCAGCAATACAGTTATCTTTTCGGGACGCTTATTCAGCACTTCCGCAGCCTTTGCTACACACAATGCCACAGCTATAGGTTCTGTACAACCAATGGCAGGAATTACTTCAGATTTAACCAAAGCAATAATCTGTCGTCTTTCCGTTTCTGTCATATCATTTCTACAATTTGATTATTTATCATGCAAATGTAGGAAAAAACAAACAAAAATCCCTCCTCTATAACCTGAAAATCAGGAGACAAAGGAGGGAAAATTCCATATCGAAAAAAAAGTTATTTAGCGGCAGTCAAGTTCAAACCAACTTCCAAACGAGTTGTTTCATTAATTATTTCAGGTAAACCCTTCAACATACCTTCTGCCATACCGGCCATACTTCCAAAATCAGGATCAGCTTTCATTGCTTCGATAAGCATATTCACAAACTCCTCATCCGAGAATAAAGGAGCAACTATATTTTTCATCAAAGGCAATAACAAATCCGTATTCAAATAAGCCTTTAATTTACCTTCGTTCTTTTCGTAAGTCAAAGGCACACCGTCAGTTACCAAAGGAAGCAAAGACGTAACAGCCTGAGACAAGATTTCACTCATATCGATAGCCTTGGTAGAACTGCCCAGACGTTTTACATTGGCGATGATAGCATCCAGATTCAAATATACCTTCATTTGGGTATCACAGAGAACCACATATTGTGCAACATTCGCAGGAGTCTTAACAACAGAGGTACCTCCCTGAGCGGCATCAACATAAGAAGCAGAAATATTACCGTCAGCACCCAAAGTAATATCATGCAACACACTACACAACATATCTTCTACATTCACTTTATCATCACCACCTGCGTCAATTAAAGGCATACGAAGAGCTAACGTCAAAATTGTTTGAATCGGTAGCCCCCAGCCAGGCATTACCTCTACATTCTTATTGGATTCCCAAATCAAATGAATCGGTTCTTCCGTATAATCAGAATTAAGGGGTGTAGGAACCCAAGTTGTTCCGGATAAAGCGGAATTTTTCAATGCGACATTAGTTAAATCCAATTTCAAGGAAGAAGCAGTAACCTTTCCTGCATAGTCAAAAGTACAATAATCGGTCTCACTTGTGCCGGAAAACGAACATTCGTCACCTTGTATATTCAAAGTAACCGGAAGGGTTACAACCGGAGAACCCGGGAATACGCCTGCGCCAAAAGAACCGGAAGCCGCTTCACGTGTAAGAATACCGGAAAGATCCAAATTGCCAGCCAATACCAAAGTAGCCTTGGTTGCATCAGAAGCATCCGGAGTAAAAGTTACTTTCTTTCCCAACATTGTTCCACCGTTATAAGTCAAGTTCAAACCTGTTGCAACTGTAAACTCTGTTTGCGGCACAGGACATACTACCTTGTCATCGTCATCATCACTACAAGCCGTGAATAAACTCATTGAACAGATCAATGCAAATAAATAAAATAAATTCTTTTTCATACTTTCTTGAGTACTTGTTTAGTTAATAAAAAGCTTCCCAAGGGAGCTATTAATTTCCCATTTTAAATCAAAGGTGCAAAGTAACACTTTTTAAGGTTACAGTACAAGGTCTTTTCTAAAAAATAAATGTTCCTTTTTTCATCATTACGAGTGAAATTCGGATGCAGATTTCATAAAGAGTAAGCCATTTTTATAAAGAACAAGCCATTGGCCAAACTCTGGCAAAGGCAGGCAACTTTATGCGGAAAAGACTTTTTATCTTATTTCCTTAAACGTTTTATGAAAAAAAGTTGTTATCTTTATAAAGTCAAAAGCATTTCTTATAAAGCGTATTGGCACATTAACCTCATATATAAACCTTTAAAGCATTTGATATGTTCAACTCATTTGGAAATATTCTCCGTCTTACCAGTTTTGGGGAATCGCACGGTAAGGGTGTGGGAGGAGTTATAGACGGATTCCCTGCAGGAATAGTCATTGATATGGATTTCGTCCAGGCAGAACTCGACCGACGCCGCCCCGGACAGTCACGTATCACTACCGCCCGGAAAGAAGGTGATAAAGTGGAGTTCCTCTCCGGCATCTTCGAAGGAAAATCCACGGGCTGCCCCATAGGATTCATTGTATGGAACCAAAACCAGCATTCTGACGATTACAATAATCTGAAAGAAGTCTACCGCCCGTCACACGCCGACTATACTTATAAAGTAAAATATGGCATCCGCGACCACCGCGGAGGCGGACGTTCATCAGCCCGTGAAACAATCTCGCGTGTAGTAGCGGGTGCCCTGGCCAAATTGGCGCTGAAGCAGCTGGGTATACACATCACGGCGTACACTTCACAAGTAGGTCCTATCCGCCTTGAAGAAAACTATACCGCATACGACCTCGACCTGATAGAGACCAATCCGGTCCGCTGCCCCGACCCGGCGAAGGCAAAAGAAATGGAAGAACTCATCTTCAAGATAAAGGGAGAAGGAGATACGATCGGAGGAGTGGTGACCTGTGTCGTCAAAGGATGCCCCATCGGACTGGGACAACCCGTATTCGGCAAACTCCATGCAGCACTCGGAGCCGCCATGCTCAGCATCAATGCAGCAAAAGCATTCGAGTATGGAGACGGCTTCAAGGGATTAAAGCAGAAAGGCTCGGAACAGAATGATGTGTTCTACAATAACAACGGACGTATCGAAACCCGCACCAACCATTCGGGCGGCATACAAGGTGGAATCAGCAACGGGCAAGACATCTATTTCCGTGTAGCCTTCAAACCCGTGGCAACCGTACTGATGGAACAACACACCGTGAACATTGACGGTGTAGACACCACCCTGAAAGCCCGAGGACGCCATGACCCGTGCGTATTGCCACGCGCAGTACCCATCGTGGAAGCAATGGCAGCAATGACATTGCTGGATTATTACCTGATTGACAGAACAACTCAGCTATAATATTCACCTATGGAAATAAAGAAATATATTACAGAGAACGAGTCTAAAATGCTGGAAGACTTGTTCAGCCTCATCCGTATTCCAAGCATCAGTGCCAAACCCGAGTATCACGACGATATGCTTGCCTGCGCCGAACGCTGGGCACAGTTGCTGCTCGAAGCCGGAGCGGATGAAGCCCTCGTAATGCCCTCCAAAGGCAACCCGATTGTTTTTGGACAGAAAATCGTAGACCCGGACGCCAAGACCGTATTGGTATATGCCCACTACGACGTGATGCCGGCCGAACCTCTCGAACTTTGGAAAAGCGAACCCTTTGAGCCGGAAATACGCGACGGACATATCTGGGCACGTGGTGCTGATGATGACAAAGGGCAATCTTTCATACAAGTGAAAGCGTTTGAATACCTCGTCAGAAACGGACTGCTGCAAACCAACGTAAAATTCATCTTCGAAGGAGAAGAAGAAATCGGCTCGCCCAGCCTGGAAAGCTTCTGCCAGGAGCACAAAGAGTTGCTGAAAGCAGACGTCATTCTGGTTTCGGACACCAGCATGCTTGGTGCAGACCTGCCTTCACTGACCACCGGACTGCGCGGACTGGCCTATTGGGAAATAGAAGTGACCGGCCCCAACCGCGACCTACACAGCGGTCACTTCGGCGGTGCTGTTGCCAACCCCATCAATGTACTTTGCCAGATAATCAGCCAAGTGACGGACGCAGAGGGACGTATCACCGTACCGGGCTTCTATGACGATGTGGAAGAAGTTCCCCAAACCGAGCGCGACATGATAGCCCGCATTCCTTTCGACGAAGAGAAATACAAAAAGGCTATCCATGTAAAAGCACTTTTCGGAGAGAAAGGTTACAGTACGCTGGAACGTAACAGTTGCCGTCCGTCTTTCGACGTATGCGGCATCTGGGGCGGATATACGGGTGAAGGGTCCAAGACCGTGCTCCCATCCAAGGCATACGCCAAGGTATCCTGCCGGTTGGTTCCCCACCAGGACCACCACAAGATATCCCGGCTCTTTGCCGACTACATTCTGGACATAGCGCCGGATTCAGTACAGGTAAAAGTCACTCCGATGCATGGAGGCCAAGGATATGTATGTCCCATCACCCTACCCGCCTACCAAGCCGCCGAAAAAGGTTTTGAAAAAGCTTTTGGAAAGAAACCGCTGGCAGTGCGTCGGGGTGGAAGTATCCCCATCATCTCCACTTTCGAGCAAGTACTGGGCATCAAAACCGTTCTGATGGGCTTCGGGCTCGAATCCAACGCCATCCACTCACCTAATGAGAATATACCATTGGACATCTTCCGTAAAGGAATAGAAGCTGTTGTCGAATTCTACCTCAATTATAAATAAAACAAGAAAATCAGGATGAAAGACTTCCAAATTCAAGCCATCGGCCTGATGTCCGGCACTTCCCTTGACGGGCTGGACGTATGTTGTTGCACTTTCCGGCAGCAAGCCGGAAAATGGTCTTTCCACATAGACTGTGCAAAAGGCTATAGCTACCCCGACGCCATGAAGCAGATATTGGGTACCGGTGCACAGACAATGAGTGCTTTGGAGTTCATCACTTTCCACAGCTCCTATGGAAAGTTTCTCGGTGAACGTGTCAACGAGTTCATGCAAGAATTTGGAGTCCACCCCGATATTATCGCCTCCCACGGGCATACCATCTTCCATGAGCCTCAAAAGAGAATCATGTACCAAATAGGTGACGGAGCCGCCATTGCCGCTGAAACCCGTATACCTACCGTTTCGGATTTCCGGCGGCTGGACATCATGCTGGGTGGGCAGGGCGCTCCACTCGTACCTATTGGCGACCGGTTGCTTTTTGCCGACTACGACTTCTGTTTGAATATCGGCGGTTTCTCCAACATCTCATTCGAGCAGGACGGGCGGCGCATCGCTTTTGACATCAGTCCGGTGAATTACGTCATCAACCATTACTGCCGGCAAATAGGATTGGAATTTGACCGTGACGGCGAGATAGCACGGCAAGGCAACATCTGCCAAGAACTGCTGGACGAACTGAACGGAATGGATTTCTACCATCAGTCCGGACCGAAGTCATTGGGACGGGAGTGGGTGGAAACGCTGGTATATCCCATGCTCGAGCGTTATGGCTTGAGTATGGAGAATATGCTACGTACCTTTTACGAGCATGCCGCCTGGCAAATATCACGCATCATCACCGCCCGCCCCTTGCCCGATGGTAACGGAAAACTGCTGATTACCGGCGGAGGTGCATTCAACAAGTTCCTCATAGAACGTATCGACGCCTTGTGTCCGTGTGAAATCGTGATTCCCAGCCGGCAAATCATAGAATACAAGGAAGCCCTAATCTTTGCTTTCCTGGCTGCCCTCTATATGGCGGACACACCCGGATGCCTCGCCTCGGTGACGGGAGCCACGACAGATAATATCGGAGGGATGCTGTTTAAAATATAGTCAATTTTACCATTATGGAAAAATCAAAAGACACCTGGACCGTCTTATCCAGCGAATACCTTCATCGGGCTCCGTGGCTCACTGTGCGTAAGGACCATGTAGTGCTGCCCAACGGCAACCACATCCCCTCCTATTATATATTGGAATATCCAAACTGGGTGAATACCATCGCCATCACCCGTAATGGACAATTTGTCTTTATCCGCCAATACCGGCATGGCATACAAGAAACGTCCTATGAGCTCTGTGCAGGGGTATGCGAAGAAGAGGACGGCTCTCCGATGGTTTCCGCACAACGGGAACTTTTGGAAGAAACCGGCTATGGAAACGGAGTATGGAAAGAGTTCATGCAAATCTCTCCCAATCCAAGTACCCACACCAACATTACCTACTGTTTCCTGGCTACGGACGTGGAGAAAATCTCCGAGCAACACTTGGAAGATACGGAGAACCTGACCGTACACCTGCTTTCCTTGCAGGAGGTCAAGGACTTGCTGCAACAAGGAAGCATCCGCCAGGCGCTGATGGCTGCTCCCCTCTGGAAATACATGGCGGAGAGAATTATTTAATGTGATTACCCTTATTCAAACGGCTTGCGGAATGTACATCCGGATTTCCATTCGGAACAACCGTAAGCCGTTTTCCCCTTGATAACGGTACCTTTTCCGCAAAGCGGACAAGGCTGGCCGACGAAGTCATCAGCTTGTACGGAAGCCTCCGTACTTGAAGCTGCCACAGCGCCCGAAGCCTGCTCCGTCTTTTTACCTGCGGCGGCAGACTTTCTCGGTGTTCTTTTCTTCGGCTCCTTTTTCGGCTTATCGGCAGCCTCTGTCTTGGCAGAAACCTTACTGCCCTTTTCGGGAGCAGGCGCTTGGATGGTGATGTGGCGGTTGCTGTTATCAGAAAGTACACTCATCACGACTTCCGATACCATCTGCTTCAATTCTTCCAAGAATTGTCCGGCATTATATGTCCGCCTTTCTATCTCACGTAGCTTTTTCTCCCAGATACCGGTCAGTTCCGCCGACTTCAACAGCTCCTCATGGATAATCTGTATCAGCTCCACACCGGTAGGGGTGGCTATCAGGTTCTTCTTTTCCTTGCGGATATAGTTTCGCTTGAACAGCGTCTCGATGATGGCTGCACGGGTAGATGGACGACCGATACCGTTTTCCTTCAGCGCATCACGCAGTTCGTCGTTATCCACCAGCTTGCCCGCCGTTTCCATAGCACGCAGCAGGGTGGCTTCCGTATAAGGCCGGGGCGGCTGCGTCCACTTCTCATACAAATCGGGGACGTGCGGTCCGCTTTCTCCTTTCACAAAAGCCGGAAGCACATTCTCCTCTTCTCCCTTCTCCTCTTTCTCCTCCTGCGATTGTGCCGAGGGGATGCCGAAGATAATACGCCAACCCGGTTCCAGAATCTGCTTGCCGGTAGCCTTGAACTCTATGCTCTCTACCTCGCCCAATACGGTGGTAGTGGCAAACTTACAATCGGGATAGAATACAGCAATGAAACGGCGTGCTATCAAATCGAATACGCGACGCTCCATATCCGTCAGATTCTGCGGATGCTGACCGGTAGGAATAATGGCGTGGTGGTCTGTTACCTTCGAGTTATCGAAAACCTTTTTGGACTTCAACAATGCAGTTCCTGTCAAAGGGGCTGTAAATGTCTCGTAATCACGCAGACCTTTCAAGATGCCGGGGCATTTGGGATAGATGTCATCACTCAAATAGGTAGTGTCTACACGTGGATAGGTAGCCACTTTCTTCTCATACAAAGACTGGATGATTTTCAGCGTCTCATCAGCGGAATAGGCAAACTTCTTGTTACATTCCACTTGCAAAGAAGTCAAGTCAAACAAGCGGAGTGGCGCCTCCCTCCCCTCTTTCTTGGTGACATCCGTCACGGTAAAAAGAGAATTCTTAATCTGGTCCAATAAAACAAGCCCACGTTCGCGGTCGGTAATGGGGTCGATACCCCGATTCTCTTCTTCTTTTTTAGGTTTCTTCCCGGCAGCTATAGCCTCTTTCTGCTTCTCGGCTTCCAATACCAGTTCCTCCTCACTTTTCCGGAGGATGGTGGAGAAAGTGGTATCTCGATAGACGGTCTTCAGTTCCCAGTATTGCTTGGGAACAAAATTCTGTATTTCCAACTGACGGTTTACAATCAGCGCCAGTGTCGGCGTTTGCACACGGCCGATAGAAAGTACCTGCCGGTTCTGCCCATACTTCATGGTGTAGAGGCGGGTGGCATTCATCCCGAGCAGCCAGTCGCCAATGGCACGCGACAAGCCTGCTTCGTACAAAGGCTGGAAATCCGACGCATCGCGCAGCTTGGCAAAGCCCTCACGGATGGCTTCCTCTGTCAATGAAGATATCCAAAGACGTTTCACCGGGCAACGTGCCCCGGCTTTCTGCATCACCCAGCGCTGTATCAATTCTCCTTCCTGCCCGGCATCACCGCAGTTTATAATCATATCGGCATGTTGCATGAGGTTCTCTATCGTATGGAACTGGCGCTCGTATGTGGGATTGCTAATCAGCTTAATGCCGAAACGGGGAGGTATCATGGGGAGGCTTCCCAAACTCCATGACTTCCAGTTAGGGGTATATTCATGCGGCTCCTTCAGCGTACAAAGATGGCC
>ENA-OXEK01000288-OXEK01000288.1-human-gut-metagenome-genome-assembly--contig:-NODE-288-length-15717-cov-11.878240_pt1 | contig 15717 bp, 6 predicted proteins | sample MGYA00249825_ERZ652244 | MGnify/ENA primary metagenome ERZ652244 (study PRJEB26925, sample SAMN05826968) | human gut metagenome | biome: ENVO:2100002; feature: ENVO:00000062; material: ENVO:00002003...
ACACAAGGCTATTCGTCGGCAGCGTCAGATGTGTATAAGAGACAGGCACTACGCAAGGTGGTAGCATAGCCAAACATTTCAGCTAATGGTACCATCGCGTTAACCAATTGAGCATTACCGCGCGCTTCCATACCTTCAACGCGACCGCGACGTGCCGTGATCTGGCCCATGACATCGCCAAGGTATTCTTCAGGCGCAACGACTTCAACGTGCATGATCGGTTCAAGGATCACGGCGCCAGCATTCTTCGAGGCATTACGTAACGCCATGGAAGCAGCCACTTTAAAGGCAGCTTCAGAAGAATCGACTTCATGGTAAGAACCATCATATAGTTTGGCCTTCACATCAATTAATGGATAGCCAGCCAAGACACCGTTTGCCATGGCTTCTTTCAGACCTTGTTCAACAGCTGGGATATATTCACGCGGAACAACCCCACCGACAATGGCATTTTCAAATTCAAAGCCCTTGCCTTCTTCGTTTGGTGTGAACTCGATCCAAACATCACCATATTGACCTTTACCACCGGACTGACGAACAAACTTACCTTGTGCAGACGCTTCTTTAGTAAAGGTCTCACGATAGGCAACTTGTGGTTCACCAACTTTAGCAGCCACTTTGAATTCACGCTTCAGACGATCAACCATGATATCCAAGTGCAATTCACCCATGCCGGCAATCAGTGTTTCACCAGTTTCAGGGTTGGTTTCAGCCTTAAATGTCGGGTCTTCTTCAGAGAGCTTCTGCAAACCGATATCCAGCTTGTCTTGGTCTTCTTTAGAGTCAGGCTCGATGGAAACCTGGATAACCGGATCCGGAACATCCAATGATTCAAGAATCAATGGGTGGTTAACATCCGTCAAAGAATCCCCTGTGGTGGTATTCTTCAAACCGATAGCAGCAGCGATATCGCCGGAAAAGACTTCCGGAATTTCTTCACGGTGATTACTATGCATCTGCAACAGACGGCCGACACGTTCACGGTTGTCTTTTGTTGCGTTCAACACATAGGAACCAGCTTCCAGTGTGCCGCTGTATACCCGAATGTAGGTCAAACGGCCAACAAATGGATCAGTCGCAACTTTGAAGGCCAAAGCAGCAAACGGCTTGTCATCACCAGCGGTCAGCTCAACGGCATCGCCTGTATCAGGATCGGTTGCATGATACGGACGAACATCCAATGGTGACGGCAGGTAATCAATAACCGCGTCCAACAGCATCTGAACACCCTTGTTCTTGAAAGCTGAACCAGCCAAAACTGGGTAGAATTCCAAGTTAATGGTTGCTTTACGAATAGCAGCCTTTAATTCAGCATTGGAAATCTCTTCGCCTTCAAGGTACTTGTCCATGATGCCATCGTCAACGTCAGCAACGGCTTCGACAAGTTCGTTGTGGGCTTTTTCGGCAGCTTCCTTATATTCATCAGGAATGTCAACCGTATCCCACTTCGTCCCGAGTTCATCTTCGTCGTACAAGTCGGCCTTCATTTCGATCAGGTCAATGACCCCTTCGAACTTATCTTCGGCACCGATTGGCAACTGAACGGCATGGGCATTTGCCTGCAGCCGATCATGCAAAGTTGACAATGAATAGTCAAAATCCGCACCAATCTTATCCATCTTGTTAACGAAAACTAACCGCGGAACCCCGTATGTTGTCGCTTGACGCCAAACGTTTTCAGTCTGCGGCTCAACACCGGATTGGGCATCCAAAACGGTGATCGCACCATCTAACACACGCAAGGAACGTTCAACTTCAATCGTGAAGTCAACGTGTCCCGGGGTGTCAATGATGTTGACCCGGTGATCCTTCCAGAAAGCCGTGGTAGCAGCACTGGTGATGGTGATCCCACGTTCCTGTTCCTGTGGCATCCAGTCCATCTGTGAAGCTCCTTCATGAGTTTCACCGATTTTATGAATTTTACCGGTATAATACAAAATCCGTTCAGTCGTGGTCGTTTTACCGGCATCGATGTGAGCCATGATCCCGATATTACGGGTACGGTCTAACGGAAATTCACGTTTGTTGGCCATGTGGCGTATTGCTCCTCTCTTGATTCAACTGGCTTTATACAAAGAATGGCTACTATATACCAAACCGCGGATATAATAGCCAAACCATCTTACCAACGATAATGTGCAAATGCCCGGTTAGCATCAGCCATCTTGTGGGTATCTTCACGCTTCTTCACTGCGGCGCCGGTGTTGTTAGCGGCGTCCATGATTTCCTTAGCCAAGCGTTCGTCCATTGTGTGTTCACCGCGTTGACGCGAATACTGAACAATCCAACGCAAGCCCAAGGTGGTCCGGCGATCCGGACGAACTTCAATCGGCACCTGGTAGTTAGAACCACCGATACGGCGAGCTTTAACTTCCAAGACCGGCATAACGTTCTTCATTGCTTCTTCAAAAACGTCTAACGGTTCGTTCCCGGTTTGTTTCTTAATCATATCAAATGCATCATATAAAATAGTGGATGCCTTCCCGCGCTTACCATCAATCATCAAGTGGTTGATTAAACGGGTAACCAGCTTTGAATTGTAAACTGGATCAGGTAAAACATCACGTTTTGCGACACTGCCTTTACGTGGCATGCATTTTGCCTCCTCTTAAAAGTATTCGTCTGCCCAAGCTGCTCACAAACCGGCTCGGCTAGCAACCCAAAGCGATTCCTGAGTTTCTTTTAGGCTGACGCATATTCTGTCTATACCGCACAAAGCGGATCTAAAAATTTGTTGTCATCATCATGCGGCTAATCCGCACTGATTTTGCTTACTTCTTCTTAGGACGTTTTGCACCGTACTTCGAGCGACCTTGCATCCGGCCGTCAACACCAGCGGTATCAAGCGCACCACGAACGATGTGATAACGAACCCCTGGCAAGTCCTTAACACGGCCGCCACGGATCAAGACAACACTATGTTCTTGCAAGTTATGGCCAATACCCGGAATGTAAGCTGTCACTTCAATTAAGTTAGACAGACGAACACGGGCATATTTCCGCAATGCGGAGTTTGGCTTCTTCGGTGTCATGGTACCGACACGAGTTGCCACCCCACGTTTTTGCGGTGCTGGGTTATTGGTAAGGCTCTTCTTCTTGCTGTTGTAACCGAAGTTCAACGCAGGAGAGTCTGACTTGGTTGATTTGGATTTACGACCTTGGCGAACTAATTGATTAATAGTAGGCATTAAGCTTCTCCTTCCTTATATTGCATCTTTTTTAAGTCCACACATCCAGGCGGTTCATTTTTTGTGATAAAAAAACGGCCAACCGAACGGCGACGGCTCTTAACCCAGTCAGCACGTCCGGACAACCCGAATAAACTGGAAAAAAGCACCTTTGATAGTGTACTATCCTATGCGCGCTGGTGTCAAGGAAAACAATAGAACATTCACTTGACATTTGAAATGGTGAACTTTTAACAAAAGCGTATGAACGACAACCTTTTCACGGTTATATTTCTAAATAACCGGTTAACTTCAACCATAGCAAAAAAGTTCTGTAAAGCAACCCTGAAAGGCAGCTTCACAGAACTTTTTCAAATCTCTAACCAAACGTAACGACCAACTTAATGATTATAAACGTTTGCGCCGACGTAAAATCACGGTGCTGCCGGCAATGGTCAGAATCAAAATACCTAATAGAACTAAGGTGACAGTATCACGATCGCCAAAACTGCCAAAAAGCAATCGGCGTGATGGCTGTTCATGACGAACGTTATTACCATGGCTTCCAGAACCGGCAGCTTCAGATCCGGCTTCAGATCCCGATCCAGTTCCAGCTCCACCAGTTCCGTCAGTGCTTGGCAACGTGTGCCGTTTATCCGCAATGACTAATTGCATCGTGTCGCCTGCTTTGACTTCTACAGCAACTGGTTGCGCATAATCAGGGTTAATGCTGTACCCAGCAGGCGCCTTGACTTCAGTTAACCAGTACCGTCCCAGTTTCAGATGGTTGAAGGACGCCAAACCGTTAGCATCGGTCGTGATTTCCTGACGATAACCCTGATCATTGGTCAACCGGAAAACCGCACCGGCTAATGCATGATCGGTATTCGCCGCATCTACCTTTTTGACGACCAAGGTATTGACTTGATAATTTGCCACCTGGACCTTGATCGGCTGTTGTTGATTGAGTTTGGCCAATGCAGCGGCCGTTTGTGTCAAATCAGTTTGTTCGACTTTAAAGGTGATCTTATCGGTGTTGAGTTCATATTTCGGTAAGGTCTTCGTTTCTTCAAAGTAGTACGTTCCAATCGGTAAATTAAATGGCAACTTGATTTGGCCATTGCGATCCGTTACCAAATCCTTAGCCAGGACCCGATCGTCACTGCCATAGAGATTAAAGGTAACCCCGCCAAGTTGCTTGTCAAAATTACCATCCGTCTTTTGCAACTGAACGGATCGAGTGAATTCAGGTTCAATGATTGGGTCAAGGCTAATCTTTTGATCGCCCTTGACGTTCACATCAATACCTTTGACCAAGTTGTCTGGAATGACATAACCATGAGGAGCCTGCGTTTCAACCAGTTGATACTTACCTTCATATAGGTCATGGTCACTGAGCGTTACGATTCCGTTTTGGTTGGTAATCGTTGCATGCCAAGACTTACTATGATCGACCGTACCATCTTCACGATAACGATACAGCGTAAACTTTGCACCGATCATTGTCATCTTACCAGGGAAGCGTTGATCACCAGTAGTGTCCGCTTTCTTCGTGATGACAACCTGACCTGCCTTCTTCTGGTTCGTTGCGGTTAACTTCACTTGGGCTTCGTCAGCCTTGATCGTAAAGTCAACGTTCCCAGCAGCCAAGCTCTTTTCCCAAGCATCCTTCTGAGCGCCGCTAGTATGCTTGGTCTGATCAGTCGCATCACCTTCATAATGCTTCGGCGCTTCAGTTTCAACTAGACGATAAGCCCGGTCAGACTTCAGGCCTTCAATGGTGTATTCGCCTGCCTTGAGTGGGGTTTCAAAGCTGCTTGCTGTTCCAAACTTCAACTGGCCGTCATCATTGGTCTTCATGTCAGCCTTCAAGGTATTGTTGGTTACAGTGTCCACTAGTTTATACGTGGCACCTGGCAACAGATACTTCTTAAGTGTTGCTGCGTCATCCGTCTTCTTGACGCGGTTGTCGTACTTGGTCAAGGTGACCTGATAAGGATCGTCAGCGATTTGCTTATTGACCGTAATCGGTGTTGGCGTAATCGCTGAGGATAACGTAATCGCATGTACCGTTGGATCTAGTCGATAGCCACTTGGCGCTTTGACTTCAGTTAGCGAGTAAGTGCCCAATAGTAGATCGCCAAATGAGGCAATCCCTTTTTCATCGGTGGTGACGTCGCGACTGTAGCCTGTGCTGTTAGTGAGGCGGAAAGTAGCTCCTGCCAGCGTATGGTCGGTGTACTGACGATCAACTTTCTGAACGTTCAACGTCTTGATCTGATAGTTCGTGACGCTGACCGTTATCGGTTTCTGCTTATTTTGTGCTGCCAAATCAGCGGCCGTTTGAGTTAGATCTGTTTGCTTAATGGTAAACGGATGTTTATCAGTGTTTGGCCGATATGGTGGCAAGGTTCCAGTCTCTTGGAAGTAATACTGTCCGGCTGGCAGATCAAATGGTAACGTAACTTGGCCATCCTTATTTGTCACTAGATCCTTGGCAAGCTCGATACCGTCATCCTTGTAAAGTGCATACGTGATTCCCGCAATTGGATTGCCAAAGTCACCATCTGTTTTAGCTAGTTGGGCAGTACGCCGATAAAGTGGCTCTGTGATCGTTGGCAATGTGAGTGTCTGGTCACCAGTGATCGTCACATCTACACCCTTAGCCAAGTCATCAGGAATGACATAGCCAGTTGGTGCTTTGGTTTCAACTAACTGGTACTTACCTTCGTACAGATCGGCATCGTTAAAAGTGACGGTACCATCGTTATTGGTGATGGTAGTTGTCCAAGTCTTGTCCCGATCAAGAGTGCCATCCTCATCGTACCGGTAAAGCTTAAACTCAGCACCGGTCATCGGCTGTCGATCAGGGAATTTGTCATCTTTGATCGTTTCCGCCTGTTTCTTGATGGCTAGTTGTCCGGGTTTCTTTTGGTTGGTCGCCGTTAACTTCAGTTGCGTCTGATCCATCTTAATTGTGAAATTGACACTTCCGGCCCGTAAGCTTGCTTCCCAACGCTGACGTTCAGCACCGGTCATCGAGTTTGCTTGATCGCTGGCATCCCCGCGATAATGCGTTGGTGCTTCGGTTTCAACTAGACGATAAGCGCGATTAGGTTGCAGTCCTTCAATCGCATACTCACCAGCCTTGAGTGGCGCATCAAAACTGCTTGCCGCGCCAAACTTCAACTGACCGTCATCGTTAGTCTTCATGTCGGCCTTCAGAGTCTTATTTGCAATGGTATCCACAAGTTTATACGTGGCACCTGGTAATAGATACTTCTTAAGTGTTGCTGCATCATCTGACTTATCTACGCGGTTATCATACTTGGTCAAGGTTACCTGATAAGGATCATCAGCGATTTCCTTGGTCACCGTGATCGCACTTGGGGTTTCACCAGAAGCCAAGGTGATCGGATAAACAGTGGTATCAAGCTTATAACCAGCCGGTGCCTTTACTTCAGTTAATGAGTATTGGCCAAGCAGCAGATCGCCAAACGAGGCCAATCCGTCTTCTCCGGTTGTGATGTCGCGACTGTAGCCGCTACTATTAGTCAAGCGGAAAGTAGCCCCGGCCAGCATGTGTTCCTTGTACTGACTGTCAACTTTTTTGACATTAATGGTCTTGACTTGATAGTTTGTGACATCGACAGTGATCGGCTTTTGCTTGTTATCAGTTGCCAAAGCCGCAGCTGTTTGGGTCAAGTCTGTTTGTTTAATCGTAAACGCATGCTTATCGGTATTTGGCCGATAAGGTGGCAGCGTCTTGGTTTCTTTAAAGTAATACGAGCCTGCCGGTAAATTAAACGGCAAGGTGACTTGACCCTTTTCGTCTGTGACTAAGTCTTTAGCAAGCTCAGTCCCATCTTCACGATAAAGGGCATAGGTGATGCCTGCAATTGGGTTGCCAAAATCACCATCAGTCTTGTTTAAGGTGACGGCCCGCCGGAAAACGGGTTCTTCAATGGTCGGGAACTTCAACGTTTGGTCACCGGTGATCTCAACGTCCACACCTTTAGCTAAATCAGTTGGAATGACATAGCCGACTGGCGCCTTGGTTTCAATTAACTGGTACTTACCTTCATATAAATCATTGGCATTAAATGAAACGTTGCCATCAGAATTGGTAACGGTGGCTTGCCACGACTTATCATAATCAAGCTTGCCATCATCCCCATAGCGATAGAGCTTAAACGCTGCCCCTGTCATCGGCTGACGATCTGGGAAGTGATCATCCTTAATCGTTTCTGCCTGCTTCTTAAGGTCCAACTGTCCCGGTTTCTTTTGATCGTAGGCCGAAGCCGTTGCTGTTGGCGTTTCATCGCTAATGGCTGTCGTGACACTGCCAGCGTTAAGGCTGTCGATCCAAAGTTGCTTATCCGGTCCGCTGGTGACATTGGCCTGATCATGAGCATCACCGCGATAATGTTCCGGTGCTTCGCGTTCAACCAACTTATAATGCCCCGGCTTAAGCCCTTCAAGCACATATTGGCCGGCCTTCAAATCTGGCTTAAATTCATCATTCGTGTAACTACCCGAAAAGCTTGTTGCCGTCCCGACCGTGATTTGGCCATCATCGTTAGTCTTCAAGTCTGTCAGTAATTTCTTCTGGGTGTCCGTATCAATCAAATCGTAAGTTGCATTGGCAAGCTGATATTGTTTGCGATTGGCTTCTGACTGGCCTTCAGCACGGTTATCATACTTGGTCAAAATGATTTGATAAGGTTGATTTTCAACTTCTTGCGTCTGGACAGCGGTGCCACTGTCAGACGTTGTATTCAATCTAACCTTTTGTGGTGCCATTGGTTTGTAACCTGCTGGCGTATTAAGTTCTGTCAGCGTGTAATCACCAAGTGGTAAGCCTTGGAAAGTGGCAGTCGCTTTTTGGCTATTCGCATCCAATTTAGTTGTCGCTTCAAACGTGTGGGTACCATCACTGACGCGGAATTTAACGCCGGGGATTGGTGCGCCGCTAACGCTATCTTTCTTTTCGACCACTAAATTAGCCAGTTGGGTAATGGTTTCACCACTGATGCCGGAATCCCACGAAGGCAGGAAACCATTCGTAGTGGCAATTCTGGCATTTTTAGGTACACCGTCACTTGGTTTTTTAGTCGTTTGACTTCCATCCCACGCAACCGTACTTGTGTTGCCAACAGTTCCTGAATTCTTACTACTCGTTGCATAATAAACATTAACCCGATAGTTATTTAACGGATTGCCATCGGTTTGTGTCAAATTACCAAAAGTTCGATGGAAGGTGACCGTGAAGTCATTACCGTCCAAGGCAAGGTCATAATCTTTTCCTTTGTCTAAAGTGACTTCATCTGCTGAACCGACTTGCAGTGTCACTTTGAAACTGGTGGCATTGATTTCTGCGCCGCTTCCGTAGGGTTCCAAGGTATCCGTAATGACTGGATTCACCATTGGTCGGTATTTATCTTGAATATTCTCCAGTTGAACATGCCAGTTAAGCACATTCTTCTGCTTGGCATCTTCGCTAACTGTTTTATTAATCGGCGTCCAGTAACTCTGCGCCGATTTAGAGGCAGACGGATTAAACGTTGGAATCGTCGTTGTCGTCTTAGTGTCTGTCACGGTTGCTTGGTTCGTAAAGTTAGGATCGTTATAGTTCCACTGATTAGCACGTTTTGTCTTGAAGACAACCCAAACACGACCGGTGTCGATATTTGGAAAATCGAAATCCAATTGTTGGGTTAGATCTTTATTGTTCTTAAGCCACGTATCAGGTGGATTGGTTGGCAATAAGCTTTGCTGTGTAGCATCATCAGCTTTTAATGCAGTGGATACCCAGCCACTAGTGCCGTAGTATGGATTGGTTTTGATTTCTTTTACATCACCAGAAGTCGTTGGATCACCAGTATTTGATGGATCAACGCCTTCTGGTCCCGTGACTTCATAAAACTTGATGGAGTCAGGAATTAGCTCGTAATTGACCCCATCGAATCGCGGCAAAATGTCAGTCAAATGCAAATGACCATATTTAAGACCTAGCTGATTGACCAACACACCCCAATACTGCGTGTCTGGTGCATCACTCCAGGAATTCTTCAAGGCACCGCTGAATGAACCTTTTTGTGGCGTTGGTGTTGAACTCCCGCCTCCACTTGCGACTTCATCATCACCTGGTGGCAGGTCAAAGAAGAAAAAGACGCGATTATTGAGCGCTTTAGCTAAAGCGTCGTTATCGTGACCAACTTGCCCCAACTTCAGCATATCCAGCTTTGTATGCGTATAAATGACGATTTGAGAATCGGTTTCGGCATACTTGCCTTTGAGTGTCACGACAAATCCACGAATTCCCTTTTCTTGACCATTAGCATCGATTTGACCGGTCTTGTCTTTATCGTTGTACTGTTTGACGGCAGCCTGAACATCGCCATCGTTAGTACTCATGGTATAGTCGGTTTCCGGTTTCAATAAGGTTCGATTCCCATCTGGATCCTGTGCGTAAACTAAAATACCGTCATTTGCACCATCGTCATCATCTTTAGTCGCATACTCTCCAGAGATAGTATTGATATTGGCGGCAGTCGGATCAGTATCTAGTTTGTCGACACCATCTGGGAATAAATCAAATATTTTCCCATCGCGCATATTACGAAATGTTCGATTAGCATTAATCCGCCATGTCATTTGACCAAGATATGCATCAATCTTGCCACTAACTTTTTGGATTGCGCTTGGTAATCTAACGGGGTAAGTGGCATGTGTGTAATGATTTCTTTGATCATTGACAATATTGGATATGTCACTGCCGTTTTCCGGTGTATTTTTTAGCTTCGTTTGATATTGAATTCGAAATGATGCATTGTCAGGTAAGTCGCCGCCACCCAGATAAGTTAAAGTAAACTCACCGTTACCTTTATCCGTTAATTTGAAATATTTTGCAAGATCATCTTTCGAAACAGTGGGATTTGCATTTTGGTCGAACGTAACCTGAAAGACTTTCAAAGATTGGGTATCAAGCGACTGATTATCATCTTTTTCAATCTTGGGCTGACCATGATCATCGGTTCCACTCACCTGTTTACCAAAACGATCGGTTAAAGTGGCCCCAGCCTTCATCGTGTCCATGCTAAAGTTCCAATCAATCTGCCAGTTCATTGCCCGAAAGTTGTTGGTAATATCGCCGGATTTGGTGATCGCCACGCCTGAATTACGCATCGTGGCGCTCTTGTAACCATACCCGTCATTTGTTTGCGAACCGGTCAGAAAACGATACCCTTCAACTAACGCACTGCCCATTTTACCGGTATCGTCCAAAGAACGATCAATACTTGCCGTGTAATCTACTTGATAGCCAGTGGACTTTTTAAATCCGCCTGTCAAATAAATCTTAACGGTACGTTTGTCATCGGATAAGACCGCGTGATAATCTCGCCCTGCTGCCAGCGATTTTGTGGCTTCGGTAAAGTCCCCTAACACATTCACGGGTGCGGATGAAACCTTAATTTTCGCCAAATCACTATCACTAAAAGTCAATGACTTCGGATAGGTTTCACCGCTGCCTTGCGCGGTCAAGGTCAGTTCCATGTCCGCGTTTTTAGATCGCTTAGCCGGATCACTGTCCCATTTAGTCGGATCGGTCTTACTGGTTTCAGCGCCATTTAAATTAAACTTAGCACTACCTTCTATACCAGTCGGGTTGAAGCTTTGCGGCGTTGCCTTAGGGTCAGCTACCTCCACAGGCTCCGCATTCGATTTGAAGCTGATTGGGATCTTGGTATCGTGATCCTTCGTGTGAAATACCAGTGTCTGGTCCAGTGAGTCATTGGCTGTGAGCTGCTTAAAGTTGGTGGTGATGTTCACCTTCCAAGAGCCAAAGCTAACAGCCTTCAATAGTTTGATGGTCAGCTGAGCAGTGGTGTGGTCAAAACTGTATTCAGCTACGTCCCCATCAAACACACCGCTACCATCTTGGGCAAAGTCAATCTGGTTTTTTGGCAGCGTTGTTGTAAATGAAGCGCCTGCTGGAAACGGCGTACTTGTTTCCGGTATTATAAATGTCATCTCCAGCTTGACTGTACTCTGCTGCTCAATCTCTGTACCTAATGGTTGCCCATTGCCGTCTTTTAAAACAACATTAGTGAAAATGTTGGGCAATTTAACCTCATCGTTTGTCTCTGTTGCTGCGCTTGCATGAGTGCCCGGAGTTGCCGCCTTTGCTGACGACGAAGCTGAACGCTCACTGTTACTGGCAATCGTGGCAGATGCACGGCTCTTGAACAGTAAAACAGTATGTCCAGACGCCGTCACACTGAGGTTTTTCGTCTGTTCAATGGCTGTATAACCAGTGACCGACTGTGTTTCCGTGGCAGTATAGTTTCCGACCGGCAAGTTCGAGATGGTTGCTTGCCCGTCTTGACTGATACTGCTAGTTGCCACAACTTGATGGGATTCATTGCGAATCTCATACTTAGCCCCATTTAACGGTGAGCCTTGTTCATCTTGGTTCTTAATCGTGAGTGCACCAGTCACTGCTTGGGTCGGGTTCTCGGCTGCAAGGGTCAGCGCTGGTGAAAGCAGTTGCACAATCATGCCTAGGATCACGGTAAAATAAACCCCAACCTTAAACATGAAGTGCCATGTTTTCTTGACACCTAGCTCCTCCATGATTTTCCTCTTCCTCCTCCTAGAAGATTTGTCTGGCCCTTCCCCATAAGGCCATTAAGTTATAAATTATGCATGTATTAATTAACCTTAAGCTCACCATTATTGTATAACACTTTTTATAATATTGAAGCGTTTATATGAAATACTCATCAAATATATATTTTCCCAAAATAATATTTTGGTTAACCGTGGCCTTTTTTCTCCCACGATTTAGCCTGAAAAGTTTTTAAAAATGCAGGTTTTAAGAGAAATACATTTGTCATTTTGCTTACTTTTTGTTACGAAAGCGTTGTCGATATTGCTAAATTGATCATATTGCATCGTTATCAAGCGCCATCCATTTTTCAGCGAAATTTATTCTATGAAGTGAGGTGGTGGCTTTGATTCTAGCTTTATTTTTACTAACCGTGATCAGCGTAACAAAGCGTTTAACTAGCATTAATCAGTCAGTTCATTGTGTTTTGGCGATTCTTTTAGGGATAAGCAGTACGACCTGGTTACCTTTTTTCCTCAGTATCGGTTTGCTTATGTTTAGCATTGCTGATTGGCATGAACGCAGCGTTTCACTCATCAATTTTTGTGGCTGGTGGTTTGGTATCATTGTGGTTTTTCCCTGCAATTTGTTTAATTTAATGATGTTAGGTTCCATGGTTGGCGGGTTAGCACTGATGTCGCACGGTTTAGGCAGTGCTGATGTTTTACTGATTGCATTATTAGGTGGCGTTCTGCAACTAGAAGCTGCCTTGGTTATCACGTTAATTGCTTGTATCAGCGCTGGCGGTCACTGGTTCATTACCCGTTTAGAGACGTTACCGATGATTAGTCATATAGCGATCGGTTACGGTTGCTTTAGTTTGGTAGCTAATTGCCTAGGCATTTTTTGATCGTAGTCATTTGTGTACAAGTCAAAACGTATGCCTTGGCACAGAGATTGGTATGTAAGCAGCTCGGGACCGTTCCTGCTCGCGTGCATATAAAAAAGCGGCGCAAGTATCTTTTTCAAGATACTTACGCCGCTTCTTTTGTGGCCAGATGCTTCAGTTTGACCACCAACAAGGCGATTACTGTTTGTCAGTGTCGCTTTGCTGGTTGTCTTTTTCCTTCATCTGTTTTTCGATGTCTGAAATCGAATAAACACTGTCGGAAACCGTACCGACACTCTTAGGTTCCTCGTGACGATAGGTGGCCATCCCGGTACCAGCCGGAATGATCTTCCCGATGATGACATTTTCTTTCAGACCAACCAGTGGATCGTTCTTGCCGCGAATGGATGCATCAGTTAAGACACGCGTGGTTTCTTGGAAGGAAGCAGCTGATAGGAAGCTGTTAGTTTCCAGAGAAGCCTTGGTAATCCCCAGCAAGACCGGACGACCCGTTGCCGGGATCCCGCCACTGATGATTGCTTGCGTGTTCTTTTCCTTGAAGTCCGCAATGTCGAGCAAGGTACCTGGCAGAATATTCGTGTCGCCCGGATCCATGACGCGGATCTTACGTAACATTTGCCGTACCATTACTTCGACGTGCTTATCACCGATGTCAACCCCTTGCATACGGTAAACTTTCTGAACTTCAGAAAGCAGGTAGTTTTCGGTTGCCATCACATCGCGCACCTTGATCAATTGCTTAGGATCAATTGAACCACCAGTTAAGCGTTCGCCACGGTTAATGTGATCCCCTTCTGCAACGGCCACACTAGATGCATATGGCACACTGTAAGTCCGGGTATCGGTTTCACCTTTGACGGTGATTTCACGCGTATGCTCGGCTGGGTTTTCATCAATTGCTGTTACTTCACCAGTAACTTCAGTGATAACCGCTTCACCTTTAGGGTTCCGTGCTTCAAAGATTTCCTGAACACGAGGCAGCCCTTGCGTGATATCTTCGCCACCAGCAACACCACCGGTATGGAAGTTACGCATGGTCAGCTGGGTACCTGGTTCACCGATTGACTGTGCCGCCACGGTCCCGACAGCTTCACCGACTTCAACCTGTTCGCCGGTTGCCATGTTACGGCCATAGCACTTCTGGCAAACACCATGCTTCGTGTTGCAGGTAAAGACCGAACGAATGGTAACGGCTTCAACGCCAGCATCCACAATCTTCTGAGCCATGTCTTCATCCATAAGCGTATTGCGTTTAACCAGCACATCGCCAGTCTTTGGATCAAGAACGTCTTTCATCGTGAACCGGCCAACCAAACGATCGTACAACGGTTCAATCATTTCGTTACCTTCACGAATTGCACGAACAACCAACCCACGATCAGTACCGCAGTCTTCTTCGCGAACAATAACGTCTTGGGCAACATCAACCAAACGACGGGTCAGGTAACCTGAGTCAGCCGTCTTCAGCGCCGTATCGGTCATCCCTTTACGTGCACCGTGAGTTGACATGAACATTTCCATAACGGTTAGACCTTCACGGAAGTTCGAGATAACAGGAACTTCCATCATCCCTCCGTTAGGCGCAGCCATCAGACCACGCATACCGGCAAGCTGAGTGAAGTTTGAGATGTTACCACGAGCACCGGAATCGGACATCATGGAAATAGGGTTGTTCGGGTCAAAAGAATCAACCAGTTTTTGCTGGATTTCATCTTTAGCGTCGTTCCAGATCTGAATGACCCGGTCATGCCGCTCATCGTCAGTGATTAAACCACGACGGAACTGCTTAGAAACCGTTGCAACCTTCTTATGGGCTGCTGCCACAATCTCTGGCTTTTCCTTCAGGTTTGTAATGTCGGCAATCCCAACCGTCAAACCGGAATTCGTTGACTGAGTATAGCCGAGTGTCTTCATGTCATCCAGCAAGTCACTAGTCCGCTGAACTTTATAAACCTTGAAGACTTGGGCAATGATGTCAGACAGGAATCCTTTCTTGAATGGATCAATCAAAGGTGCATCCTCAAGGTAAGCATGGATATCTTCACCTTTGTCGATGAAGTATTTATCCGGCACACCATTCACGATGTTGTCCTGAGTCGGTTCGTTCAAATACGGGAAGTCTTTTGGCATGATCTCGTTAAAGATTGCCTTGCCGACACTCGTCACCATAATCTTTTGTTTCTGTTCATCAGTAAACGGTTTGTCCGTAAAGGAGTTCGCCGCAATCCCGACACGGCTGTGCAGATGAACATAGCCATTTTGCAACGCCATCAATACTTCATTGGTATCCTTGAAGATCATGCCTTCGCCTTCGCGGCCCTTCTGCTCCATGGTCAGGTAGTAGTTACCTAACACAACGTCTTGAGAAGGGGTAACGATTGGCTTGCCGTCTTTAGGTGCCAAAATGTGGTGCGCTGCCAGCATCAGCATGCGCGCTTCTGCCATTGCTTCATCAGACAGCGGTACGTGAATCGCCATCTGGTCACCATCAAAGTCGGCGTTATAAGCTTCGCAGACCAGTGGGTGCAAGCGAATGGACTTACCATCAACCAAGACAGGTTCAAATGCCTGAATACCCAGTCGATGCAAAGTAGGCGCACGGTTCAAAAGGACTGGCCGTTCCTTAATCACATCTTCGAGGACATCCCAGACATCATCATCTTGGCGATCAATCTTTCGGCGAGCATTTTTAATATTGCTTGCCATATCGCGCTTAACCAGTTCGCGCATGACAAATGGCTTAAAGAGTTCCAAGGCCATTTCACGCGGAACACCACACTGATAAAACTTCAACCATGGGCCAACATCAATAACCGAACGGCCAGAGTAATCGACACGCTTACCTAACAGGTTTTGACGGAATCGGCCTTGCTTCCCTTTCAACATGTGGGACAAGGACTTCAGCGGGCGGTTACCAGGTCCGGTAACCGGGCGTCCGCGCCGACCGTTATCGATCAAGGCATCGACCGCTTCCTGCAGCATCTGTCTCTTATACACATCTCCGAGCCCACGAGACTACGCTGCATCTC
>ENA-OXEK01000292-OXEK01000292.1-human-gut-metagenome-genome-assembly--contig:-NODE-292-length-15544-cov-9.158048_pt1 | contig 15544 bp, 21 predicted proteins | sample MGYA00249825_ERZ652244 | MGnify/ENA primary metagenome ERZ652244 (study PRJEB26925, sample SAMN05826968) | human gut metagenome | biome: ENVO:2100002; feature: ENVO:00000062; material: ENVO:00002003...
ATCTACACAAGGCTATTCGTCGGCAGCGTCAGATGTGTATAAGAGACAGCCAATGTAAGTGCTTACATTTTTTCTGAAAGCCGCACAAATTGCAAACGTTTGCAAAATGGGTTAAATGCAAAGAGAGCCAGGCTATTAACCTGACTCTCAATGTTTTACATCATATCACCATTGGGATCATCCTTCCTATCTTTATACCCGCTAGGCCCATGATAATCTACAAACCCATCATAATAGCTTCTGTCTCCACCCTCAGTCCATTCAATCTTTCCTACCACATCTTCAGGTGTAATCTCAGTCACGCCATCACCGGTTCTTCTCACAGCTCTTTCCTTTGCCACCTCAATCATTCTATAATTCTCAGCCATTATCCTACCTCCGTAAAGTTATAATCTTTAATAGGCAACATAACATTACCCACAATCGCGCAACAGTTAAAACCATCAGTTCCATAATTCTCCATAATAGCATTCCACGTCGGAACCCCATTCGTGTCACTACTTAAAATAGCCCCAGTATGTGCAAAGTAGTTAAACTTCTTCCCCGCCTGACTATTATACATATCAAGTATATTAGCCTCATAGATACCATAGCTTGCCGATGGTGCCATCTTAAATGGCAGTTTAAATACCGGCGTTGTTCCATTTAACGGAGTACCAGTTGCCAGATTAGTATTAGCGATAAAACTTACCTCCATCAATCCAAGCTTCTGGTTAATCCAAATATCAGAAACAAATGTGGGGAACACGCTAGGATTTGCATTTATTACGCCCGTAGTCTGGTCATATTTAACCCAACCGCTCGTAACAGCCGGGCTATCAATGATATCCCAATCCCCCACATAGATTGTGCAGTTAGCCATCACAGCCACGCAATTATATCCACTGGTTCCGTAGTTTTCCATAATAGCCTGCCAGGTGGGAACTCCATTAGCGTCGCTTACAATGAATGAACCGGTATGCGCGCTGTAGCTTAATGTTTTATCAGCTCTGTACATAGTAAGCATTGTAGTTTCATATTCACCATATGTCACGTTAGCAGGAATTTTAAACGGGAATGTAAATATAGGCACGTTACCATCTAACGGTTTACCAGTAACTTCTCCAGTATTGGCGATAAAGCTTACGTTCATCAACCCCAGCTTTCGATTTAAAGCCACCCTAGCCACGAATGTGGGGAACGTAGTCACGTTAGCGTTTACGATTCCCGTTCCTTCGGTGTAAACCTCCCAAGTACCAACATTACTTTCAATATCAGCACCCGGTTTTTCAACAAGAACGTTATATTCGGTTCCGTCCGCCAGGCTTTTCATGGGAACTGCTCTAAAGTTATCGTTTAAATCAACGGGCGGCTTATAACCTAAAGGCTGTGTGCTATTTAAAGAAATGTTATCAGCATTGAATCTTTTTTCAGTGGCTACATTTTCAGTAGACACATTTACAGTCTTAGTTTCTGAACCAGTTATATTTTCTGTCACAGTGGTTGCTTTTACGTTCTTAGTGCCAATGTTTTCTGTTTTGGTTCCTGTAATAGTTTCATTTGTGTCACCTGTATTTTCTGTTTTAGTTCCCGTAATGGTAATTGTTTCATTAGCTGCATTAACACTTTTGGTTCCACTAATGTGTTCAGTAGAATTAACTGCTGTAATTGTTTTGTTTCCAGTGAAAGTCTCAGTGTCATTTGTGCCATATTTGTTAAGACCAGTTAAATCCTCGATATCAACATAGTTGCCAATTCCACCCGTGATTGTAGTCCTAGCATTAAGTATGGTTCCCTCCACCGTCGCCCCTGTAGCCGAAATAACAATCCCAGTAGGAATATCAACGTTAGAAAAAATTCCAGTGATCTTATTATTTCCATTGACAACTGCCAGTGCGTTGGCACTAAGCTGAGAAGCATTCTTGAAAATGACATCACTAATAACTGCGCCATCACCATTAAGTGTCAACGCATTATGCTGTATACCGTCAAATAACCAATACGCACCCTCAAACTCATTCGTATTTTCAACCACCACGGAATCATATCCGTTCCTGAAAATTACAAAGTCAATCAACGCATTATCCACAGTGGCGTTCAAGCACGAGCAATTTGCCGTCTGTGCGTTCATGTTGGCGTTCAGTGTCAAATTACTAATAGAAGCATTTTCCACAAACCCTGTGACCAAGTCCCGGTTAGAGTCAGGAGCAAGTGTAATGATAGAAGAATATCTATCTAAACCCACCAGAGAAACATTCTCCACCATAGTTAATCCGGTGACAATGTAGTTTCCAGCAGGAAAAAACAGATAACTTCTCTGTAAACCAGCATAGTTAAGCAATGCTTGAATAGCTTCCGTGTCATTTGTTGCCCCGTCACCCTTTGCAGCTATAAAAGGAGCGGGAGGGTTTTTGACGTTGATGAAATACAAATCAGCCAGTACATTTTTTACAATATCTTCCAGCCCCGCCGCGTCAATCAACTCTTTAACTACTTCCACAATGTAGTCCGGCAATGCGTTTACAGTATCGACAAGCTGGTTAATTTTTTCTGTCACTTTGCATACCTGTTCTTCATATGACAGAGCGTCCCCATAAACAGTAGGAAGCACTTTCATGCAAAGCATTCTTAACCTTGTCACAGTTTTAAAATCATAGTTGTTTGTCACCATGCGACATTTACCTCCCATATTCCCATGAACAATTCCTCTAACTCTTTGATGATCATCATATCAATGTTAATAAGGCTTTCACGGTATTCCATGATCATGGACGAGTAGCTCCCCGTTCCCTGCTTTCCCGTCACAGTTTCGATGTAATCCTCAGTATTGTTAATCGTTGTGTTATTGTTAGTTTCTGTGGTTGCATTGATGGTTAAGTTTCCAGTTGTAGTTTCGCCTGAACTTCCCTTGCTTGTGTCTGTAGCGTTAGTCATTCTTGCGTTAGTAAGATACCTGTCATTCTGCAAATCAGTTAATCCACCTTGTGGTGTCTCAGCGTACTTGTCAGTATCTGCCCGGGTCACGCTGCTTTCAGATGAACCATCAACCATTACATGATTATCCTGTGCGCTGTCACTGATCACTCTTCCATCAAGAATCTGTTTCCCGTTGTTCTTGCGTGTGTGCTGACGTGAAATGTCAACATCATACAGCGGATTAAACTTATGTGTGGCTGATTCGTATAACTGGTTATAGTACGGCATGATCTCATTCATTTTGGTGTCAAGCTTAAGTTTCCAGAGGCCGTAAGTTTCTAAACCAATTTCTTGTGTGTAGAAATGTTTAAGAATTTTTGTTTCCAGCACAGCCCTGTAATTCTCATCATAGATGGGGTAGTTAAAGCTAAATATTTTTGTCCTTGCTCCGTTAATCACCTGAGTTACATTTTCGTAGCCAGTGCTTTCCTGTAAACCAGCCAGCGACTCACAAATGTATCTTAACTGAGTTGTAAATACACTCATGCTTCACCACCTTCCCCCGGCTCCCCGGTGATCTCATCCACCATAGCTTCTTCCATGTTAGGAATTACTTGCCTGTAGCGCACGCCCACATTAAGTCCGAACATTGCGTTAATTTTGTCACAAGCTCTTTCACGTTCGGAAAGTCTGGTGTAACGCTGTGCTTCAACGTCTCCCATGCTGGTTGTAATCTCAGCAGTATTAAGACGTTCGCGTTTGTCGGTGTTAGAATTAGAAATTCCCAGGTAAGTCATTGCTTCATCCCAAACCAACTGTTTAAGAACTTGCAATTTGTCCGACACGTACGGCGTTGAAATATCTAATGTTTCAAGCTGTTGTGCCAGGCCCTTCTTTCCGAATATGAATGGCTGGTTCCCGTCATATTTTTTCATGAGATTAACCAACGTTAATCTTTGAGACTCTTCACAGGTAAGAACCTTTGGGGTTTTCTGTCCCTTTACATTAACATCGATTGCGCGCTGTATTTCGTACAACCTCCACGCATACATTTCAATGTCAAGCAGCGAATTAATGTGAAGGTTGTTGTTAAAGATCAATACGCTGTTAGTATTGTCCAGTTCCATCCTGTAGCCGTTACTGGCGTACGCTGTGCGAATAATAGGAATACGGTATACATCCAGTGGCCCGCCTATCATGGTTTGCAAGGTAAGATATCCTAATATCTCATCCTTAAAGAATACTGCCATTCCATCCGCAAATAAGGCCAGTTCCAAGAACCTTGCGTCACAAGTCGGTGGAAGGTTAGTCCATTCAAACTGTGAGATTGCCAGGTCTGTCAGCCTGTTATAATATTGCAGAAACGTGCTGTTATTAGCCTTTGCACTATTCCAGAATGGCCGGTCTGTATTATAGTCCCTCATTACTTACTACACCTCCCACCGGGCTATTGTCAAGTGAATAGTTACCAATTTCATCGCCGTTACGCCAGAACGTAACTCCGTTGTCATAGATTGCACGCAACCTTGCCATATCATCTGCTGGCACTGATCCTGTCAAGCTGCTATTAATAGTCTTAACGTAATTCCAGTGTGGCCTAATTGACCTGTTAGGAATCTTAACTCTATGAGTTGCATAGCCATAAGCTGTGAAATAGCTGTCAATGATACGTGCAAACTCAGCACGAATATGTGCATAATAGAATTGGAATCCTTTAATCTGGTTTGCCATGTTAATGATTGATCCGCCGCCTCCACGCGCTTGAGGGGGTAAGGTGCTTTTATCTGCTATGGTCGCCAGTAGATTACCAATCTGTTGAATCCCACCTACAGTCTGGTTAACTCCTCCCATTCCTCCGGTAGCATATAACGTAGCACCTCCGGCTGCCGTCTGAGCAATACCGCCCACCAAACTCATTGAAAGTTGAGTCTGATTCTGCGCCACCCACGCTTTAAACGTGTCAATGCTATATGCGCATTGGGGGAAGTTGCCTACAATTAATTTCTCATTGTAGTTCTTTGCTACTCCCTTGTAGTACAAGGGAACCAGCATGCATTCAGGTGTACAGCACATTGCGCCAGAAATATTAAAAGTGCAGTTACTTGTAGAGAAATATTCGAATGGATAATTAACCGCCGATCCCTCGTTGTTGGTTACATAAAGCATATTGTAGGGGAAAGTAAATAATTTTTTGTTCTTTGGTACATATCCATCAATGTCATTTAGATGTTTGTCCCTATCAATGTTAAACACCTCGGGCATTGTTTTCTGGTAATCGTAGCAGAATGAAATAGGAAGCATAAATATGGATACAATACCATCTGATTTGTTTTGAGTTGTGGCCTCCTCTAAAAATGTAGCTGCACTCTGCCAATCAGCGAAAACATTATATTGCAGACCAGAGAAAACCCCACCGTAAATTCCTCCTTGTGCGTCGTCAAAATTTTTATCAAACGTTGCAGCCACAACTACCTGATATAAGGAAAACAGACTGGTTAGCCCTAAGTCCTCGTATACATACTCGCCAAGTTCAAGGTTTTCAGGCACCAGATTTCCACCTATATCATCTGTCGCCGCCATCTCACGTTCAACAAAACACTGATTAACAGTGTAGTCAAAATGCCAAGTCTGCATAACGTCAATTTCGATTGTGATCTCACTAGTTTCATTATTAATGTATTCAACATTTGTAATGAAAGCGTAGAACCACTTAGTGCCGAATGACGTATTTTGAAACATAATATAGTTACAATCATACAGATTTTCGGCATTAATCTCAACTCTTAAGGGCTTTCCCCACGGGGCCTGATAGGAAAGTTGTGTAAGATTGTATTTGGTTTTACCTGAGAAATAGGATATCTGCGAACCTTGATCAAGAAAAAATATTGTATTTCTGTAGGTATTGTCTAACGGGACATTTTTGAGAATGCGCACGTTAGTGTTTGGTGATACATACATCTTAATACCTCCCTTGGGAGGGGATTACTCCCCTCCCTTAATCGTCATGCCGCAGGTTCAGCAACAGTAATAGTAGCAGTCCCAGCCTTGGAACTGTCAAATGTAGAAGTAGCTGTTACCGTAATGGTAGTTCCGGTCTCATCTTCCGCCACAGACAAATTTCCGTAGATATCAATGGTAGTATCGGCGCTTGTTGCCCCGGTCAAACTCCAAATTACAGACTTGGGCGCAAAGTTCGTAGTAACTACAGTGGCATTCAGGTGGATTCCCTGGCCTTTAAATACGGAAGCGGTTGCGGGGGAAACGGTTACGCTGGTAACAGTGGGTGCACCCGCAATGAATGCCGTATTGTTTGCAAAAGGAGAAACACTGAACGTTTTCCACGCGTGATAGAAGTAGTTCCAGTAGAGGCCCTGCCCGTTGTAGTTCTCTGTAAAGTTGTAGAAATTGTCAAAGATCATGAACCAGTCACGGTCAACCATAATGGCCGGAATTGCGTCAAGGGCGGTAAGTTCTTCCTGAGTAATCGGCACATAGTTGGGATCATTGGCAAACAGTAAATTAAGTCTATCGGTGTCAAGGGCACCAAAACTATCTACCAGAATGCGCCTCCCCATAAATTCCGCTTTGTCCATGTTGAACGCACTCGCAAGCACTTCTACATCGATTACAGCGTCAAACTTTGCGTTAAGTAGAATGAACTGATCAGTTTTAGCTGTGAAGGTGGTCACGCCGCTAATGTTATAGTTAGTAGATGGAAACTCCCATGTGTTGCTGATACCCTTAATCGTAGAAACGATTCCTTTGGCATTTTCGGGAGACACGGGGTCAATCTCAGTCACGTTCATGCGGCCATTCAGAATGTTGCGCGCAATCATGTATTTCATGGTAAGGAACTCATCATAGTTCGCGCCGGTGTACATTGCGTCTACGATTTTCGCGATCAGGTCGGTGATCCCCTGCCAAGACAAGAACGCCTGGCGCAGCTGGTCGTTGCTAATAGTAGCTTTGTAGAATTTCTGATAGTTAAGAATGTGGAAAGCCGCCCGCACATCGGGAATCTCCCGCTTGAACACTTCAGTTTCCGCCACTGCGGGGTCAAACTGGAAGGGTTTTGCAATGTTGACGAAAATTTCCTCTACCGTTTCGCCAAATTCAAGAAGTCCCTTCTTAAGTCCAGCCCACGGGTTGTAGAACATTTTGGACGTGATGATCACACGGCCAATACGATTCATAAGTGCCGACAAGAACTCGTTCTGCAAGGCGGGATAATTCATAATGATTCCGCCAATCTCACGCACACTTGCCGCAAGTGCCGGGTCTGCTGACGGAACATAGTCACGGTAATTCGCACTGGCGTTATCCCTGATTGTATTCAAAATCTGTGCCGTGGCAGCGTACATTTTCGGCACGTTCACCTTGGGGTTTTCTGCCGCAAACGTTTTTGCGGCGGTGTTGGTTACGCTATCTAAGCTTACATTAGCTGGCTTGTTAGGCATATTATTCTCCCTCTCTTTCCTCAAATAACTCTTCAAACGTGCGCGTCTTTTCGCCGTCACGTTTTACATCTTCTTCCTGATTTTCCTTTGCGCCCTCCGGGGTATTGAAAAATCTGTCACGATAGCGCTTGCGCCACTCCGCGTCAAGCTCTTCGTATTTTGCTTTCCAGTCCTCCCCGTCGCCGCTGGCTCTCCCTTCCAACTCGTCGTAAGTATCGGTGATATCTTCCATAAACTTTAAAGCGTCGTCACTGGTATCATCTCCGATACGTTCACGAATGCGGTTGAAAAATTCTTCTCTTTCCAATCTGGCCATTTTCTACCCTCCTTAAAATATTCTTCGCCGCAGATAGTACATAATTGGCATTTTCTTTTGTGATCCCGGTCCAGGACCAGGCCCGGGGCCGGGATCAGGCGGTGGTTCACCTGTTAATACCGTCCACCAGTATTCCGCGTTTTCCACACGGATAGATTCTGAGGCTCCCGGATCAGCGGGCCGCTCGTAATTATATAACCAAGCTTTGGCAAGGTAAGCCGGGGTCTGGGTGCTTGCCTTAAACTCGTCGTAATTCTCCGGGTAAGCTGTAGTGGCGTAGTAATCAGCATACCCATTCACGTATACAATTTGAGCGTAACCATCTGATGGGGAGCCTGTTTTATCGCTAAAATTAGGCCCGTAGCCGCTTAAAGCTTTTGCTTCCGGTGCGTCTATGTATTTGCTGGCAGGGGTAAACTGTACAAACCCGTACCCCATATTAGTCCAGGGCGATCCGGTGGAAACACCTAGAACATCGTTCTGCCATCTCCAAGGGTTATACCCTGATTCAACCGCCATATTGCCCAAAAGCCCGCATACAGCGTTGGTAGTCCAACCATGTGCGGCAAGCGTTCCCCATATATTTCGGGCGTTTTCGATTGCTTCTTCACTGGTTCTTGCGTATGCACCTATAGCTTTTGCGTTCCAGGCCATAATTTAAAGCTCCTTTCAGTCGTAGTTGTTTAAGTCGTTTTTGTCCATGATTGTCTGGTAATCACGATATGATACGTCCAGATCAACATAGCCAGTGATTCCAGGGATTTTTCCTCGGTCGGTTTTCTGCCAGAGATTAACACTCATTCCGGGCTGATCAGCGTAACGCGCATACCACATATCGTATTTTTCAGGGATATCACTACCCTGGTAATAGCGTTTGTAATAATCGTTATTAGCATAGAACATTGCATAAAAACCACGCTCTTCTACACGCTTACAAAACTCTCTGGTACAGTTAAGGACAAACGCTCTATCAACTTTAACCCCCTGTTTAACCGCGTGATTAACGGTGTCATACTCAAAGTCATAAACTACCGGAAATGCAAGCTTACGATTGCCTACAATATCCAAGCAATGGTCAGCTTCTTTGCGCGCCATTTCAGGATGTAATGCGTAGCTGAACCAGTATACCCCAAACGGGATATTAAATCTTTCACATTGCTCCATGTTGAATAATGCTTTTGCGTCAAGATTGTTGTTACCAAACCCTGCGCGAATCATGGCAAAATCAATGTGAGGTTTTACTTTCCCCCAGTCGATATAACCCTGGTGCCGAGATACGTCAATTCCATTAAGCATTGTTCTCACGCTCCAATCTGTCAATGAGTTTTGTGAGAGCCAGCGTATTATTGTTCAACGCTTCACTCATTTTGTCCATCTCTTCCTTGTGCTTGTTGTTGCTATCATAGATGTACCACAACAAAATTAAGGTTAAGCCGATGGGAAAACCCACATTCGTAATTAATGTTACAACCTCGTTCACATTGTATCCCTCCCTTCCACCTTCTATTATATCAAAAAATTGTTGACTTGTCAATGAAAATGTGGTACAATAATAAGAGATATTATAATCTGAAGGGAGTTAGGCATGGCTTACTACGACGGAACCAAATTATTGTCCATGCGTGATATTAATGGTAAGAAACCTGAACTGTTTATGGTTACCACAAACAGAACGGGCGGTAAGACCACATGGTTTAACCGTTACTTTACCAAAAAGTTTAAAGCTGGACAGGGAAAGTTTATGCTTTTAAACCGCTTCAACTATGAGCTTTCGGATTGCCATGACAAATTTTTTAAGGATATCAGAAATTTATTTTTCCCCGATGATAACATGTCAAGCCAGTGTATGGCAAAGGGTTTATACTATGAGCTGTATTTGAATGACATTCACTGTGGTTATGCGGTTGCCCTTAATGGGGCTGACGCAATTAAGAAGTACAGCCATATTTTCAACGATGTTGATCGGATTCTGTTTGATGAATTTCAGTCTGAGAATAATAAGTATTGTACTGACGAAATTAAGAAGCTGCTTAGTGTTCACACAAGTGTTGCCAGGGGGCGCGGAAAACAGATTCGATACGTTCCCGTATACATGTGTGGAAATACAGTGAGCTTGCTTAACCCATATTATACAGCACTTGGGATATCTGACCGACTTAAGAAGGATACACAATTCTTAAGAGGTGATGGTTTTGTGCTTGAACAGGGATTCATCGAATCAGCTTCTAACGCTATGATGGAATCAGGATTCAACCGTGCATTCTCTTCTAGTGACTACGTGGCTTATGCGTCGCAGAACATATACCTTAATGATAACTATGCTTTTCTTGAACGCCCCGAAGGTCGAGGACGTTATACGTATACCATAAAATATCTTAACAAGCATTATGCAATCTACGAATATGATTCACTCGGAATCATGTACGTTACCGACAAATGGGATGAATCATTCCCCATTAAGCTTACCTTGACTACTGATGATCATAACATCAACTATGTCATGCTTGCCAAAAACAGCTTGATGATTGGGAGCCTGCGCGGATTGTTCAATCGTGGCTGCTTCCGATTTAAGAATCTGGAATGTAAGGCAATGCTACTTAAGCTACTTTCATATTAGTATCTACATCCGTTATCATTAGTCTGTCGTGCTCGGGTTCCAAAGGATAAAACCTTCCGCGCAGTCTATCGGACTTGGAAGTCCATTCTAATGACCGGATGATCAGATATAAGAAGAGGGAACCGGCATGGCTCCCTCTTTGTAATTGTATTTGCGCAAGTACAATTATTTAAAAGTTTAACTTACTTCTACTGCCCTTTAATATTTTCAGTGTTCTAATTTCATTTCTGATAATTTCTTTTGTCGATTTATCAAACATGATAGCTATTAATTCATCTTTAGCTAGCCGCATTTCTTGTTGCGTTTTACAGCAAGATTGTATACCATAAATACTATTAAGTCTAGTTTTTATTAAATCTTCATAATTCATCGTCAATCCTCCTTTAATTTTAATTCCGCCTTCTTTGTCATTTTGTAACCCTTATTTTGAAGGACTATTCCACCTGGCATTCTCACAGGTTTAAGCATGTTTTCAAGCTTAAGTCCTTCTTTAAAATCTTCCATGACATGTGTCTTGATGAATTCATCCTTTGCCGAATCAGACATACCAGCGCACCTAATAGAATAATATGGCTCCACTGGTTCGCCATCATTATGCGTCACGTGCTCGATGTACGTTTTCTGCCGCACAAAGATTGCTTTATCCCAATAACTTTCCAACTTCCAGCAACAAAAATGAGTGGGGTGAATCTTAATTCCTTTTACGTTATCTGGTGAACCGCTACAATGGATTGAATCAGTATCGCAGTAAATGAATCCATCCTTGTCTGGACCATAGTAGTTAGCTTGTGCTGCATTAATCACGAACCGTCTTGCATATGATGTTATAGCACTTCCAACGGCTATGAACCCTGGCTTCTTTTCATGTTCTTCTACAATCTCAAATCCAAGTACGTTCTTGTCATTAAGATATGGTATCTTATAACTCGACGAATCATTGGCCGCAAACTTACCATATAAATTGTTTAAATACAGCTTTGCTAGCTCACGCTCAGCGTCTACAGAATTTTCCTTGATCTCCTTATACTTGTACATGTATTCATCAAACAAACCAATTTCTTGATGAAACATGCACCCGTCAAGAACTTCCAAGTCATACACATTATAGTGCTGTAAAAATAACTCGTAGTCCTTGCAGGTCATTGTCAATGTAACTTGAGAATCATGCAGCTGACCTTTTCGCATGTAATAGCGCTTATAAGTTCCGGTCTTGTAGTCGTAGATATCACTTGACATGAGATATTCTGTTCCTAGATACAACAAGCTTCCTTTAATCTGTACGGTTGGAAGCATGCCTTCTTTCACTCTGAACCTACATCTGAACCTCACAAAATAATAGTATTTCTGTGCTTCATCTGGTATATCGCCCTTCCAGAATTTAGGAAGCCCAACCGGGTAATAGTTTCCAGACTCGCTCGACATGTTTGACGGGTAACTACTGTTAATGTCAGCCGTCCATCCGTTAATAAACACTTTGTTCTCTTTACGTTTAGCCAGGTAACAGTAACCACCACGGTAACTATGCCTGATATACGCGTCGGCTGTTTTCTCCCCATATAATTCAGGATCAATCTCTACTTGTGTCAAATCCGGGAAAAAGCTTTTGTAGTCCTCCTTGTCGTAAGTGGTTTTAAACTCTTCCAAGCAACACGAACCAATCGTAAGTTTTGTGTGACCACGTTCAAACATAATTTCTAAGGCTTCTTTAACCACAAGCACGTCATTGGCTATGTACTGCCGTTCTTCGTCTGTGATTACACAACCTGCATAACGGAATCCTTCATATTCCATGTCAAGCTTCTTGTGAGCCGTTTTGAAACTTTTACCAATGCGCTTTACGGAAAATGGGAGAAGCTTTAAAGAATCACGGAATTCTATGATGTTACTCCCCATCTTAATGGTGATACTATACCAAACGCCACGGTCACTGATAGCACACTTAAAATCTTTATTTGCCATCTGGCCCTCAGCTACGCGGTTCCAACGATATCCATTCCTAAGGAGGTAATCAACTATGAAGTTTCCGTCAAACTTAAGGTTATGAAAATATCCTATTACGTTCTTCTTTAATCCTTTTACATAGTCAAGAAAATCAGCCAGACTATGCATGATTTCTACTTGCTCAGTGTAAAGCTCTACAATCGCAGCAGCCCAAACCTCAGTAAACTGCTGGCCTTTGTAAACAGTAGTTTCAAAGTCACATACATAATAACTATAGTTCCTCGTCCTCATACATAGTCCAGTCCTCGCCCTCTTCTAGCGCTTCTAATATTTCTTGCCTTCCGCCTGACGTTCCACCTACCATTTCAAGGATTCCTGTCAACTTTCCGACTAGTATCTCAGAATCAGAAACGCCTTCCCAGCCAGGCCATTCGCCGTTGGCTTTTGCGCGCTCTAGCGCGTCAGCAAAATCTTCATCACCGTAACGCTGGCGGGCCATTTGGAACCACCGTGATATGTAGTTGAAGAGCTTTTCGTTGCGCCCGTAAATCTCAGTCATTTCCATCTGGAATACTGTCAGTATTTGTTCGTCGAACTGCACATACTCAACTATTGGCAACTGTGCCTGCGGAGGCTCCGGATCTATATATTCCCGTCTAACCTCGCGTGCTGCACGTCTTGTTTCTGCTGCACGTCGGGCTGCGGCTTGACGTTCTAACCGACGGCCCTCTGTGCCGGTTAAAATTTCGCCGGTCTCTACGTCGATGTAACGAGAACGCTCATAGATACGGGGAGTGGTAATTTTTTGTAAACGGCGAACGCTCGCTTCCGTGATTCGCTTGGGCTGAGGGGGTAAGATATTTTCGGGAACATCGTAACCGCGCTGTGACACGCGGGTGATTTGGCGCTGTATGCGACGGCGTTCGCGGTTGTACGCTTTTTCGGCAGGGGTTTGTTTTCTACGTTTTGCCATGGTACAACCTCCTTATGATTTTGTGATCCAACAAATTAAGAAGAAGCCACCTATCATGCCAAGTGATAAGCCAATACCGACAACGCACAGGAAATTTTGAATGGTTAATACAATCATCTTAGTCCTCCTTGTAATAAATAGCCCGCCACATGTGTAGCGGGCACTTGTCTAGCGCTTTAGCGCGTATGACCTGGTTATTCCGTTCTATCAGACAAGATCACAGTTCACGTATTCTCTACCAGCTTTGGTTACTCCTGAAATCTTTTTCAGGGTAAAGGGTTCACCGTCAAACATATTCCACAAATCCATGAAATTGTCCTTGAACGTCTGGGACCGGCAAGACCAGACGGTTTCCTGATTGAACGCGTCCTCACCGATAATGGAAAGCATGTGGGAGGTTTCTCCCTTTGCATTCTCATCGTCAAAGGTCAGCCAGCCACGCGGTGTAATGGTGGATCCATCCTCTAACGCCTTAACCGATACGATGGACGGGCTTTTGGTCATGCGGTACAGCTCTACCTTGGTGAACTCGTTGCTCTTCTCTGTAATTGTCATTGCTTAATCCTCCTTAAACATCTTTTTTAATTTCTTCTCAAAATGCTGCTTCTTTTGCTTCCTTCTTTTCTGCCTGTGCTTCTTTAGTCTGGGACTTGGGGCGCTCAACCGGAACCGCGTGGGCCATGAAATCCTCAACCGTGATCCCTAATAGCTGCTCGCGCTTTTCCATAGAGACTACCACAGCCGGATGATAATCCTCAAACAGTTCCTTTGCGGACAGATGTTTCTTAACCATGGCAAGCGCTTTTTCCTTGTCTTTGATAACTCCCGGAAAAACTACCGTCTCATTGTACGTTTCAGCGGACACCCCGTTGACTCCCAGTACCGTAACTGCTGTGCTTACCAGTGTTCTTGTGATCATGTCTTTCTTCATTGCTTTTCTCTCCTTTTCTTTGCTTGAAATATGTGTATTTGTTTCTCCCCGCCTGATCCGGTGGGTAATGGCCGAGGAGGAGTCGAACCTTCCCTGGTGCCGTCAGCCTAATCGTTTACTTCCTCGTTGAAGCCTGAAAAGAACTTTGCAGATACTACTTTTAACCATCCATCAATGATTAATGACTTTGCGGTTTCCAGAGAGAACGCCTGGTTGGTGCTTACCTCTAACAAAAGACGAACACCGGTGTTGCAATCCTTGATGAGATAGAAGTAGTTGGGACCGTCCAAGAATCCTTTGGCAAGGACGGCGTACCTGGGGCTAGCCGTTTCTAAAAACTGAATTACCATGTTCTTGATCATTAGTCGTCCTCCTTGTGAATGCCGACGATGTTATTGTCGAACCAATCGACCTCGTAGTCTCCGTAATCCTCGGCGAGGTCCTGAGCCTGCGCGATTTCCGTGTCACCCTCAGCAAACTCGATTTTTATCATAGTGTCAACCTGCCAGACATTATTGGCCATATATAAATCAATAAACTTTAACATAGGTTTGACCTCCTTTGAAAACTTACAAGTCAAGTATAACAATAACATATGTACGGGTTATGAACAAATTGTGAACAAATTGTAAACTTAAAATATTTATAAACTTTTCCTCCTTCTTGTGATGATTACTTTGTAGTTAATGGGTTCTGAAGCGCCGGGGTTCCATACCTGCTTACGGAGAATAGCACCTGCGGGACAAATAACTGTAGGATTAAATCCCATGAATTTAAAATCTAATAAGTTGTATTCAAATAAACCTTCCGCCGAATGAATCCTGATAATATCTTCCATGTTGGCCTCCTTATTTATGTATTTCCTTGAATTTTGATGGGTTATAGGTAAAGCAAAATCCACCGCTTAATACCGTAACCTCGTATACTTTGTGATTGTTCATGTAAGAAATGGCTTCACAGGGAAGCCTAAAAGTCTTGATGGAAATGCCTGTGGACTTGCGCTTGTCGGAAACTAATAATTGAATTGGCATTAGCTTCCTCCTTAAAATAATGTGAAAATTAAAAACATCTTTGTGAATACATTACCGCTCTGACATGTTAAAACATAATTGTTATTTAGACTACAAGTAATTCTGTAACCCTGACTTAATAATTCCTTTAAATAATCAATATTTCTTAAAGTTTTTACTACCAATACTTGATTAATCATCTTTGTTCCTCCTTGAGTTTACCATTTTTCTTTTATTATATCATAAATACAGCGATTGTCAATGGATTAATGATAATGTTCACAAATTGTTTACATTTAATCAAAAGTTAAAGCGCATTAACTTTTCGTAAAATGAACGTGTTCATTTATCGCGTATCCTTAACCTTATTTGCAAACGTTTGCAATTCGTGCAGAATTTCAAAT
>ENA-OXEK01000302-OXEK01000302.1-human-gut-metagenome-genome-assembly--contig:-NODE-302-length-15081-cov-8.102023_pt1 | contig 15081 bp, 13 predicted proteins | sample MGYA00249825_ERZ652244 | MGnify/ENA primary metagenome ERZ652244 (study PRJEB26925, sample SAMN05826968) | human gut metagenome | biome: ENVO:2100002; feature: ENVO:00000062; material: ENVO:00002003...
GATTCTTGCGGCCATGTTCTTTTTCAAAAACGTGTTACCACTTTCGAATCCGAAACTGGATGTGCCGTCGCTGATTGAGTCGTCAATTGGATTTGGCGCCTTGTTGTACGGCTTTTCTGAAGTCGGCAATGACGGCTGGGGCGATCCAATGGTCCTTGGTTCCATTGCTGTCGGGCTCATCTTCATTGTCATCTTTGGGTATCGGCAGTTGCATCTTAAGGAGCCGTTTGTCGAATTACGGGTTTTCAAGAGTAAGATTTTTGCGTTATCGACTGCTTTAGGGACGATTGCCAACATGGCGATGGTCGGCGTTGAAATGATTTTGCCACTGTATCTGCAAATCATTCATGGCAAAAGTGCCTTGGAATCAGGACTAACGCTGTTGCCAGGGGCGCTTTTAATTGCCGTGATGAGTCCCGTTACCGGTCAGGTTTTTGATCGCATTGGGGCAAAACGCTTAGCCCAGTTAGGTCTCTTCTTCCTGACGATTGCAACGTTGCCGTATTTCTTCTTAACGACGAATACGCCGTCAATCTTCATTACCGTGATTTATGCGGTGCGGATGTTTGGGATTTCGATGGTGATGATGCCATTGACTACCAACGGGATGAATGCACTGACACCTGATATGATTCGGCACGGCACCGCGGTGAATAACACGGTACGTCAGGTTGCGACTTCCATGACAACGGCAGTTTTGATTTCCGTGTTGTCAAATGTTACCAACCTCGCCAAGCCGGCTGCCAGCTTGTTGAAGCGCAATCCTTTGCAGTATAAACAGGATTTCCTCAATGCAACATTAAACGGTTACCACGCTGCCTTTTTATTAGCAGTTGGCTTTAGCCTGGTTGGCTGGGTTCTCGCATTCTTCCTGAATAGCCACGCCATGTCACAGGAAATCACGATTCAACCAGAAAAGAAGGTGAAGGCATGATTCTTTGGTTCTTAGGTCTAATGGTCATCGGCCTTTATCTCAGTTTCATCATGATGCATCGATCGGCAAAGCGGAGCACGTTAATTGCCATTTTCAGTATTGGCTTGATGGGCAGTCTGTTACTGATGGTGCTTAACGATAATGCCCATTTTGGAATGGAAAAACGAACGACTACGGATGAACAAACGATTTATACGGCATCACCCAATGCGCAGATGCCAATGTTATTGAAGCAAAATGTTGGCACTGCCGGTAAGCATGTTGTCTACATCTATAAAACCGATCCTAAGAAAAAAGCGGTGCATACCAAAGCAGATCTGGCCGTCAGCAATCAGGTTGTGCAGACGACAGGAACAACGGCTTCGATGACAAGTCGCACAACTCGCTGGGAATATCAAAATAGCTTTTTCAGTGCATTGTTTAACCACCAAGGTGCAGGCCAATTGGTGGCACAGCATAATCGACTCGTGGTGCCTAAAAGTTGGATTGAGCTGACGACGACGCAAGCCAAACGTCTCGGCACTAAGCTCAAAGCCTTGCAACACCCGACTGCTCAGCAAAAAGCAACCATGGCTGCCGCGGTGAAAGCCAAAGCTGCTGAGTTGGCTCAAGCAAATCCGAAACTGGCGAGCGATCAGGCGGCACTGTTGAAACAAGCACAAGTCGCGGTTCAACAAGCAATGATTCAACAAGCGGTTAAAGAAGTTCAACAACAAAAATAACCGGTCCGAGTTAATGTTGATGACGATGCGACAATCAAAAAGCAGATATCAGCCGTTAAAGCTGTTATCTGCTTTTTTCATGGTCCTGATGACGGCGGGAGAAGTACGGGCTAAAGTACCACCAGCTGAGCATTAATAAGGCAAAACCGAGCGCAAAGCCTGCGAAGACATCGGTTGGATAATGAACCCGCACAAAAATTCGCGAATAACCGGTCAATCCAATCATGACGCCAGCCAATAAGGTTATCGTCCATTTAATCGTTGGTCGCCTGACAAAAGTCCATGCTAAAAGAATCAAGGTTCCATAAAACATCATCGTGCCGCTTGAATGCCCACTTGGAAAACTGAACCCGCCAGCCTGTACCAAAGCGCGAATTTGCGGGTCGGCGATGAATGGACGCGGTCGCTGGACTAGATATTTAATACCAATATTTAAAATTCCCATCATGGCACCGACACTAGCCGTAAATAAAGCGGCGATACGATAACGATAGATCAAAAGCACCCCTGCTAACCCGAGCGTTAAAAAAATCAGAATGCTCGGATTGCCGAGTTCAGTAATGACGATAAGGATTGGCTTTAGCGCATCCACATGGAACCGGGTCACAAATGCGATGACATGCTGATCAGTCGTTTGAATCCAGCTGGCTTGATTGAGGATGCCAATTAAGAAAATAATGAAGATCATAAAAGCAGTACCTGAAAAATAAAGTGGCAATGACCGACGATGCAACAAGACAACCTCCTGTAAACGTAAATTGATAACCGACTGAATACCGTTTAGTCGGCTTTTGGTTAATCCACGTTGACGCGTTGACGTTTCCGCAGATTGACAAAGAAAATAACTAATATGACTAGAATAGCATAAAGACCATTGAACACTTTCATGGTTTTTGCTATGATTGACGCAATCATCAAACGAACAAAGGAGTAGTAAGTCGGCGCGGGTTTCAGAGAGCAGGCGGTGGTGCGAGCCTGACGATGCTAAGACTGAACTGACCTTTGAAGTTGCTGCGGTGAACGGAGTAATCGCAGCCGGCCGGACCGTTACCCCTTTTGAGCGCTGTGAGAGCAGAACTTAGGTGGTACCGCGGCTGAGCCGTCCTAATGAAGACTAGGGCGGCTTTTTGTTTGAAAATAAGTGGGAGGTAACAAAATGGCATACGATCATCAGGAGATCGATAAGAAGTGGCAGCGTTATTGGGCCGAACATAACGAATTCAATACCACGACCGATCCGAAGAAACCGAATTATTATGCATTAGACATGTTCCCATATCCATCAGGCCAGGGCTTGCATGTTGGACATCCAGAAGGCTACACCGCGACTGATATTGTGGCGCGGATGAAACGAATGCAAGGATTTAACGTTTTGCATCCGATGGGGTGGGATGCATTCGGTTTACCAGCTGAGCAATATGCCTTGAATACCGGTCACAATCCCCGGACTTTTACTAAGCAAAACATTGAAACGTTTAAGCGTCAAATTAATAGCCTTGGTTTTTCATATGATTGGAACCGGGAAATTAATACGACCGATCCGAATTACTACAAATGGACACAATGGATTTTTGAACAACTGTATAAACATGGACTAGCGTATGAAGCTGAAGTTCCGGTTAACTGGAGCCCTGATTTGGGAACCGTAGTCGCTAACGAAGAAGTGATCGATGGTAAAACGGAGCGGGGCGGTTTTCCGGTTGTTCGTAAGCCAATGCGGCAATGGATGCTAAAGATCACAGCGTACGCCGATAAATTGCTTGCAGATTTGGATGATTTGGATTGGCCTGAATCAATCAAGCAGATGCAACGAAACTGGATTGGCAAGTCAACCGGGGCGCAAATCACGTTTACGGTCACCGATACCCAGGAAAAGTTTGACGTTTTCACAACGCGTCCGGACACCCTTTTTGGCGCAACTTATGTCGTCATGGCACCAGAGCACGACTTGGTTGAAAAGATTACGACGCCGGAACAGCAGGCAGTTGTTGATGCTTATATTGAAGAAGCGGCACATAAGTCCGATCTTGACCGGACGGCGCTCGATAAGGAAAAAACCGGCGTCTGGACAGGTGCTTATGCGACCAACCCCGTCAATGGCGAGAAGTTGCCGATCTGGATCTCGGATTATGTGCTGGCAACTTATGGTACCGGGGCGATTATGGCGGTGCCGGCCCACGATGATCGCGACTATGCTTTTGCTAAGAAGTTTGGCATCGAAATCAAACCGGTTATCGAAGGCGGCAACATTGACGAGGCAGCTTATACCGGCGATGGCGTGCACATTAATTCCGGCTTTCTTGATGGCTTAAACGAACAGGATGCCATTGATCGGATGATCGCATGGCTGGAAGATAAAGGCATTGGCCAGGAAAAAGTTAACTATAAGTTGCGTGATTGGGTCTTTTCCCGGCAGCGTTATTGGGGCGAACCGATTCCAGTGATTCACTGGGAAGACGGCGAGACAACCCTTGTACCAGAAGATGAATTGCCGCTGACTTTGCCGGAAGAAGTTGATATCAAGCCAAGCGGAACCGGTGAGAGTCCGCTCGCCAACCTGACTGACTGGGTCAATGTTGTAGACAAGAACGGGCGTAAAGGTAAGCGCGAGACGAACACCATGCCGCAATGGGCCGGTTCTTCGTGGTACTTCCTGCGTTTTGTTGACCCGCATAACAAAGAGGCTTTGGCTGATTATGACAAGCTCAAGCAGTGGATGCCAGTGGACCTTTATATCGGCGGGGCCGAACATGCCGTGCTGCATCTGCTGTACGCGCGTTTTTGGAATCTGTTCCTTTATGATATCGGCGCGATTCCAAACAAGGAACCGTTCCAGCGCCTGTTTAATCAAGGCATGATCTTGGGTGATAATCATGAAAAGATGAGTAAGTCTAAGGGGAATGTTGTTAACCCCGATGACGTGGTGGACGAATACGGTGCCGATACTTTGCGCCTGTATGAAATGTTCATGGGACCATTGGATGCCGGCATTGCTTGGTCCACGGATGGTTTGGCGGGTGCCCGCAAGTTCTTGGATCGAGTATGGAGTGCCTTTATTGATGATGAAGGCAAGCTGCGCGATCGTATCACCACCATTAATGACGGTCGTTTGGATAAGGTCTACAACGAAACCGTTAAAAAGGTAACCGAGGACTATGAGGCGTTGCATTTTAACACGGCGATTGCCCAAATGATGGTCTTCATCAATTCGGCCCGCAAAGACGATGACTTGCCGCTAGAATATGTTGAAGGCTTTGTCAAAATGCTCGCACCGATCGCACCGCACTTGATGGAAGAAATCTGGCAACGGCTGGGACATGATCACAGCTTAACCTATGCGCCGTGGCCAAGTTATGACGAAAGCAAGCTTAAAACCGACACCTACGACATGATGGTGCAGGTCAATGGCAAACTTCGTGGTTCCATCACTGCGAGCGTTGATGAGACTGATGACGAGATCAAACAAGCTGCTTTAGCCAATGAAAAAGTCCAGAAGTATACAGCAGGCAAGGATATTAAAAAAATCATTGTCGTACCACGTAAGATTATTAATATCGTTGCTAAGTAATGTGGTTGCATTTTGGTCAGACTGAAAGGATAAGTTTGATTGCCACAATTGCGGTTCTAGAGACAAAAACTGCCTCTGGAATCGCTTTTTTGGTGAGCGTGAGCCAGCCCGCTTAGAAGCCGGAGTGTAAGTGGCCTTGGGCGTGATGGCCGGTCTTTGGCCATTGCGACCAAGGTCCTTACACGCAGGCTTCTGGGCTGGCGAACGCGTTATGGGCGTAAACCAGAACATAAGTGGCCTCAGGCACAATGGCCGGGCTTTGGCCATTGCGCCTGAGGTCCTTACACGCAGATCCCTGCGCCGGGGAGCGCGTTATGGGCGTAAACCAGAACATAAGTGGCCTTGGGCGTGATGGCCGGGTTTTGGCCATTGCGCCCAAGGTCCTTACACGCAGACTTCTACGTTGCGGAACGCGTTATGGAAAAATTTAAATTACTTTAACTGGGCTAACATTGCCTGATTGAATTCCGGCAGGTCATCTGGTGTCCGGCTGGTGACCAAATTGTGGTCCACAACAACCGGTTCATTTTTGACAATCGCACCTGCGTAGTACAAGTCTGGACGAACCGTGGTGTAAGCTGTCATCGTCCGCCCCTTGGTTAAACCAGTCTGAATGAAGAATTGTGGGCCGTGGCAGATGGCGAAAACCGGTTTGTCATCTAACAGGAATGCTTTGACAAAGTTAACGAACCGGTCGTCGGCGCGGAGCTCATCTGGTGAGAACCCGCCTGGTAGCAGCAAACCATCAAAGTCTTCAGGTTTAACATCGGTAATCGTTGTGTCAATGGTTGCCGTTGCACCATGCTTACCGGTAATTTGTTTACCTGCTTGTGTTTCAATCAAGGTCACATCATGTCCCTGATCTTTCAAAGCCTTAACTGGTGAAGTCAGTTCTGCATCTTCAAAGTTATCGGTAACGAGTACAGCAATTTTTGCCATCGAAATAGCTCCTTTCAAGATATATTACTAATTTAGTTTAACGGATTGAAAGAATTCATGCAAAATATAGAAATATTAATGAACATCGAACGTCTGGTAGAACGAGATGCTTGTTATAGCAAACATGCGTTATTTTGGGAAGGCGTTAAGAACAAACGATAGCTAATATATCAGTATTCAGTAGTGCTTCAATTGCATATAAAATCACAAGCTTATCGTTATATAAAAATTTGATTTGGTTCTACAATGACGGTGATCAGGAGGACAAAATGCCATGATATTAGGATTTTGATTATCAGAGGTGATCAAAATGGGGCTCACATTAGCGACGGTTCCACTAGCAGTTACGAATTTATCGCGGATGCAGTTTGCGGTGACCGCCATCACGCATTTTCTGTTTGTCACAACGACTGTCGGCATGTTGCTGACAACCATGATTTTTGAATTTTTATATGCTTATGGCCGTGGGGATACGGAAAAATTCGGTCGGTTGACGCTGTTCTTTAGCCGAATCTTCTTCTTTAGTTTCGGTACTGGCGTTGTGACCGGGTTAATTATGGAATTTCAGTTTGGGATGAATTGGTCGGCATTCACACGGTTGATGGGCGATGTCGCTGGGGTACCGTTGGCGATTGAAAGTATGATTTCGTTCTTCATCGAATCGACCATCATTGGCTTATGGCGGTTTACTTGGGGTAAATTGCCAAAGCGCGCTCATGCTTGGTTAGGGGTTGGCATGTTAGGGGCATCGCTGTTTTCAGTGGTTTGGATTATTGCAATTAATGCCTTCATGCAGAATCCCTATGGCTTTCACTTGGAAAATGGCCGCGCGCGGTTGAATAGTTTGATTACGTTGCTACAGAATCCGCAGTACCAGCCGGAATTTTTGCATGTTTTATTTGCCATTCTGATCACCGGTGGCTTTGTCACAGCAGGCGTTTCTGCTTGGCAGATTCTGCATAAACGGGATACAGCGGCGTTTAAAATTGCCGTGCAGATCGGGTTGCTCATCGCGTTGCCAGCTGCCTTTTTACAACCGGCTCAAGGAGATGATCAAGGAGCCGCCACGGCAGCGCTGCAACCCATGAAGTTTACGGCGATTGAGGGACGTTACAACACGGAAGGCAGCGCCACAACCGGAGCGCCATGGGCAATGGCAGCTTTGATCAATGAAAAGGATCGGACGGTTAAGGCAGTTTCTATTCCGAATTTAGGCACTTATTTTGGGAAGAATACTTTTACCGGAGCTATGCCTGGGATGAACGTGGTTGCTAAGATGTACCACGCGAAGTTCGATAAGACAGTTGCTAAGTCTTACGATGGGCAGATGAATTATTATCCGCCAGTTACTTTGCTGTTTTGGACGATGCATCTCATGGTTTATGCGGGCTATTTCTTCACGATGTTTGCTCTTTTTGCCACGATTATGTTGCATCGGCGCAAGTCTGGCATTGAAGCTCACCCTAAGACGTTGCGCGCTTTGGGGTGGACATTATGGCTGCCGTACCTGACGTTTACTTCTGGCTGGATTGTGGCTGAAGTCGGCCGTTATCCGTTCGTGGTTTATGGTTTGTTGACGCAATACGATGCGGTTTCACCAAGTCTCACGGTTACTGAAGCGGCAACGAGTCTAGCCATGTTTTTCGTTGCGGATGTGTTCCTGGTTAGCACCATGATTTATATTTCGCATCGAACGGTAACGCGCGGACTGCCGGAGATTGACGGTAATTATCTGGAAGAACACCAAATTCCGGATCCATTTGCCAAGGAGGCGTTCAGTCATGCCTAGTCTTTCGAATTTACAAGTCATTTTTCTTGGGATTATTGCCACTGAGCTGATGTTATTCTTTGTACTTGATGGCGCTGACTTCGGGGCCGGGATGGCGACCTTCTTTGTGGGCGATGATTTAGCCAAGCGTCAACAAATCATGAAAGTAACCGGTCCGGTCTGGGGTGGTAACGAAACTTGGGCAGTCACTGCCTTTGCCGTGATGTTTGCGGCGTATCCGGGCTGGTATTCGGCATTAACATCTGGCTATTACCCGCTCATCTTCCTCATGTTGTTCTTTTTAATCTTTCGTGGGGTGGCGTTTGATTATCGCAATCAATGGCACAGTCGCCACTACAATCAGTTTTGGGACTGGGCACTGTTTGTTGGCAGTTTGATGCCGCCGTTTTTACTCGGGATCGTGTTTAGCTCGACAGTCAGCGGCGTACCGATTCGTAATGGCTTCGTCTATGCCGGGATGGGCGATATTCTGACCCCGTTCAGTCTATTGGGCGGTATTTTAGCCGTCTTGTTAAGCTTGAATGTCGGCTTGACGCGCGTGATTAAAAAAGTGAAAAAAGACGTTGCGGTTCAGTTGACGGTGGTCTTGAAACGCACGACTTGGGCGCTTTATCTGGCGGTTGGCGTATTTGTGGTCTTGCTGCCATTTAACACCCGCTTCTTCACCAATCGGCCGGTTATCATCTCACTCCTGTTGCTATTACTGGTTGCGTTTCTTGGTGTTGAAACTTGGGCGATCACCCGCCAGCGACAACGGCTTGCGTTTTGGTTAAGCGTTGGAACGATGGCCAGCTTTATTTACACGATTTTCCTTGGTGTCTTTCCAACCTTAATCGTTGGCCGCACACCGGGGACTTCGGTGACAGCCTTAAGCGCTACCAGCGGCCCGGTTTCGCTACTGTGGACGGCATGGTTATTCGGTTTCACCATCATTTTAATGGTCGGACTACAAGCGACGGCCTATCATTTGATCAACAAATATTATCATGAACCGGCATCGCCAATGGTTTAAGCGAGATAATACCGCGTTCACGGCAAGGAGGCGCGAGGGATGAAGAAAATCTGGATCAACGTATTTTGGGGTTTGTTGGTGGTCAGTTTTTGGCTGTATCAAGTCTTCTGGCCGTTATTTTGGAACCCGATCAGTAAATTCTATGGCATGGTCGTTTTATATAGCATCGCAGTTGTTGCATTAGGATTGGCGATACGGGCAACGTTGAAAGGCTATGGACGACAAAAAGTTTGAATGAGAATTTTATTGACGTCAGCAAAAAAGGTCGCTAACTAAATAGCGGCCTTTTTGATAGCGTCACACAGCGGTATGTTAGCCGAGTTGATAGTCCTTAACCTGACGATGCAAGTCTTTAAATTGCTGGCGGTAATGCCAAGCGCCAATAAGAATAAGCGAGGTGAACAGCAGCAATGTAATATTGCTTCGCTCAATGCCGAATGTGCCACCGGTTAGCCACTGAGCAGAGGTGGTTGGTATTGACCTGAAGAAAAGGTTTGTTTCGGAAAAGCCTAATACCGATGTGCCAAAGAGGATGCCTGCAGAGATGTGCCAAGTTGCATGAAATAGCACTGCAAAGCCAAATATTTCCGGAAAGGAGCCGGATTTCAGACATTAAAATACTAAACAGGAAAAGATTCAAACCGGCGTGCCAATCAGGCTCAAAGTTCACGGAATCAAATAAGACAACAAAAGAACCTTTATCCTTTACGGAACGAATGGATAAAGGTTCTTCTTTCAAGAAAGATGAAAGGGTGTAGTACCTTGGAAAATTTGATGAGGATTTCCCATTATTTGTACTCGTTTACCCCCTGTAGCAACTTGCTTAGGGAAATAGTTCGTCCCGTACAATAAATCTACCCCATTCTGCTTGTTTTTGGTGAAAGTTTATTTAAACGTCGCGAATTCGGCAATAATCGTTAAAGTTTCGCCTGAAATGACGTTTAATGGCCATTTCACGACGTTTATCTGTCAGCTATTGACAAAAGCTGATAACCATTCGTATCATTTGGCAGACGTATTTGATGCCGAGCGTGGGCGCTAATAGATGCCTGCAGTTGTTGCGATAAACATCTGCCGGTACCCTCCAAATACGAACCAAGCCCATCAACTGATTGGAATATTGACCTCCGCTAGATAGCCGAATCCATACATGATGCTAACTGAAAGCAGAGCAGAACAAGTGAGGCAAGTACCAAACTGAGACGTTGCCAAACATGAGAGGTTGGGAAAAGCTGCAGAATGAGGATCAGTATGATGACTGTCATTCTTGTTTCGAAGAGTGTAAATATAATTATTGAGTATTTTTCAGGGACTGATCGCTTGTGATAGAGGCTGAATGTGTATAAGAAGATTCGGCAATTGTAATAGGCTCTCAGTTGTAATGATGCTCATGTTTGCTATCAATTGCCAATGTAAAAATACAGCCATAATCCTTGTAGCAACAAGGATAGAAATTCTTCAGGGGATTTATCTTAATATTTGCTCTTTTTTTCAACTATTTAGAATGGTAGATTCATTTAATGACCGAATAGTTTTTTTAATTTAATGAAATAGACAAAGGAGCGCTAGTTTGTGAGACATCAAGAAAGTTCCCTTATCAGAAGAAGCCTTTATATGCTTGCATTATATTTGTTGAGTTCATCGCCCTTACTTTTTTTGCTGATCATGCCCTACACAAATGATGTAGTATCATCATTCTTGCTTGCACTTGCGTATGTTGCTTCGAGTGTCGTACTCCTATACATAATATATAAATTATTTTGTAAATACGCCAAACAAAGAATTATTCAGCAGGTTAAACTGAAAGATATTTTTTACGTTATTGGTGGCTATCTGACCATTTTAATTAGCAATGGAATCCTGACAACCTTGAATCATACGATTTATCATCGGGTACAAACGTCAAATAATCAGGTCATTGAATCATCTCTGTTAAATCACAATCAACTTATGGTTATTCTTCTTGTTATTGACTTGATTGTATTGACACCAATCACGGAAGAATTGATTTTTCGAGGAATCTTAATGCATTTATTCTTTAAGCCCAATCAATTGTTTTTAAAAGTTTTATTGAGTGCTCTCATATTTGCTTCTGGACATGATGGAGATACGATTTTTGGATTCTTGATATATGTTGTTAATGGAGCAGTGTTTGCAGTTGTCTACTTAAAAACTGGGAAAATACAAGACACGATCGCCCTTCATTTTGTTAATAATGTTGTTGCGGTATCGACTATATTATTTCTGTAATTGGTAACTGGCTATTTTTAAATATGGGGTTAGGATGGTCGCTTAAGTCAATACATACCAATATCTGCAAAGCGATTCATATGTCTCGAAATCTTAAAATTTTAGACTTTGAAAGATCGCTGAGATTCATATCTTTCATGGCGTAAAGGTCAAGTGAGTGAAATTCGAGTAAAAAAGGAACAAATTCATTCGTGCCAGAATACCAATTGCAAGACAAGCACGATAGCAGTAAGAGGCATTCGTCCTTATTGTCACTCCTAGTACGACCAATTATCCTAGTAAGAATTGTCAATGCCAGACTTCTTGCTGGATTGATAAATTCTTTGAAAAGCGAGATGGCCTACATACACGTAAATAAGGGACTGAACACAGAGCAGCAAGAGAGTGTTTATTGAAACGCTGTGCTGGTTGATTAATTGCTTTGAGAGATCAATCCCAAGGGTAATTGGCAACATTCTTCCAGAAATCTGAACAAACTCAGGCAATTGCGTTAATGGGAAAATAGAACCTGTTAAAAATAATAGGAGATACGAAATAACCGACTGAAAAGAGGCGGTTTTTGTATACTTCAGTGTTAAAGCGGCGAGCAGTAACGAGAAGCCGAAAATTCCGATGCAAGTAATGAAAAAGATCGGTAGTAGTCCGATATGAAATCCTATGTTCAAGTGAAATATTAAGGCAATAAATGCAAGAACGATGAAAACTTTAATGAAGTTAATGATGATCCAAACGGTTGTTTTTACAGTGAGAACTAACTCGAGTCCAGCTGGTCTTAGCAGGAGTTGGTCTAATGTGCCCATTTGTTTTTCTAGAGAAATACTTTCAGAGGCTTCACCGATAATCGAACTAATTAGGTACCAATATGCATACCCGATATAAAAAGCCGAATTTCCAGCATCAATATTAAGAAAAGTAAAGACTACAAAAATGAGTATGGTGACGAGCATACTGGTAATTTGATCAGGGAAATAAGTTCTCACTTCGGCCAGATATCGAGAAAATTCGGCTTTAAATAAATGTATGATCAAGTCTTCCACTCCTTTTCTCGATCAAAAGACTAAGCGTAAAAGTTCATCAAGAGATGGATAACGATTTTGCACCGCATGAACGGTAATCCCATGCTCAAGAAGCTTTTTAAGGAATTCTTGTTGATCTTTCAATGTTTTGAAAGTTGTCGTCACACGCTTTCCGTCGTCGCTTGAGTCGACGGTTATTGCATTGTTGGCTTTGAAAGAAAAATGGGATGAAACTACAACGAAACCAAAAGAAGAAAAGGTTTTTTGGAATTCTTCATAGGGGCCGAAGAATCGTACTTTCTGGTTATCGATAAGAAGGACATCATCGACAAGTTTCTCAAGAACATCAGCTTGGTGTGAGGTAAGAATAATTGTCTTGTGCAACTGCTGATTGATTTCCTTTATCTGCCTGATTAGCGTGCGGCTAGCAACAAAATCAAGTCCAAGGGTCGGTTCATCCAAGAACAGTAAGCTGGCATCGCTGACTAAACAGGAAATGAGTGCTAGTTTTTGTTTCATTCCCCGCGAGTACTGACCAACGCGCTGGTCAATGGCAGATGAAAGATCAAACTTTTTGAAAAGTGAATTAATCTCGGAAGTTTTGCTGGCTGGAGAAATACCGCTGAGATTCAAAAAGTAGTTTATATTTTGGCGTCCAGTCAAATAGTCGTAAAGATTATCAACGGATTCAAGAACCGCCGCCACGTTACGATAAAGCGCTCTGTTTCCGTATGGGATATGCTTATTTTGAAAAGTATAATCTACAGTGCCGCTTGTTTTATCAATCAGGTTTAACAATATTTTTAATAGTGTGGTTTTTCCAGCACCATTTTTACCGAGTATTCCGGTGATTCGCCCTTCTTGAATCGAAAAACTGACATCTAAGAGAACGGTTTTGTCTTGGAATTTTTTGTTTAAATGACTCACATTAATCATGTTCATTTGTTTAATCCTTTATCGTGGCGGGGATCAAAGGGACATCATTCTTTTATAGAGACAACTTCCCAAGCAAACTGGAAGGAACTTAGGTTAAACACTAATGGAACAGGGATAAGGTGTTGTTTGAGTTCGTCGAGAAGCCAATTATTTGTGGCCTTCTAAATAATTCTCTGTTCATCAGTAAAGGTATCTTATCAAATATATAAAGTGCTTTCAATTGCATTGGCGGCGAAAAGTAATTCTTGTCTATTTACAATAATAATAAAAATCGGAATTTTGATAACAACAATAAATCCGATAATGTGAAATCGTGTGCCGTCTTTTTAAAGCTGCTAAAAAACTCAGTACGGGTGGGCTTTGTATCCAACAAGAAATACAGGTAAGCATACCTGCGTGCGACGTATCTTAACATCCTCCTAAAATATTAATTGACAATGATGTTCAACAAATGCTAAGGTGAAAATCGCTTCATAAAGCGTAATGATTACGATTTAGGAGGTGAGATTGCTTTTATATCAACCAAGCGGGTACTACCTGGCGCTGTATATCTATAGAAGCAATGAGTCCTTGTTGGCCGATAAAGAAATACACCATACTGCGTTGATCAGTTCGCTAGCTTTGTTTGAAAACACTGGTTAGGAACCAAGGCTACTCAGACTGAGGCGGTTTATCCGGATTGGTTGACGCTAATGAGGGGGTTATTCATGTTTGCACTTGTTTGTTTCTTGATTATGTTGCCGATGATCTTTAGTGTGCCACTGCTGTATGTCGGGATGTTGCCGCGAGTTCGCCAGCAATCAGCACTTTTAACTATGAGTGTTGCGTTAATGATTGCGATTGCCTGTTGGTTGGTTTTTGGTAACCGCTTGGCATTTGGTTTTGACTTATTACATGCAAAAACTTTCTCATCATTATCTGTTGGCTTGGTACAAATGGATTTTTACTTATATGCGGTTGTGATGTTGATGGGTACGATCGCCGGTAACAGGAACAGCCGCTACATGATAGGTTTTGTTCCGGTGTGGACCGTGCTGGTTTACTGCCCGCTTGCACACTGGCTATGGGCTGATCATGGTTGGTTGCGACAGTTAGGCGCTTTGGACTTTTCCGGCGGCATTGTCGTGCATTTGACGGCCGGGTTAACGAGTTTGGTGCTGGCAAAAGCGTTACTTCCAGATGATCAGCCGAGTATGCCAAATGATTTTCGAACTGATTACGCCGCAATGATCATGATTCTGGTTGGCTGGTTAGGGTTTAACTTAGCCCCGGCAGGCAGTTTGAATGAGCTTGCCGGACAGGTGCTGATTAATACATTCGTGGCCGTGTTGACGGCGATGATCGGTTGGTGTTGGCTGACTTATCGGCAAAACGGTGTGGTGCAGTTAGGCGATTTGTTGAATGGCGTGCTGTGTGGTTTGGTAACCAGCACCGCTCTAGTCGGATACGTTGGGACATTGAGCATGGCCATTGTTGCTGCCGTTGCTGGCGTGATTTGTCGGCAGATGGTTTCAAAAATGCAGCATTCAAAACATTTCTATGATGCGGTAGATTCTTTTGCGATGAATGCTGTCGGTGGGATCACAGGGGTTGTTGGCTTGATGATTGTCCAATTCTTTAATGGGGTTCATTCATTAGTGACCGCGGAGAAGTTCGCAGTGGTTGAACTTTTAGCTGTGGCGGTCGCGGCTGGGTTGACGGTTATTGGCACAATGGTTGCGCAGTTAGTTGCTAGGGCGTGTGAAGCTGGCATAACACGAGTGATGAATCTTGACAGTGAACGGTTGAATTGACAAAAGGAGCGATTTGGATGAATCAAATGACGATTATTGGTGGTGGAGCAGCGGGCGTTGGTATCGGTATCATGTCTGTCTCTTATACACATCTGACGCTGCCGACGAATAGCCTTGTGTAG
>ENA-OXEK01000337-OXEK01000337.1-human-gut-metagenome-genome-assembly--contig:-NODE-337-length-14268-cov-9.655104_pt1 | contig 14268 bp, 8 predicted proteins | sample MGYA00249825_ERZ652244 | MGnify/ENA primary metagenome ERZ652244 (study PRJEB26925, sample SAMN05826968) | human gut metagenome | biome: ENVO:2100002; feature: ENVO:00000062; material: ENVO:00002003...
CGAGATGCAGCGTAGTCTCGTGGGCTCGGAGATGTGTATAAGAGACAGTGGTAATAACGGTGGCGCCCTTGATGGAACGTTAAACATGAATATTCGTGGAGCCGGAACGATTGGTGATGGATCGGGTTCATCCCCACTGGTTTTGATTGATGGCATTGAGGGGGATTTGAATACTGTCAATCCCAATGATATCGAATCTGTTTCGGTATTGAAGGATGCTGCATCCGCTTCTATTTATGGTGCAAGAGCTTCATTCGGTGTAATTCTTGTAACAACGAAGAGTGGTAAGAGCGGTAAGACCAATGTGTCATATAGCGGTAGTGCTCGTTTCTCAGACGCTATTGGTGTACCGGATATTATGGATTCTTACACTTTTGCTCAGTACTTCAATCGTGCTTCTGCCAATAAGGGTGGTGGTGACATTTTTGCCCCTGCTGTAATGGAGCGTATCAAAGCTTATCAAGAGGGAACGCTGAAAGCTACTACTGTTGATAATGGAGCAGGCATTTGGCAAAAATGGGCTAACGCGAATGGAGATACGGATTGGTTTGAAGAATTCTATGATCATTGGGCACCATCTCAGGAGCATAATCTTAGTATTAATGGTGGTACGGATAAGACTCAATACCTGATCAGCGGAAGTTTCCTGGATCAGAAAGGTTTGATGCGTCATGGAAAAGACAAATTTCAACGCTACACGCTGAACGGTAAGATTACAACGGCTGTCACTGATTGGTTTAAGGTGACATATTCTACTAAATGGACCCGTGAGGATTTTGAGCGTCCTTCTTATCTGACCGGAAACTTTTTCCATAACTTAGCTCGTAAATGGCCTGTACATCCGGCTTATGATCCGAATGGATTCCCTATGGATGAGGGTGAAGTGGGGCAGATGGAAAATGGTGGAAAGCAAAACAGTCAGAAAGATTTTTATACGAATCAGTTGCAACTGGTTTTCGAACCTATTAAAAACTGGAAAATCAATCTTGACGGTAGTGTACGTACCACTACTCAATATCAGCATTGGGAAGTATTGCCTGTTTATGCTTATAATGTAGCCGGAGATCCTTATTATACAGTGTGGGATATGGGATATGGTTCTTATGCGGCAGGTTCTTCTCGAGTGAATGAATATAGTTGGAAGGAAAATTATTATACTACAAATATTTATTCGGATTATTTCAAGCAGTTCGATAACGGACATTATTTTAAAGTGATGGCCGGTTTTAATGCAGAGTTATATAAAACCAGAAACATTACGGCTGAAAAAAATACTTTGATTACCCCGGGGGTACCTACTATTAATACGGCAACTGATGATCCGCAGGCTTATGGTGGTTATGCTGACAACTCAGTAGCCGGTTTCTTTGCGCGTGTTAACTGGAGTTATAAAGACCGTTATATGTTTGAGGCTAATGGTCGATATGATGGTTCTTCCCGCTTCGTAGGAAAAGAACGTTGGGGATTCTTCCCATCATTCTCTGCCGGTTGGAATATTGCTCGCGAACCATTCATGGAGAGCTTTGCTGAAAAAATTAATATGGGAAGTTTAAAGTTGAGAGCTTCTTGGGGGCAGCTGGGTAATACGAATACCAATGATGCATGGTATCCATTTTATCAAACGATGCCTGTAGGGTCTAATTACGGTTGGCTAGTAAATGGCGAACGTCCTAACTATGCTACAAATCCGGGTATTGTCAGCTCTAAGAAAACTTGGGAGACAGTGGAGACTTGGGATGTCGGTTTGGATTGGTCTTTCTTCAATAACCGTTTATCCGGTTCATTCGACTATTTCGTACGTTATACTTATGATATGATCGGCCCGGCTCCCGAACTTTCAAGTTTGTTGGGAACTTCAGTTCCGAAGATTAACAACTCGGACATGAAATCGTATGGTTTTGAGTTGGAGGTAAATTGGAGAGATCGGATCGGTGAAGTTTCTTATGGAGCAAAATTTGTACTTTCTGATGACCAACAGAAGATTCTGCGCTATCCGAATGACTCGTATGACGTAGGTTCGTATTATAAAGGTGAACATTTGAACGATATTTGGGGATTGACAACAATCGGTATTGCTAAATCACAGGAAGAGATGGATGCTCATTTGGCAAAAGTCGATCAATCTTCTGTTGGAACCAATTGGGGTGTCGGTGATATTATGTATGCCGATTTGGATGGTGACGGAAAAATCAGTAACGGAACCAATAAATTAGGAGATACGGGCGATTATCGTATTATCGGTAATTCGACTCCTCGTTTTAAATATGGTATTACACTGGATGCTGCCTGGAAAGGATTCGATTTCAGCATTTTTATGCAGGGGATCGGAAAACGTGACCTATGGCTGGACGGATGTTATTTCTGGGGAGCCAACGGACAAGGAAATGAGTGGCAGTCTACCGGCTTTGCCGAACATTGGGATTTCTTCCGTCCGGAGGGTGACCCGTTAGGTGCTAATTTGAATTCATATTATCCGCGCGTCAACTTTAGTGGGGATCGTAATACCAAGGTTCAGACGCGTTATTTACAGAATGGGGCATATCTGCGTTTGAAGAATGTTCAGTTGGGTTATACATTGCCTCGGGTATGGACAGAGAAAGCCGGAATATCTTCTGTACGTGTATATGTTTCGGGTGATAACCTGGCAACTATAACCAGTCTTTCTAAGATTTTCGATCCGGAAGCTACCGGAAGTTTGGCCGGAACAGGATCCGGTAAGTTGTATCCTTTGCAAAGAGTGATATCTGTTGGTGTTAACGTTAATTTTTAAATTGAAGTATTATGAAGCTTAAAATAAAAAATCTGTTTGTACAAGCATGTTTTGTTGCGGGAGGGGTAATGGCGCTCACGTCCTGTAATGACTTTCTTGATAGAGAACCTCTTTCTTCTGTCACACCGGAAGTCTACTTTCAAACGGTGGATCACTTTGCCGCTTATTCCATAGCGAGGTATCAAAACTATTTTCCTTCGCATGGTGGTTATGGAGCAGGTATAGCGAATAACGATGGTGGAACGGATAATATGGTGGCCGGAGGGCGTAGTAGTCGCTATGTAAAAGGGCTTTGGAAAGTTCCTTCCAGTGATGGTAACTGGAGTTTCAGCAATATCCGTTATTGCAACTACTTCTTTGAGAATGCTGTGCCTAAATATGAAGCGGGTGAGGTTGCCGGAGCAGATGCCGATATTCGTCATTATATTGGCGAAATGCATCTGATGCGTGCTCTTGTGTACTATAATTTATTGCGTACTTACGGTGACTTTCCGATCGTAACAGAGGTTTTGCCCGATGACAAAACGGTGCTGATGGAAAAAGGTGTCCGCCAACCTCGTAATCTGGTTGCCCGCTTTATCCTGAAAGATTTGGATGATGCTGCCAATATGATGTACAGTAAGGGATTTAAAAATAATACCCGTTTGAATCGTGAGACAGCTTTGCTGATTAAATCCCGGGTGGCACTGTATGAAGCTTCTTTTGAAAGATACCACAAGGGTACAGGGCGTGTACCGGGAGATGATAACTGGCCGGGAAAGAAAGTACATTCTAATTTCTCATTGGATGTAGAAGCTGAGGTTGACTTCTTCTTGACAGAAGCCATGAAAGCAGCGGAAGAAGTTGCAGATAAAATAACTTTGACCCCTAATACAAAGGTTGAAGATCCTGCTAGTCCTTCTATTACATCCGGATGGAATCCTTATTTTGAAATGTATGCCAATGTTGATTTAAGCGGCTATGACGAAGTGTTGTTCTGGCGTCAGTATGCAAAAACCGGTAGTTTCTCTATCATGCATGGCACCCCGGCATGGATTGCGTCCGGTTCTAATCATGGCTTGTTGAAAAGCTATGTTGAAAGCTTCTTGATGCAGGATGGTCTGCCTTGGTATGCGGCCAGTAGCGCAGCACCTTATAAGGGGGATGCTACATTGGATGATGTGAAGGCCAATCGCGATAACCGTCTTCAGTTGTTTATGTTTGGTGAAAGCAATTTTGTACCAGTATATTCGACCGAGGAACCGGGCACTGTGAAAATGTTTGCTCCGCATCCTGTATCTAACCGTGAAGAGATGAGAGACCAGACAGGATATCGTATTCGTAAATATGCCAGCTTTGATATGGCACAGAATGTATGGGGAAAAGCTGAGTCGACTACCGGATGTATTATTTATCGTGGCGTAGAGGCTTATCTGAATTATTTGGAAGCTTATTATATGAAGAATGGTAACGTTACAGGTAAAGCAGCTCAATATTGGAGAGCCGTTCGTGAACGTGCAGGCGTAGATCCTGATTTTACAAAAACAATCAATGCGACCGATTTGAGTCAGGAAACAGATTGGGGTAAATATTCGGGCGGACAAGTTGTAGACGCCACCTTATTAAATATTCGCCGTGAACGTCGTTGCGAATTTATTGGTGAAGGGATGCGTTGGGATGATTTGGTACGTTGGCGTTCAATGGATCATCTGCTGACAAAAAATTATATCCCTGAAGGATGTAATTTCTGGGATGAAATGTACAAATCGGCTAATAAAGATGAGAATGGTGCTGAGGTTACATTTAAAGATTCTGGTGAAGAAGGTTCTAATATCTCTTCACGCTCCTTTAAATACCTGCGTCCGTATGCTATTTTGAAAACCAATAATGATGTATACGATGGGTATACCTGGCAGAAGGCACATTATCTCAATCCTGTGCCGGTTCGTGAGATGGAATTGCTGTCTCCGGATGAAAAAGCAGAGACATCTGTATTGTATCAGAATCCTTATTGGTCAACTAAGATTGGGGAAGTGGCTGAAGAATAATTGAGTTTTCAATAGATCACCGAAATAAGATAAAGGAGAGGGATGTTGCTCGAGATAACATCCCTCTCTTTGTTTTTAAATACAATCCAAATCCTGATTGATGGGATAGTCTTCAATGACCGCTTTGAATATGTTTATTTCCGATGGTTTAGTGCTTTGCGTCGAATAGTGTCTTGTTTATTAAATCGACCGTATATAATAAAATATTTAATTAATATAACCGTTGTATAATAAAAAATACTATCTTTGCTCCCGATAACATAAATATTAATTAGTCGATACCATGAAAAAAGCCGTAATTCTATTTTCGCTTTTCTGTTTTCTGTGTGCTATACCGGTAGTTCAAGCAGCAGATACCATTTTTGTTCGTGAAACACGTATTCCTATTTTGATAGAAAGGCAGGATAATGTCTTATTCTATCTCCGTTTGGATGCTAAAGAGAGCCAGACCCTGAACGATGTAGTGTTAAACTTGGGTGAAGGAGTGAATCTTTCTGAAATTCAGTCCATAAAGCTTTATTATGGAGGTACTGAAGCATTGCAGGATAGTGGTAAAAAACGTTTTGCTCCTGTTGGATATATTTCCAGTAACACTCCGGGGAAAACACTTGCCGCCAATCCGTCTTATTCAATCAAAAAATCGGAGGTAACTAATCCCGGTAATCAGGTTGTTCTGAAAGGAGATCAGAAACTGTTTCCCGGAATCAATTATTTCTGGATTAGTTTGCAAATGAAGCCGGGCACTTCGCTTACCAGCAAGGTGACCGCGGATATCGCTTCAATTACTTTGGATGGCAAAAAAGCCCTGTTGGATGTAGTTTCAGAAAATGGGATAGAACACCGTATGGGAGTAGGAGTGCGCCATGCCGGAGACGATAATTCTGCCGCATTCCGTATTCCGGGATTGGTGACTACTAATAAAGGTACGTTACTGGGAGTTTATGATGTACGTTATAACAGTAGTGTTGACTTGCAGGAGCATGTTGATGTTGGTTTAAGTCGCAGTACAGATGGTGGAAAAACTTGGGAAAAAATGCGTTTGCCTTTGGCTTTTGGAGAATTCGGTGGTTTGCCTGCCGGTCAGAATGGGGTAGGAGACCCTTCTATCCTTGTTGATACAAAAACAAATAATGTTTGGGTGGTTGCTGCCTGGACACATGGTATGGGTAATCAGCGGGCATGGTGGAGTTCACATCCGGGTATGGATATGAACCATACAGCACAACTTGTTTTAGCTAAAAGTACAGATGATGGTAAAACATGGTCTGCACCTATTAATATTACAGAGCAGGTGAAAGATCCTTCTTGGTATTTCTTGTTGCAGGGACCGGGTAGGGGTATCACTATGAGTGACGGTACTTTGGTATTCCCAACTCAGTTTATCGATTCGACACGTGTGCCCAATGCCGGTATTATGTACAGTAAAGATGGTGGCAAGAACTGGAAGATGCACAATTATGCACGTACGAACACTACAGAAGCCCAGGTAGCTGAGGTCGAACCCGGAGTGTTGATGTTGAATATGCGTGATAATCGTGGAGGAAGCCGCGCTGTGGCTATTACAAAAGATTTGGGTAAAACATGGACGGAACACGAATCTTCTCGTAAGGCATTGCCGGAATCTGTTTGTATGGCTAGTTTGATCAGTGTGAAAGCAAAAGATAATGTGTTGGGCAAGGATTTATTGATTTTCTCTAATCCTAATACGACAAAAGGACGCTATAATACTACTATTAAAATAAGTTTGGATGGCGGTGTGACTTGGTCACCCGAACATCAGCTGTTGTTGGATGAAGGCAATAACTGGGGTTATTCTTGCCTCTCTATGATTGATAAAGAGACGATTGGTATTCTTTATGAAAGTAGTGTGGCGCACATGACATTCCAGGCTGTGAAGTTGAAAGACATTATTAAATGAGAGATTTCCCCCATAAACTAAATAAATACCGATGAGAAACAAACAAATTTTCTTAATCAGTTTCATTATTTACTTATGCACAATTTCTTCGGTTCGGGCAGGTGAATATCACCTGCTCCCGGAACCGCAAAAGTTTACCCCTTTAGGTTCCAGTTTTGTGCTGGGCAGAACAAAGCTTTCTACTCCGGTGCTTCGGCAAGAGTGGGAAGCTTTTGTTGTTGATAGGGGTGGAGTGATTGATGACAAAGCTCGTGCAAGTATTGAAGTGAAACTGGTACCTTCGTTAGAAGAGGTACCTTTGAACGCAGACGAAGCTTATCGCCTGGTGGTAAATAATGGCAAAGTTACGGTTGAGGCTGTGACGGAGCATGGTGTGTATTGGGCTATGCAGACTTTGGCCCAGCTACAGGATGTACAAAAGAAAAAGGCAACATTCAACGGTTGTTCAATTGTTGACTGGCCTGCTTTCCGAATACGCGGCTTTATGCAGGATGTAGGGCGTACGTATATGTCGATTGAAGAATTGAAACGTGAAATTGCTGTTCTTTCACGATTTAAAATTAATGTTTTTCATTGGCATCTGACTGAAAATCAATCATGGAGATTGCAAAGTAAAATTTTTCCGATGTTGAATGACAGTGTGAACACGACTCGTATGCCGGGTAAATACTATACATTGGAAGAAGCGAAAGATTTAGTCGCTTTTTGTAAAGCGCATAATATACTTTTAATTCCGGAATTTGATATGCCGGGGCATAGTGAGGCTTTTGTCCGTACATTCCGTCATGATATGCAGAGCCCGGAAGGAATGAAAATTCTTAAATTGCTGGTAGATGAAGTTTGCGAGACTTTTGATGTACCTTATCTTCATATTGGTACGGATGAAGTTCGGTTTACCAATCCAAAGTTTGTTCCGGAAATGGTCGAATATGTCCGTGCCAAAGGAAAGAAAGTCATTTCGTGGAATCCGGGATGGCATTATAAACCTGGCGAGATTGATATGACGCATTTGTGGAGTTATCGTGGAAAAGCCCAAAAAGGTATTCCCGCAATTGATTCTAAGTTTCATTATCTCAATCATTTTGATACTTTTGGCGATATCATTGCATTGTATAACAGCCGTATTTATAATGTTGAGCAAGGAAGTGACGATATTGCAGGGACAATTCTTGCCATCTGGAATGACCGTTACGTAGCTAACGAACGCAATATTATACTTGAGAATAATTTCTATCCTAATATGCTGGCTATTGCTGAACGTGCATGGAAAGGCGGAGGTACAGAATATTTTGATAAGAATGGTACTATCTTACCTTCTGAAGACTCTCCGGAGTTTAAAGAATTTGCTGATTTTGAGAATCGTATGCTTTGGCATAAAGAGCATACATTTAAGGGATATCCGTTCGCCTATGTAAAACAGACGAATGTAAAATGGAATATTACTGATGCATTTCCTAATGGTGGAGATTTGAATAAAGTCTTTCCTCCGGAACAGGAATTGAAGGATTCTTATTTATATGAAGGAAAAGAGTATGGGGTACACCCTGCCATTGGTGCGGGTATCTATCTTCGTCATGTATGGGGGAAAATGGTACCTACTTTCTATAAAGATCCGCAAGAGAATCATACGGCTTATGCCTATACATGGGTTTATTCTCCGAAAGATCAGGAAGTAGGGCTGTGGGCTGAATTCCAGAATTATGGTCGTTCGGAAATGGACCTGGCTCCGTTACAAGGTAAATGGGACTATAAAGGCAGCCGTATCTGGATCAATAATGAAGAAATACAGCCACCTGTATGGACAGCTACTCATCGTACAAAGAGTAATGAAATAGCGTTGGGAAATGAAAATTGTGTGGCACGTCCACCTATCGCCGTACATCTGAATAAAGGCTGGAATAAAGTTTTCCTGAAATTGCCGGTTGGCAAATTCAATATGCCCGAGGTGCGGTTGGTGAAGTGGATGTTTACTACAGTTTTTGTAACTCCTGATGGAGAAAATGCAGTGGACGGACTTATCTATTCGCCCGACAAAACGAAGTGATTGAGAAAAAATAAAAACGAATGAAGAAAATTTTATTAATGATGTTGTTGCTCGCCTCAATGGCGGGCAACGCACAGGAACGCAAATATTCTACGTTCTATTATCAACGTGCAACTCTGTTTGAGGAGTTGCCTGTGACTTCAAAAGATATCATTTTTCTGGGTAATAGCATTACCAACGGGGGAGAATGGAGTGAATTATTGAATAATAAGCATGTCAAGAACCGAGGAATCAGTGGTGATATCTGTATGGGTGTTTATGATCGGCTGGATGCGATTTTGAAAGGAAAACCCGCCAAAATATTCTTGTTGATCGGCATAAATGATGTAAGCCGGGGCACCTCTGCAGATACAATTGTGAACCGTATTGGTATGATTACTCAAAAAATTAAACAAGATTCTCCAAAAACAAAGCTATATTTGCAAAGTGTACTTCCGGTAACCGATCATTATAAGATGTTTGGCGGACATACGTCACGCTGGCAGGAAGTGAAAAAGATCAATGAGGGACTGATGTATCTTGCTGATAAAGAGAATGTGACCTATATCGATCTTTATTCTCATTTTGTTGATGAGAAGACCGGGAAAATGAATATTGAGTATACTAATGATGGTTTACATTTACTGGGAAAAGGCTACTTAAAATGGGTTGATATTGTTAAACCTTATATAAATAAGAAATGAAAAAGATACTATTCTTATCTCTGTTCTTGATGGTATGCACCATTTTATCCGCACAGAAGCGGGTGAAAGTGGCTTGTGTAGGGAATAGTATTACATACGGATATACTCTTCCGAATCCTGCAACGGACTCTTACCCATCACAGTTGCAACAACTCCTAGGGGAGACTTACGAAGTTGGAAATTTCGGGAAATCAGGAGCTACCTTATTGAATAAGGGACATCGTCCTTACATGCAGCAAGAAGAATTTAAAAAGGCAATTGCTTTTGCCGGTGATATTGTTGTTATCCATTTGGGTATTAATGATACGGATCCACGTGATTGGCCGAACTATCGTGACAGTTTCGTGAAAGATTATCTGGCGTTGATTGATTCTTTCAGAGTTGCTAATCCTAAATGTCATATTATTATTGCCCGTTTGACACCGATCGCTGACCGTCATCCTCGTTTTGAGTCAGGTACCCGTGATTGGCATGGAGAAATTCAACAAAGTATTGAGACGATAGCTAAATATGCAGGAGTTCAGTTAATGGATTTCCATGAACCGCTTTATCCTTACCCCTATCTTCTTCCGGATGCTGTACATCCTAATGTAGAGGGAGCCGGTATTCTTGCAAAAACGGTATATTCGGCGATTACAGGAGATTTTGGAGGGTTACATCTATCTGAGTTGTATACTGATAACATGGTACTTCAACACGGAGAGCCGTTGGCTATCCGGGGCAAAGCAAATGCGGGTGAAAAAGTGACTGTTTCAATAGCTAAACAGAAGTTGACTGCAAAGGCTGCTTCCAATGGAGACTGGACTGTCACCATTCAGCCGTTAAAGGCCGGTGGTCCATATACACTGACTGTCTCTGCCGGAAAACAGAAACAAACATTCAATAATGTTTTGGCCGGAGAAGTGTGGCTTTGTTCCGGACAATCTAACATGGAATTTTATTTGAGTTGGAGTAAAACGGCTAAAAGAGATATTCCGCAGGCTGCTAATGATCAGATTCGTTTGTTCGATATGAAGGCACGCTGGCGTACGGACGCAGTGGAGTGGGATGCATCCGTATTGGATTCGTTGAATCATTTGCAGTATTATAAAGATACCGAATGGACGGTTTGTTCACCTGCAACAGCAGGTTCTTTTTCTGCTGTGGCCTATTATTTTGGCAAAATGCTGCAGGATAGCCTGAAAGTGCCTGTAGGATTGATTTGTAATGCGATTGGTGGTTCGCCTACTGAAGCATGGGTTGATCGCAGTACATTGGAGTATAAGTTCCCTGCTATATTACGTAACTGGACTCAAAATGACTTTATTCAGGATTGGGTGCGCGGTCGCGCTGCTCTTAATGTGAAAAAGGCTGTTAATAAGCAGCAACGTCATCCTTACGAACCTTGTTATTTATATGAGGCAGGTATTCGTCCTTTGGAGCAATATCCTATTAAAGGCATCATCTGGTATCAGGGTGAATCGAATGCACATAATCGTGAGGCACACGAGAAATTGTTTAAGCTCTTGGTTGAGAGCTGGCGTAAAAACTGGGAAAATGAGAATTTACCTTTTTATTATGTACAGTTGTCAAGTATCAACCGTCCGTCATGGCCTTGGTTCCGTGATAGCCAGCGTAGAATGATGTATGAAATACCTCATACGGGTATGGCGGTATCGAGTGACCTGGGTGATTCACTTGATGTGCATCCCAAACATAAGCAGCCGGTAGGCGAGCGTTTGGCTCATTGGGCTTTGAATCAAACTTATGGAAAGAAGAATGTTACACCTTCGGGACCAATGTTCCGTAATGTAGAGTTTCGTGATGGCGCTGCTTATGTATCATTCGATTGTGCCGAGGGTATGCATGCATCGGACGGAAAGCCGTTACAGACATTCGAAGTGGCAGAAACAGAGGATATTTATTATCCGGCCACAGCCAAAATCGTAGGAAATCAAATTAAAGTATATAGTAAAGAAGTGAAAAATCCTCTTCACGTGCGTTACGGTTGGCAACCTTTTACCCGTGCCAATCTAGTCAACGGTGACGGTTTACCGGCATCTACGTTCCGTACGGACTGGGGAAAATAAACTTGAAAAAGTGAGCAGTTTATGATGAAAAAGTTATTGTATGGACTTGTATGTTGTTGCAGTTTAGCCTATGGGCAAAACCAAGACACTTCGGATGTGTTAATGCTGAATGACGATTGGTCGTTTTCACAGGTAGGAACAGAAAAATGGCTGCCAGCTACTGTTCCGGGCACAGTTCATCAGGATTTGATTCATCATAAACTGCTACCTGATCCGTTCTATGGGACCAATGAAAAAAAGATTCAGTGGGTGGAGGACGAAGATTGGGAATATAAAACTTGTTTTGTCGTTACAGAGGAACAATTAAAGAGGGATGCCGCCCAGCTTTTCTTTGAGGGATTGGATACCTATGCTGACGTTTATCTGAACGGTTCTTTGGTTTTGAAATCAGATAATATGTTTGTGGGTTATGCGGTTCCTGTTAAACAGGTGTTACGTAAAGGTGAGAATTTGCTGCATGTCTATTTTCATTCTCCTATAAAACAAACTCTTCCACAATGGTCATCCAATGGATTTAATTATCCGGCTGATAACGATCATCACGAAAAGCGTCTTAGTGTATTTACTAGAAAAGCACCTTATAGTTATGGATGGGACTGGGGAATCCGCATGGTTACAAGCGGTATCTGGCGTCCTGTGACTCTTCGTTTTTATGATGTTGCCACTATTGCCGATTATCATGTGAAACAGTTGAGCCTGACAGATCAAGTCGCAAAACTTTCTAATGAATTGGAAATTAATAGCATTTCAGAGAAGGAAAAATCTGCTGAGGTTTTGATCTCTTATTCATTGCAAGGAGGGAAAGAAGTAACAGTAAAGAAGAACGTGACGTTAAAACCGGGTTTAAATAAGATTCATATTCCGTTGGATATTCAGAACCCTGTACGTTGGATGCCCAATGGATGGGGAGAACCTCATTTATATGATTTCTCAGCACAAGTGATATGTGACGGTAAAACAATTGCCTCGCGCCAGCATCGCATCGGACTTCGTACGATACGGGTGGTAAACGAAAAAGATAAAGAGGGAGAATCTTTTTATTTTGAAGTGAATGGTATCCCGATGTTTGCCAAAGGAGCCAATTATATCCCTGATGATGCATTGCTTCCCTGTATAACCACTGAGCGTTATAAGACCCTGTTCCGGGACATGAAAGAGGCCAATATGAATATGGTACGTATATGGGGGGGAGGAACTTATGAGGATGATCGTTTCTATGATCTGGCAGATGAAAATGGTATTCTTGTTTGGCAGGATTTTATGTTTGCCTGTACTGCTTATCCCAGTGATCCTACTTTCTTGAAGCGGGTAGAAGAAGAGGCTGAATATAATATCAAACGTCTGCGCAACCATGCTTCATTGGCCATGTGGTGTGGAAATAATGAGATTCTGGAAGGATTGAAATATTGGGGATGGCAGAAAAACTATACTCCGGAAGTGTATGAAAATATGTTCCGGGGGTATGATAAGTTGTTCCGGGGATTGCTTCCTGCCAAAGTACAGGAACTCGATGAAGGCCGTTTTTACAAGCATTCTTCTCCTTATTTTGCAAATTGGGGACGTCCGGAGTCGTGGGGCATAGGTGACAGTCATAATTGGGGAGTGTGGTACGGCAAAAAAACATTCGAATCATTAGACACGGATTTACCGCGATTTATGAGTGAATTTGGTTTCCAGTCGTTCCCGGAAATGAAGACGATTGCTACATTTGCTGCTCCGGAAGACTATCAGATTGAGTCGGAAGTGATGAATGGGCATCAGAAAAGCAGTATTGGTAATGACTTGATACGTACCTATATGGAACGTGATTATATCGTTCCTGAGAAATTTGAAGACTTTGTGTATATCGGACTTGTGCTTCAGGGACACGGCATGCGTCATGGGATGGAAGCACATCGTCGTAACCGCCCTTATTGTATGGGGACATTATATTGGCAGCTTAATGATAGCTGGCCGGTAGTTTCCTGGTCCAGTATAGACTATTATGGCAATTGGAAAGCGTTGCATTATCAGGCAAAGCGTGCTTTTGCGCCGTTACTGGTCAATGCAATACAGGAAGGCGATAGCTTGAATATTTATCTGATATCCGATATGTTGGAAAAGCAGAGTCAGCTTACACTTGAAATGAAAGTCATTGATTTTAATGGCAAGACATTAGACAAAGAAGTCATCAAGGCAGTTGAGGTAGCGATGAATACTTCTTCTTGTATCGTGCGTAAACCGTTGGACACTTGGGTGAATCCGGAACAGCGAAAGAGCAGTTTTCTACTACTTAGCCTGAAAGATAAATCGGGTAGGAAAGTGGCTGAAGAAGTTTATTTCTTTGATAAAACCAAGAATTTGGAGCTGCCTCAGACAGCTATTTCCATGAAAGTGAAACAACTCGATGGGAAGTGTGAACTGACCTTGTCATCTCCTAAACTGGCAAAAGATGTCTTTGTCCAGATTCCTGTTCAAGGAGCCCGTTTCACTGATAATTTCTTCGATCTGTTGCCGGGTGAAAACAAAAAAATAACGATAACGTCTCCGGAGATTAAGAAGGGAGAAAGCTTGAATATCACAGTGAAACATGTACGAGATACCTATAACTAACACCTATTAAATAATTTGTATGAGAAATCTTTTTAAAATTGCCGGTTTACTGGCGCTCACGGGATTTATTTCTTCGTGTAACGACAAAGAAACTACAGCTAATTACCAGGTAATTCCTGTCTCTTATACACATCTGACGCTGCCGACGAATAGCCTTGTGTAGAT